>CEBY01032405.1_pt1 | contig 42009 bp, 28 predicted proteins | sample 554731 | NCBI WGS metagenome assembly CEBY01 (sample SAMEA3182050, study PRJEB8094) | gut metagenome | biome: human; feature: gut; material: Stool; isolation source: human stools | place: Canada | collected 2012-02-22
GAACATACCAATTTTGTCTTTTATTCTCTGCATTTCATTATCTGCATCAATGATAGCTCTTGCAGAATGAAGTAATTCTTCACTTATCTCTTCATATCCAGGCATTTCTTCAATGCCTTTTTTATAACGAAGCTGATGTTCCAACGTTGCCCAAAAATCCATCCCATTAGTTCGTATTTGAAGTTCTACACGCATAGGTGTTTTACCCTTAGCAAAAAATACAGGAATCTCAACAATCATGTGATAGCTTCGATAGCCATTTGGTTTGGGATTTTTTATATAATCCTTTACTTCAATAACTTTGATATCATCTTGTTGTGTGATCAAATCAGATATCATATAAATATCATCAATAAACGCACAAACTATTCGAACACCCGCTACATCATTTAGATATGTTTGTATATTCTCTGTTGTAAAATCATGTCCCATTTTCTGCAGTTTATTATAAATACTATTGGGTTTCTTAATTCTTGTCTTTATAAATGAAATAGGATTTCGATTGTTCTCAACTGAAAATTCATCATCCAAAACCTCAAGCTTTGTTTGTATCTCCCGAATAGCACAACGATACATCATCATTAAATTATAATATTTTGTAGCATTATTTAAAAACTGTAGTGATTCCGGACTGTCCATCCTGAGTTTTTTTACTTCATCTTTTGTCATGGAACTTTCCTTTCTACCTCATTCCTGATTTCAAAACATTCTTTCATTCAGAGACCTGTTACTCTACCCCCAACGCCTTAAACACCGCATCTTCCGCACTGCTGTAGAAAATCAGATTAAAACTCCCCACCAGCTCCGGCGGCACAGTGCCAAGGTCTGCTGCACTGGTAATCGGAAGCAGCACTTTCTTTGCTCCGCTATCGAGGCACACCTGCAAACTATTGGCAAGCTCGTCCACTTTCAGAATCGTGCCGCTGATGCTGATTTCTCCCAGCACGGCAAGTGTACTGACTGTAGGCCGTCCAAGAGCGATGCTGCATAGTGCAATCAATGTAGGCAATGCCAGCTTTCCAGTCATGCCAATGCCTTGTAAATCCTGATAGTTGATGATGTAATCCCGCATCGTAGTACTGATGCTGCCACTGATGCGATTTCCGTTAGCTTTCAGGAAATTGAACGCCGTATTCGTGGATTCCTTGCAGTCACGATCGCTGCCAAGGCCAGTACGTTCAAATTTTCCGTTGCCGGGCAGCATCTGGCTTTCGAGGCGGAATACACCGATCATACCGGACTTACCCTGACTTACGGTATATACCTGTCCAGGATTGCAGATACCATCAGGAATGAGTTTGCCGCCGCCCTGCTCTGGCACGGAAACAAATTTTTCTTCAAAGGTATCAAGGTCGATATAGCTGAAGTTCACATCATAGAACTCCATTCCACCCAGCTTTTTCAGCTGCTCCTTGACACGACGGCGCATTTCCAGCGCAAATACAAGAATTTCTTCAATCTGTTCCTTCGTGAACTCCCCATCCGGATACAGCAATTTCACATAGCCGCCTACAATCTTGCGGACAGCAATCGTATCGCGCTGGTTCAGGTTCTTTCCAAGGCGGAAATACTTATCTAACGCATCACCATACTGTTCCTTCCGCAGTTCTCGGATAAACTCTGCCAGATAATCCGTGATAAAGCCGTAATCATTGGTAAAATGCTCCGGACGGAACTTCGGAATCTCCCAGCCTGGAATGTAGCAATGCAGACGATCAAGAAAGGCGGTGTCCGTTCCCATCTCCGGCGGGAACGGGTCAAACAGAGAGGAAGTCTTAAGCAACACATCCACGCTCTGATTGATGTTTCCTACAAAGACCATAGATGCCGATGCTGCCTTTTCCTCTTTGCCACGGGCAAAGGAGCCGGAAGCCATATAGTCTTTCATAATCTGAATGCCGTCTTTGTCCTTAAACTTGATTCCGGCAACCTCATCAAAGGCAACGCAGTCCCATAAGCCTACCAAACCTACGGTTTTGCGCCCCATATTGTAAAACAGATTTGCAACGGTTGTCTGACCACCGGATACCAGGATACTGTTTGGGCTGATTTCTTTATAGATATGAGATTTACCGGTGCTGCGCGGCCCCAGTTCACAGAGATTGAAGTTGTTCTCCACCAGCGGTAACATACGCGCAAGCAGTAGCCACTTTTCCCGATTGTTCAACTGTTCCGGCTCATATCCGCAGGAACGCAGCATAACATCCATCCACTCTTCCTGTGTGAATGCCTTGCGTCCCTCTCGAACTTCTTCAATGTCGATATGGGGCATCTGAATCGGAGTCAGCTTATGGATGCTGATGGGAGAGATATCCTTCTGCTTTTTCTGTTTTGAAGAAATCGGCTGTCCATCTATATCCGTGATTCCAAAGCTGCTGTCTCCCTCAGACTCATATTCCAGCTGCACGATGCACCAGATACCGCCGCAAAGCAGCCGGTCATATTTTTCTGGATAATCATCTGTAATCGGCACATTGGTGAGGCCAAGGTTAGAGAACTCTGCAAAAAAGCAATCCTTTTTGATATCCAGATGCACTGTCACCATATCAATAATGGTATGGCTCCCGTTCTTGCGCAGCTGGGAGAGAATTTTCTGAGCCTCATCCGGGCGGACAAAATTATCTGCCAGAATGCGTTTCACATTCTGAACGCCCTGCTCAATGATTGTCTCATCGTCTGAACTACAATACTGACCCAGCAGGAACTCCAGCACATAGACCGGAACATTCGCTCCTTCTTTTATTTTCTTTGTCAGGTCTTTGCGGACGATCCGACCGTCAAAGTTGCTGCGCAGCTTCCGGCGCAGTTCTTCACGGGTATCGTCTGCCGCCATATCCATCATTTCCATACGGAATTCCTGCCTCCTCTATATCAGAATCCGAATCCAAAGTCATCTGCAAAGGCAATGTCCATGATGACAGGCTGCCTCCACTGCTCCAGACCGCTTTCTTCGTCGTAAACCACAAGGTAATATTGCTTGTCCTTGTCGTATTTCTTATTCTTGAATGTGAACCGCATCCGGAAGATACGCTTCTGCGCATTTTCCTCACGACTGTCCGCCACATAACTGTTTTCGTTCGAGATTTTCTCATTGTCTTCCGAGAGGAAGAAAATACGGTATTTTGCCGCTTTTACAGTATCACTGACTGCATCCGACTGGATAAAGTCCATGGAAGTGATCAGGTTCGTAATCTTATGGACGATGCTGACCAGAGCAATTTCTGCATTCTTTGTTTCCATGTGACCGCGTTCCATCTTAAACTCCAGCACCGGCACCAGCATTTCCTGCGGTGAGGAACCGCCATGCACATAGTTAGCACCGCCTCCGGCCACCTTAAAGACATTACTGCTGACAGGATAGGACACCATCTTGCTGTCCTCGTTCCCCAGAATGCGTCCCATGCTCATATGGTCGATGCCATCATCTCCCAGTGCCGCCTTGGACACAATAAATCTGCGATTGGCAAATGCTTTGTCCGCGCTTTTCCCGGAGATTTTGTCACTTTCTGTCAGCTTATCACGCTTATAAATAAAGCCATGATCGGCAGTAACGATAAAATGATAGGTGTTGCCGCTAACGGAGATTCTATGAATCAGATCCACAATTTCCTGAACGGCTTCCTCACACGCATTAAACACCTCATCCTCGGTATTTGCCTTGTCTCCACGCGCGTCGATCTGATTATGGTATACATAGATGATCTGACGTTTTGTCAGCACATCTCGCAGCTCTGCCACTTTCAGATTTTTGATATCATCGAACTGTACACAGACACTATCCGGGTTATAGCTTTGCAGCACCTGCTGCCGACCTGCCAGATTATCGCAAAGGATACCATCTGCCAGTACCTGAAAATCATCCGTCATTTCCAGTGTCTTATGTGGCAAAAGTGCTGCCATACCGAGCCTCGTATAAGACGGAAGAACACTCAACTGTACAGAAAGTTTTGCCGTGCATTTCGGGTCATCCTGCATTCTGGCAAACAACTCCTGTCCTACCTCGTAACGCATGGCATCCGAAATGATGACCACGGTGCGTTCTTTGGTATAGCGCAGGTTGGCATTGTAAAACTCCCGCTGCAACGGAATTGCCGAAAATGCGGCATCCTGCTGGATTCCGGCATTCCAGGCAGGGAGCAGGCAAGCCAGATATTCGTTTGTGTAGATATTTTCCACCAGTTCCCGAAGCGGCTCAAAGCTTTCCGTGCTCTCCAGCTGGTCGTAATAATAGTAGAATTTCCGATACTGCTGATCCATATTGTAATCCGCAGCAAGATATCGGTCGATGATTGATTTTAAGCCATCTGCGGCATGGTAATCCGCTTCCTTCACCATGCTGTATGCACTGGAAAGCAGCTGATACGTCTTCCCGGTTTTTCTTCCAAAGTGCATTTTAGCCCGTTTTTCACAGAGTTCCGGAATGGTAAATCCGTTTACGATTGCACCAATATCTTCCGAAACAAGTCTGCTAATGAGCCACTTTACCAGCACTTGATCCACGGCAAGGAAAGTATCGCACTCCATCAAATCGTCCACTCGCATTCCTGCAAATGCCGAAAGAACATTCAGACCCTTGGCAACGTGCGCCGACAGAGCATCGTATTTGTCCCGGTACAGGACGCTGTTCATCAGGCTATCGAGAAATGCGATGATATTACCGGACTTGTAGGAGACAAAGCTCTTCCATGCTGCCGGAAGCTCTGCCTGCACATATCGCCCAGTATAGGTAACGAACAGCGTCACCAGCAGCCGTTCCAAACTCGGTTTTGTATCGGTGTATCCGAAATGCTGCTCACAGAGCTGCCAGAATGCAGACAGCAGGTCGTATTTTTCAAACTCCTGCAAGAAAGCATTGTCCACCAGCTCGCCATCCGTTAACACGATGCGGACGACTTCCTCAAAAGAGCAGGTACGCGCCTTGCAGACTGCACTTAGCAGACCGACAAGGATATTTTCTTCATTGAAGTTTTCGATTTCCAAATCATAGAACCGCTGAGTGCGCTCTTTGTTGGCGAAAAACTTGATGTGCTTCTCAATAACCGGCTTGTACTTTTCCTCAATACCCAGGTCAACCGACAGCAAGGAGGCTCGGTCAGCAAAGAACCGTCTGGAATACAGCATTGTGTCTTCCAGATGGTTGTCCCTTACATCCGGCTTCGGAAACGGTGCATAAATCAGATAATTCGTGGTCTTATCCACCCGCTCCAGAAAATACTTTGTATAGAACTGGTTATCCGGCTGGAGATGGTAGATCTTCGCATTCTGAAGCTCAACTGTCTCCATATCCTCAGCAAATTCTGCCTTATCATCGTACCAGAAAACCAGTTTCCGGGTCTCTCCGGTAAATTCCGCATTCAGGCGGTCTATAATTTGTTTCAGGTTCAATTCTGCCATATCATTGTCCTTTTTTCCTGTGATTGGTCTTTATCTCTTACAAGAGAACTCAGCAATAGCTTCATCTTTTGCCGGTAGAACTTTGTTCTTTTGATGTACCGTGGAATCGTCATGTGATACGCCTGCATAAATTCCAGTATCCATGCCAGATCATAGGATTTCTCGGTTGACCAGTCACGATATTTTCTATGACAGACAAGCCAGACACCAATGATATTGTAATCCAACGCATCTTCATCGGTTTCATCTTGAATACAATGACCGCAGAGGAAGCGGTATGCCACCGGATCATGGGCATATGTACGTTCAAAACGCTGCCATGCCGCCGCGACATCATCCTTTGTCCAGTGATTTTGCATTTTCCCACTCCCTCCGGTCATTTTTCTTATTTCTTTTCTTTCACCATGATATTCTTACTGTCTGCCAGCACCTCATAGAATTTGCCGTCTTGCGCGGTCTGGAGCTTACGGTAGTTGACCTTTACGCCGTCATCGAGGTCAAGCTCGATACGGGAAAGTGCCAGATGGCTGATCTTCTCATCGTATTCCCGGCATTCCTTCAGCTGCTTGGCAAGTTTATCTTTGCGCTTAGAGGCTGCTGCCACCTCGCGGGCATTCCCGCTGTGATCCATCATATCCTGCATCCGGTTGATCTCAGATTCATATACGCGTTGCATCTTGTGCAGGTAGTCGATACGTAGGTTGCCGATGGTGTCCGGCGTGTAGCGGTGCAGATAAACCAGTGCCTTAAAGCCATTCTGTTTGCCGCTGTCAAACAGCCAGTAGATCGGACGCTTGCCAGAACCAGTGACAGAGTAAGTCTGGCAGTGATCCTTGAAGAAATCGTTCAGGAAGTAATTGCGGATGATCTCCCGGCTGGTACTGCCCTTATTGCCAAGGGCTTTTGCGATATAGTCGAGGTTTACTTCCAGCGTATCAGCACCGTACACCGCTTTCAGCCATGCACACAGGCGCGATACGATATCATCGTCCAGATATTCTTCATCGGTGATGGGGATAACATTATCTTCGTCCGGGAAGAACATTTCATCAACCACAACACCCTCATTGCGGTATGCGCGTTGCAACTCTTCAGCAGAAATCGTTCCGGGGCGGTCGTTCATTTTATCCACAAACGTCTGTAAAGAATACGGCTCTCCTGCAAAAAGCAGTCCATCCTTATAAGTGGAATATCGGCCAAACATACAGCCCACAGCATAGCTCAGCAGGCTCTTGATGTCCCGCTGCAAGTCCGCCTTGCGCACGGTCACATCCTTATCTTCCACTTCCGGGGTCAGCTCGTCCTGCAAGCCGTAAATGTCGATAAAAATGCGGTTCAGTTCTTCCTCGTTGGCTTTCAGCTGGTTAAAACGGTCATCACATTCTGACTGCCACTGGGTAAATGCCTCCGAAATCGTGGAAACGTTACGGAGTAAGGGATGTTTCTTAAAGTCCCAAGAAATCTCAAAAGAGTCCCACTCTGCGTTACTGCCATCAATGCAATGTTTAACACGCTCTACTATACTATCCAAAGAATCCGACTCTATCAGTGGCAACTTTCTAAGATATCCAGATTCAAATCCCATCGAAGGTGAGAGAATCTTTAACAGTGAAGCGGCTATTTTGGAGTTCATAAATCCAAGTAAATAGTATTTTGTCTTTTCATTATTGCAAAACAGTCCATATCCACTGTTAGAATACAAAAATCCTACCGGGCAAAATCTAAATGAGGTCTTCTCTGTTCCAATAACAGTCCAAGTCAATGCAGAACTGAATATATAATCCAGATTATAGTTATGTGAACGTATCCTACCCGTCTTTTCATCTTTGAAATTCTGAATTTCAAACCCATCATTTTCCCAGTTTACTACTGTATCATTATTGCCGTACCATTTTCTCTGTTCCCCTCCCTTAGCAAACGGGAACCATTTCTTTCGGCTCTCAACAGCTTCTTTTCTTGACGAGATATTAATTCCAAATTTGTTACGGTTCACCTCAAACCAAAGTCGAATGAATCTATCATTATTTGCGGTTGCCATACCAACGCGAGGTTCCGAAACATCACCAACTAAATGTGACTTTTTAAATGCCGACAAAACAACATCTGACGCCCAGTATGCAGTATAAGGTGTCCCTTGAATTTCTCTTAGTTGTTCATTTGTTTTATTAAAACGGTGTTCACCAGAAATAAACATAGCAGCTTTTGCTGCTTCATTTTTTCCGCCAACTAATTGAACAAAGGTGCTATTATAATTTGAGAAAAAGTCATTGCAGAACACAAAGCTGCTTGTCTGAACAACTTCCCCATTTATCTCATCAAATGCATGTGGTCCTAAATGTGCCAAATTTATCAGTTCTTTGTTTAATAGTTTATCGCGTAAATTCTCATAGCTTGCAAGAAACATCCATGCATGTTGTGTTATCATCGCTTGATAACCACTCACTCGCGTCATCAAACCACATCGTTCAATAAAGACAGCAAAGAGATCTACTTTACTATCAGGATAATTTGCTTTAACAAAGTCATTCACTTTAGGGCTTAAATTACTTATAGCTGCATACGGTGGATTCGTAATGGTCACCCAATATTTCCGTGCCATCGTCTCACCAATGTCAACAAGCCGATTCAGCTGCTCGGCAGTATCTTCCACGCCCACGCTATCCATGCTGATCTGACCTGCGGTATCTTCTGCTGCCACAAACCGGCGCAGTAAATCCCAGTTGTAGCTCTCCACATTCAGGATAGAGCCGTACTCCTTGGCATCGGTCAGGGTGTCCAGCAGGCCTTCCAGCTGCATCTTAGCAGCGTTCTTCTCGATATCGTCCATCCCCGCGCCAAAATACTTCAGGTGCGCACGGTTGATGCTGTTACTCTCCTGAATGGCATAGACATGGCAAGTGTTCTCGCCGTTGAGGATACGGCGGTTGTACTGCCGTGCTTTCATCATCACGGCAAAATACGCCAGCTGATAGGCACGGTCATCAATGTCCAAACCGTAGATGTTATGTTCCAGAATGCTCTTTGCAGCATCACGCTGGCTGTAACCAGCACTCTCGTAAATCTGCATCAGCACATCAAAGGCGTATACGAGGATATGGCCGGAACCCATGCAGGGGTCGATGAGCTTGATGTCTTCTGGGTTCAGGGCAGCATACTCTTTACGAATTTCCGAAAGTTTTGCCTGTACCTCCGGCTCCTGTTGTGCTTCTTCCAGATAGTATTTCCAATTTTCTTTCAGGTCGCATTCCGAGTGTCCTTCCACCCACAAACGGCCAAGGCTGTTCTCCACCATGTAGCGGACGATCCAGTCCGGGGTGAACAGCTGGGTTACAGCAGGGATTTCCTCTTTGGTGATCTTACCGTTCTTGGCAAATGCAGCGGCCTTCGGCTCAGTGTTGTAATACTGGTACAACCAGCCGATGATTTCCACCTGACCACCGCGCTCGATGTTGAAGTCATCCTCCGGAATATCGTGAATCAGATGATAGACCACGCCATCCTGGTCAATAACGGACAAGCTGAGCAGCAGCTCGGTGTAGTTCTTTGTCTTTTCAAACAGAGCAGGCAGAATCTCGTTCAGGGCATTGCACTGTTTCAGGAACAGGATGCGGAACACCTCGTCCAGCTTGTTGTCCTGCTTCAGCTGGAAAATCTGAGCTTCTTCCTCCGCAGTAAAGGGCAGCTCTGCGTCAAACGGTGTCGTGACCAGATCTGGCTCCAACTTTCCGCTCTCGGAAGAAAGCACTCGAATATGGGAAGGCAGATAGTCGTTGACCTCCATGAAACGGATGGCGATCAGGCGGTTGAACCATGTATAGGCAACCTCCTCGATCACATACTGATATGCGGTTTTGTAGTCGGTATCCTTTTCCTTCTGCTGGATGACCTCTATCAGCTTGTCACGCTGCCGCACGGCCTCGCCGGAAATCGAATACGGTTCTGCGGTGCCGATATCGAAGAACTGAGTGCCGCCGAAGCTCTGCGGCAGCGGCTTTGCAATGCCGTCCTCCGTAATACCGATCAGGCGGGCATCATAGCTGACATCTGCAATCAGCTTATTCCGCGCCCAGATCGCAAAATTCTTTATGGCTGTCTTGTTCATGGAGCCAATCCTCCTGTCATTTATAGTTCAATGTTGACGATTGTATCTTCGTCCATCTCTTTCAGCAGATTTTCACGCAATGCGGCAAGGTATTTATCAACGTCGTCCTTGCTCTCCAACCGCCACGATGCAGTCTTGGCAACCGTCTTGATGGAAACATTCTTCGTGGTGCGCACCTTATATACCGGCTGCGGTTCTGCGACCTTTTCTGCCGGTTTCACGGTCTCGCCGCGTTTTTTCGCCTCTTCTTCCTGACGCTTGCGCTCTGCCTCGGCCTTTGCCGCAGCTTCCTGCACAAGACGGATATCCTCTGCGTTCATCTCATTGAGCAGGCGCAGCTTCAGTGCTTCCGCCTTATCTGCATAGCTACGCAGAGTGGAGACATTGTTGCAGTGCTCCGCACCGTCCATGATCTCCTTAAACAGTTCCAGATAACGGTTGAACTTCGCATCCTTATAGGACTTGGTGTTCAGCACTTCAAAGACACGGTTCCGATCCTGATTGATGGAATCCTTGACCGGCTCTGCCTGCTCTTCCAGAATACGCATATAGCAGTTCATAAACTTCTCGCGCAGCTCCGGCAGCTTCGGAATCTCCTTGTAGGGCTTCGCCATCCGGACAATGGTGCGCATCTTAGCCACCACGTCTTCCAGTTCTGCATCCACGATGTAGGTCTTGCTGTCCTCGTAGATATTCAGCATATCCAGCGCACGAGTGAAAATGGTCAGCTGCTCACTGCCAAAGAAATCACGGATAGGCTCATAGTCTTCGCCAAAATCCATCAGATCATCCTGCTCGTCAAATACGGTCTTAAAGAATTCCAGCGGTGCCTGAATCTGCACCAGTGCGGAAAGACGCTTCTTGCCCTTTTCCAGAAGTTCCTTTCCTGGATAGGCGTAATTCTCATATTTCGGTTCCAGCCGCTCAATCTCAGTGATTCGATTCTCGCAGTAATGCTGGAAGTTCTTCATGATGGTATCTTCGTCATCGGCAGGCGGTGCCACCTTGAACAGCTCTTTCATCACGGTGCGGACGGCCTTTTTCTGGTTTTCCGGTACACGCACGCGCACTTCCGTCAGCAGCTTATCCACGAACTGCTTCTTCGTGATATAGCCGATAATTTCTTCTTCGGAGCGGTTGTTCAGATTGACGCTCTCACCGTTGACCGTAAAGGACAGGTCTCCACGCTTGAAGAGACGTGCCACCAGCCAATGGATGTCATCTTCCACAAAACCATAGGGTGCTTTCATAAAGCGATCCTTGATGGTTTTCATAGAAGTTTTCATGTGCATCCGGGAATTGCCTGCCACAAATTGCAGCACATCATCCAGTGCGTGAACATTGGATTCACCGGTATCTCCCAGTGCCAGCGACAGCTGGTTGCTGGTCTTGAACATCTTCCGGATATCTGCTTCGACCATCGCTGCGTCAATGTAGGACAGTTTGTGGTAAACCGTCTGCACCAGTCTACCGATAGCCTCGTTGATACGACTGGTTACTTCCTTGCCGGAGGTGTGCAGCACATCGCCATTGACATAGATGGTAGCCTCTTTCAGAGCTTCCGTCAGATAAAGCTTGGCGTTACCGTTGCGTTCCCGCATCTCCACGCGCTTTGCTTCCTTAATGGTCTCATACTTGGCAAGCTGCACAGAAGTATTCTTGCGCAGGAACCGCTCAATTTTCAAGTATGCCCGCATTTCCGTCAGGAACGCATCATCGTTCGGCAGAACCACAAGGACTTCCTTGCCCTGGCCAGAGAGCAGGCGCAACGTACCATCATCGGTGCCGCCCTCATACCACGGGGTCAGCACACGGAGGCCGATATCGTAATTCTGGTTAGCCTTATAAGGGCGGTCATCCACTGCCTGATTGAAGGAGAACGCATATCGTCCACTGAAGCTTGGGTACTGATACTTTTTACTGGAGAAAATGTCCTCATAGATCATCTCCGCGATCTTCGTGATGACCTCCGGCATCTCCACATTTTCTTTTTCGATTTCGTTGTTGATTTCCTGTTCCTCATCAGTCAGGAATACATAGATGGAGCCATTCTTCTGGATCAGCATCTGGCGCATCAGCACTTTCAGTGCATCCTCCACCTGTGCCTTCAGAGAGATGCGATCATCGTCAATGCTGGTAATCATCAGGCTCACGATGTTGTCCACGTTGGCTTCGATCTCCAGAACATATTTAATCAGGAAAAGGGTCTTCAGCACATTGATGGCAAAGACATCTTTTTCCTTCTTTTCCGGGTTGATGTAGCTGTTATCATAAGCGCGGATGATCACGCTGCTGTGGCTGTGGTCGAGGAAGTTCTCCAATGCATCATAGAACCGATAGAACGGCACGATTGCCCCCATCTCATCGTCCATCAGCTGCATGGCAGACTCTTTGAACAGAGCCAGCATGGAACGTTCACCTTCGGACAGGTGCTTGCCGGATGCACCGTGGGTACGGATGCTGGTCAGCACGCTGGCAAGCAAATTAAACTGGTACGGAACAAAAGGATAAACCTCTGCAAAGTCTTCTGCGTTGGCGTACAGTTTTTTCTCCACGCCGTCGTTGAAGACAATCAGATTTTTGATGATGGTTGCTTTCTGGTCATAGAGCAGACGCAGGCTCTGTGCTGCGGTCTCTGTCTTATCCAGAATACGCTTTTTGATAACAGCGTCCACATTGGCAGAGGACAGAGAAAGGCGTGTATCGAAACGTCCCTGAATCTTGGAGAAGTCGTTACCCTTCACCTTGGTAATGGAGTCGATATCCTGCTGGCTCGTTACGATTACCCAAGCCTTACCCATACACTCCTTGCCCAGTTCTTCCGTCACTGTCTGAAGGTTCAGCATCAGCTTGGAATCATCGCCAATGTACTGACCGATCTCATCCACAAGGAAAACCACATGGTGGTTGTTACCTTTTTTATCAATATAGGACTTCACACGCTTGGCAAAATCCTCAATGCTGATCTGGTAGCTCTCGGTTGCTTTCTCGCACCAGTTACGGGCAGCTGATTCGCTCATGAAATCCATGTCAGAAAGAACATCGACAACGGAATCCTGAATGAAATCGAAGTCCTGACGAGAGCTTTCCCACGGATCGCCATACTCTTCTTCAAACTTTTCCTTAAACTCTTCAAAACGACCTTCCTCGGAAAGCCTGCGCTCCAGGTCAGCAAGGTGCGGCATGGAACCGCAGAAGCCCTGCATCTCATTGAAAACCTTCAGGAATACGTTCACAATGGCATCTTTATTTTCCTTGCCATTAGAATCGCTTTTGGAATCAATGTTGAAAAGAATTACGTCCGATGGGGTGTTTGCTGCCAGCTGCATATCTGCCAGCACCATCTGATTGGTAATCTTCTGATCTTCGATAAAGTAGTCGATGGCATGTTTGTCTCCGACCTGTTTATTCTGAAGCAGATAGGACAGAATTTTCAGGAAATGAGATTTACCACTTCCAAAGAAGCCGGAAATCCAGACACCCATTTTCGGTGTAGTTCCCTGAATACCTTTTTTATATGCTGCAAAGAAATCCGCAAAATGACGCTGAAGCTCACGGGTCACAACATACTCTTCCAGCTCCTGCGCCACATTTGTCTCTTCACCCTGACCGACAATGATAACGCCCTGTATCTCACGGTCAATTTTCTTTCGGAACATGTCCTTGATCTGCATAACAGTTTCCTCCATCCATTACTTTACCAGTCGGAATGCCCGGTAATAGTTATCGTCTTTAATCTCATTGAACAGGATCAGCTCCTGTTCATTATAGGTTCCCGGAAAGAACATCACGACCGGGCAGCGCACAAACGCCTGGTGCAAGTTGTTAAGCACCTTGTGGGAGCGCAAAATCGGATAGCACTTGCCGATACCGGTCAGGAACACGACTGCATTCTCCGGCGTATGTTCTTTGATATATTGCACGATCAGGCTGTCATCGTCATTTACCTTCATGGAGTTGGTCACAGCCTTGACGATACGCTCGATCCCTCGTTTTTTTTCAAAGTCATAGCACTTTTCCATGAAGTTTTTCTTTTCCAAAAAGTCAATGATGATATCATACAGGTCAAAGACCACAAGCTCAAAATCATCATCGCCCCGGTCGTTCTTATTTTTCAGATACTCTACACGCTCCCGAACTTCCAGTTCCTTTTCCGGTGGATAATCAAACACCCAATAGTTGACCTCATTTGCGCGGCCTGTTCCTTTTCGGAAAGACGGCTTATGGATTGCAAGCTCCATCTCGTCCAGTCTTTGGCTTAAATCCATTTCATCTTACCCCCGTCAGTGTTTTTACCATGATGCCAAGGTCATGGTCATAAAGCCAATGCTCAAATGCAATATCAAGAATTGGCTTCAGTATTTTTCTTGTGCTGTTTGCCCGGTTGCTTTCTAAAAGTCCTGCTTCATAAAGCTGTGTCTTATAGCAGGAACCGAGACGGCGCAGCGTATAGTCTTGAAGAGAAGCCACTTTCTCACTCTGTTCCTGCTTATTTTTGAAAAATATCCGGATATCTGCATCCGTCAGCTCATCGGAACCAAGAATCATTTTTTCCCGCACTACTTCATACACAAAATCAAAGAATAGCGTGTCATGCAAAAGAGCCGCAGTCAGCACAAATAATTTTTGTGTAGCAAGATCACTGCTCAAAAAGATTGGGTAAAAGCTTTCATCTAATGTCTTGATACGGGCTGTTACGGTAGAATAAATCTGCTGCGCTCGTAGTTTTGTCGGTGCGCCATAGATGTTTGTCTCTTCATTCAACTTTTTAATATCTGCAAAGCTCTTACCCTCGCTCAAAAGCTGCACGGTTTTCCGAAATTCCATGAACCAGAACGAAAATTTTACGGCTCCAGCACTATACGGTTTTCTTTCCATCTTCGTTCTCTCCATTTCCGGATTTTGTTTTAATGTATCTGCCGCTTTTGATTCTGGCATCCTTCGGCTTTTCGGCGTTAATAGGAATGACCCACTGATGGCCTAAACGCTCGGCACCATCAATTCGCCCTTCTGTGCATAATGTCTGTACTCTCCTTGTGCAGATGCCCCATTTTTCAGAAGCCTGCTTAATCGTCATGAAATCCATACGGAACCTCTTTTTCGATGTCTAAAGTCACTCGCAGCAAGTCAAAATTTCTCATTTATATTCTACTCCAAGAAACGAACAAAATCAATCGAAAGTTCTTCCAAATTTTGAACGATTTTTTTAGAATCCACTCTTCTGCAAGCAGGGCTTTCGTGACACGAAAGCGATTTTCTGCTTGTTGGGGAAACTCCCCAATCCCCATAGAACGCTGCCTGCGGCATCGGGCTGCGCATCCGTTCCGGATGCTTCAACGGCAGTTCCTGCCAAAGAAAAAAGCCGGAGTGAAGCATCACCCCGGCTTCAAAAAACATTTACTTGTGCTTGCGGCCTCCACGCTTTTTGTAGTCCTCGTCTATACGCTTTTTCCAGTCTGCGCTCAGCGGGGCACTGCACCGGACAAAGCTGATTGCTTCGCTGACCACTTCATAATTCAACGCGGTTCCTTCGCTGTCGCACTGATAGTTGACTGCACGATCTGCGCCGATTCCGAACCGACTTGCAGTCTCTACTGCATCAATATTGGCACCGAGGAACAAAAACTCCCAACCGTATTTCGTTTTCTGCCGCTCGATCATCAGCTTCACTTTTTCGCTGTTGTAGCGGTGGCTGGCATTTTCCATTCCGTCCGTAGTGATTACAAACATGGTGTGTTCCGGCACATCCTCCGGTCTTGCGTACTTGTGAACATTTCCAATGTGATGAATCGCACCGCCGATGGCATCTAAGAGTGCTGTGCAGCCGCGAACCGTGTAATCACGGTCAGTCATTGGTCGGACGTCCATTACATTTACACAATCGTGCAGGACTTCGCTCACATTGTCAAACAATACCGTTGAGACCAGTGCTTCGCCCTTTGCTTTTTTCTGCTGCTCAATCATAGAATTGAATCCGCCGATGGTATCCCGTTCTAATCCGCTCATGGAGCCGCTGCGGTCTAAGATAAAAACGATCTCTGTTAAATTCTTTCTCATACACTTGTCCTCCCAAAAGATTATGGCTGCTCGGTTTCGTACCTTACAGCCATAGTATAGCGATTTTCTTTTGTGGGGTGGTCGCATGGAAAGCGACATTTCTTTGTCCTTATGCTCCGATCAGACTCTGGTCAAAAGCAAACAGTGCCTCGTTGATTTCATACACATTGTAGTTTCCCCGTTCGACAAAATATTCTACAATGATATCGAATTTGCTCGAATGGGAAAGGGTAAAGCCTGCCTTTCCAAGCATCTCCTGCATCTGGGCAAGCGGCAGTTCCAAAGCCAGGGCAAATGCCAGCACCGTAGGTTTGGATGGCTTATAGAATTTATCCGAACGGATCTTCGAGAAGAGCTTCCGGTCAATATTTGCCTTCTTGTAGCACTGGGCATCCGTCATGCCGCTTTCGTCAATCTTCCGCAGCAGCATTTCCGAAAAACTCTCATCAATCTGTCCCAGTGCCTCTTCCAAGGATTGACTGCTGCAAGATTTACAGATTGCTTCGGACGGCAGCGGGGCAGGTGCAGCTTCAAAACAGGATTCCTCTGACAATACTTCGAGCCGCCGCCTCTGTTCTGCCCGTCTGTCGGTATGTCCCTCCACATACCGGTCATCTATGTACGCCGCGATATCAGCAAACAGTTTTCCGCTAATCTGATATGCCTTTCGGTCAAAGATAACGATGTAGACCATCATCTCATTTTCCAGCAGGAATGTACTGATGGTATCGACTGCAACCTTCAGAGCCTGGTCTTTAGGATAGCCGTAAATGCCGGAGGAAATCAGCGGAAAGGCCACCGACTGACAACCATTTTCTTTTGCCAAGTTCAAAGATGTTCGATAGCAGGATTCCAGAAGCTCCTGCTCCCGATGCTTGCCATCCCGCCAGCGCGGGCCGACTGCATGGATCACATATTTGCAGGGCAGTCGGTATCCCTTTGTGATTTTTGCGCTGCCGGTTTCGCAGCCATGTAGCGTACTGCATTCTGCAAGCAGCTCCGGTCCGGCGGCACGATGAATGCAGCCGTCCACACCGCCGCCGCCCAAAAGAGAAGTATTGGCAGCATTGACGATTGCGTCAACGCTCATTTTTGTAATATCGTTTCTGATAATCTGTAAGGGCATCGCTTATTTCTCCCCCTTCTGCCACCTCGTTAGATATGCTTCTTTTTCAGTTCACGAATCAACATCTCAACCTGTACTCCTGTAAGGAATGGTGTTTTGATTGTCGATGCCCAATAAAAATTCCGCTTCAAAATTGTTTTAATCTCATTCGGAGAAAGAGCAGGCAATGCTTTAACATCTCCATTGAAATTTTCCGGCACAATCATTCTGACACTATGATATTTTTCATCACCCACTTCCGTTGGTGTGTCTGTAACTATCTGTCCAACTGCAATAATTCCTCTTCCTTTGGAATAAAAAAGAGCATAGTCATCTTTGCGAAAGCTGTCGATATACCGTTTGGCATCTCCATATGCCGCTATTTTGTTTCCGAGAATCATCTCGGATTCATTTGTATCTGAATACGAGATATTCGTATCAAACATGATTCCTTTACACGCAGAAAACTTCAAACGATTATTTTCTATTTCTGTCAGAAACTTCACCCAGTATAAAACATTCTCCGGAATGATATGAGACTTATCCGGATTGATCGCAAATTCATAGATAACCGTTGGATCTGCTACTTTCACATTTGAATATTTCTGTGCATTCTGAACGTTTCCTTCTGTTGTAAGCAAATACACTTCACCATTCAGGCTGGAATAGTCATCTGTATTGAGATCAACATCACCCTTCTTTACCTGAATGTAAATATGCTTTCGGTTCAGGTCATTTGGATCAACCAAAACGCACTCATACTTTGGCGTAGCAATTTTATTTGTCGATGGAATGCAAACGTAGCCTTTCGTATCATACAGCCACAGCGCAAGTAAATCCTCAACATCTTCCGGCTGAAGCAGGCTGTAAAAATGCTTCTCACATAACGAGAGGGCTGGATCGGGATAATTGAATAGATCCAGCGCTGAATCGTGGACACGGTTATACAACATCTGACTGTATTCTTCCACTCCATTTTTCTTAATTCTCTGGATGGTTGAACCCATAATAAATGATGTTGCCACAGCACCAGGAACGGATTCTTCATCTGCCTTATCTGTAGCTGGATACCAGTCTATATTGGTCAACTGATTCGCTGCATCCATCTGTACTGCATCTTCGCGAAACACCCAGGTACTGTTCGCCTTAACTCTCGCAATATAGTATTTTCCTTCATTTCTTGAGCGCATCCATAGGAGGTCTCCTTCTTTCACATCCTCTACCATGCGGCATACACTGTCGAATGATTTGTACTGAGTTCTTGCCAGATTACAGTAATCCAAAAATGTATGTATCCCAGAACGTTCTGCCTGGGTTAATTCACGAAGACTCCATCCCATTGCTGCGACATGATTTTTCAAGCAATAGTCGGCAACATTTGTGCCTCCTGTATTCACCTGTAATCTCCATACTGCCATCTTGTCTTCCTCTTTCTTTTTGTATTTAGAACATTCTCATCATTCGCTTTGATATTATTATATATCGTCCACCCATAGAATGACAGATGCAATGCACATTATTTTGCACACAGGGCGCTTGTGGTTTGATATGTGCAAAAAAAAAGCCCGGTGCAGTATGAGCATTACGCCCACACTGCACCGTACTTTCCATCATCGACTACTTTGTCTATTTTCTTCTTCCTGCCGCACTTCCTGCTCATGCAGTTGCTCTTTCTTCTGTTCGTCCTCTTTCAGGATTTCCTGCACGATTTTCTGTGCCACAAGCCAATCCTGCATTTCCGATTTGGTCTTGCGGTACTCTGCATAGGAGCTTTTCTTTCGTTCCAGAAGCATCGCATACTCTGCGTTCAGCTCGCTGATGCGCGGGAGCTTTTTGTCAGAACCGTTCTCTTTCTTATAGGCATCAAACGCCTTTTTTGCTGCGCTGCGCAAGGCCAGCATATCCCGATGGGCTTCATAGAACTCCCGGTCGTAGCCGGATGCTTTATACGCAGCAAAAACATCTTTTGTCTTGGCATAATTGATTAGATGCTTCCTCAGTACCGACACTTCCGACATCCGTGCCTCATCTGCTTTTACAGATTCCAGCAGCGCATCACATTTTTCAGAAATTCCATCTGCCTTTTCTTTCAGCTCTGCATAGTTCTTGATTCCATGCTCTTCCATGAACATCATAGCTTTTGCCATCTGCTTCAGATTAAAGACTTTCGCCCAACGCGCATATCCCGCGCCTTTGCCCGCCTGCATTTTGTCACGGACATCAATCAGGAACGACAGCTCTGCCTTCTGATGCACCTGTGCTGACCGTGCGTTTGTACGATTTTTCTCTGCAAATTTGCTTTTATGAACCACATTTCCAGCAATCACTTCGCAGAGTTCTTCAACCGAATATCCTTTGCCAAGAGAGCGGAAACGAGCAAATCTGGCGTGGCCTTTTCCCCGCAGGGCAGGCTGTTTTCCATCTTTATACTCGTATCCGGCCTCCTGCAAAATTTCAATCAGTTCCCGAAAGTCTTTTGGATTTCTTGCCAATGCTGCATCAATGGCCTCGCAGATTTCATCCCGCTGCGATTTTTTCTCCGGGTATTCCGTTCTCTTCTGCCGCTCTCCATAGGGCTTCCGGATAATGACCGACAACCGGTGTTCCAGACAGACGATATCACTGAGCCTTGCCAGTGCAAGACCGGATAAGCGAAAATCTCGGAATTTTCTGGTGCTGTCTAATGTAGTCGAATTAAAAATAATGTGGTTATGAATGTGCGCACGATCAACATGGGTAGCCACGATAAAGGCGTGTTTTCCCTTAGTAAAGCGCATGGCCGTCTCATATCCAACCTTGTTCGCCTCCTCCGGCGTGATTTCTCCGGGCTTAAAAGATTGCCGAATCTGATATGCAATCACATCATGCGCCTGGGTTCTACCGGTGATATGCTCATACTGCCGTTTGGAAAGCAGAAATTCTTCATCACAGGTCTTTGCGTCACAGGCATACGCGCTGATATATTTTCCATCTTCCGTCTTTGCTGCATTCTCAGAATAATCAGTACGGTCAGCCAGGCACTGCGCTACCGTCTTTCCTTTATTGATATGCAGCGCAATTAGTCTTGTAGCCGCCATTTTCATATTCCTCCATCTAAAAAGAGCTACCCGAAGGCAGCTCTTACCAATCTACTATTCTCATTTTAACATCCGTTCCCGGTCATAAGCTCCCTGCAAATAAACGGCCTGCTTGATGATTTCTTCCATATCGAAATAGACACACATAATGCTTTCGTACAGCTTCCACACATTAGATTCGCTGCCGCCCACCATTTCCATCAGCTGGTCTTCCATCTTCGATTGCTCAGACTGTTTTTCCTGATAAGCAGTCTCTTCCACAAAATGATTCTCTCCATCTGTTTCCTCGTACCGTAAATCATAATAATCTTTCATAAACTGAATATCCATCTAATCCCTCCTGAACTCAAATTGTCAAAACATCCTCCACACACTCGCACAGCCGTTCCATCAGTTCCATGATGCCGCCCGCTCCAACCGCAGCTGCGAACAGTCCCATCTCAATCAGGGTCAGCAAGAACACATCCGTCCAGCTCGCCCGAACCACAGAATAAATGCCGCAGCCAAGAACGAAAAGCATAACCGGCGAAAGTACCCACAGGGATAGCTGCATCAGCAGATTCCAGATAAAGCACAGAAATCGCAGCAGAAACGCAACCGGCAGCAACAGGATTTTCAGCACCAGCTTCAACAAAAAACATACGATCTTCATGGATTTCACCCCTTCGTTTTTCTTTTCATCTTCATTTTATCGTACCCGCTTGTCAAACACCACGATGTCAACAGGAAGACCTGCAAAAAATATGTAATGACACAGACTGTTTCATCTGTGCCATGTGCAATAGAAATTCCGCACGTTTGCGCCATCATCGAATACCAGAAAGCCTCTTTAAGATCAGCTTTTGCATCTCCCAGAGTTCATCCAGTCGCTTCTGCAAATCCCGGATATCCTCCGCATAGATGCTTCCAGATTCATTGGCGCGTTTTGCGTACTGGTTCAGGTTGTTGCTGCATCGGCGAAGAAGTGTGGATACCTGCGCCACATCCGACAAATCAAGATTTACGCAGTACCCGTCCATCGCCATTTTTCTTATATAGGCACCGGTATTGCGGATGCCTAATTCTTTCTGCTTTTCACGAATCCTCGCCAGCTCTTCCGGATTTACCCGGACGTTGATCCAGTGTTCCCGAACACTCATAGTGCCACCTCCTCATCATCTCGATGTGCCATCGGCGGAATGCGCCCTGCACGGTCACGCAGCTCTGCCAGGACAGACGGCTTTTCCGTTGTTCTCTCATGGTCTGGATCATCATTTTCACGGTCATCCATATTCAGCAGTGCGTCCAGTTCTGCCAGTCTTGCACTCTTTTCTGTCAGTTCTGCCTCCTGGGGAAACGGCTTTCCAAGCTCGGCCTGCGCCGCTTCCTGCTGGCTACTAAGATTGTCCAACTGCTGTTCCGCCTTTTCCAGCCTTGCAGGAATCCCGGCAAGAGCATTGTCCAGACGCCGGATATTGCCCGCAGCACTGGTGCCGATGGGTACCCGGTGGGTCATCTCGCCTTTCAGCAGCACCTGATACTCTTTCTGGAAGCTGTCAAATGCCAGCTCCATCTTGAAACCACGGTAACTGCCAAGCGGCACCGGCTCCAAACTCTGATTGGCTTTACAGATTGCGAGGATTGCTTCACCGGCCTCTGCTTTTTCAGTAAAGCGTGTGCCATTTACCTCCATGCCGCAGAACCCTTCTTCCGGCAGCGGATGTGCCGCCACCGTCCGAATATCCGACTGAAAGCCTTTGATAAACCCCTGCGTTTTCTCAATCTCCGCTGGGAAATATTTCATCAGCTTATCCTCCAATCGGTACTGCTGGCTCTGATGGTCTGCTTTCAGCACTTTCAGCCTTGCAACATCTACATCCAAGTCCATTTTCTCCTTGATCTGCGGGTCTCCTGCACAAAGTGCCTTGATTTCCGCATAGGAAAGAGCCTGCTCATCCACATCATCACAGGAACGTACCGGAGATTTGCTGGTCATAATCTGACTGATAAACTTCTGCTTATTCTCCAGTGTCTGATAGAGGTAAGCGTCAAAAGTTCCTTCCGTCACATACTGATAAACCTGCACCTCTTTGTTTCGGTTTCCCTGACGGATGATACGACCATTTCTCTGGGTCATGTCCGCAGGCCGCCAACCTACATCCAGATGATGCACGGCCACCAGCCTGTCCTGCACGTTCGTGCCTGCGCCCATCTTCTGTGTCGAACCTAACAACACCCGCACCTGCCCAGTACGGACTTTGGCAAACAGATCCTTCTTTTTTGCCTCGGTATCAGCATCATGGATAAATGCGATTTCTTCCTCCGGTACACCGGACTGGATAAGTTTGGTGCGGATGTCCTCATAGACATTAAAGGTTCCATCGTTTTTCGGTGTGCTGAGGTCGCAGAACAGCAGCTGGGTCAGCTTGTCCGACTGTCCTTCTTCATAAATACGAAGCACATTCCGCACACAGGCATTGAGCTTACTGTTGGGGTCATCCGGCAGGAGCGGATTCATCAGCCGCTGATCCAGCCCCAGCTTTCTGCCATCCGATGTGATTTTTAGCATGTTATCGACCGACGGGTCTACCACGCCGGAATGCACAGCCGCTGCCCGTTCCGAAAGCTCCGCCACCATCGCCTGCTGATGCTCCGAAGGCTGCACCACCACAGTTTCAAACTTTGCCTCCGGCACCGGCAGATGCAGCTGATCGGAAGTCTTGATATCTGCCACTTCCTTGAACATATTCATCAGCTCCGGCAGGTTGAAGAATTTTGCAAATCTTGTTCTTGCCCGGTATCCGGTTCCTTCTGGTGCCAGCTCAATGGCCGTGGTGGTCTCACCAAAGGTAGAAGCCCAGCTGTCGAAATGGGTCAGCCCTTTCTGCTGCAACGTGCCGTACTGGAGATACCGCATCATGGTGTAAAGCTCCGTCATGCTGTTGCTGACCGGGGTGCCGGTCGCAAAAATGATGCCGCGCCCGCCTGTCAGCTCGTCCATATATTGGCACTTCATAAACATATCCGAAGATTTCTGCGCTTCCGATGTGGACAAGCCCGCAACATTGCGCATTTTTGTGTAGAGGAACAGGTTCTTGAACGCGTGTGCCTCGTCTACGAACAGCCGGTCTACGCCCAGCTGCTCAAAGGTAATCACATCGTCTTTTCGGTCGGTTGCCCGGAGTTTCTCCAATCTCGCCTCCAATCCTTTCCTGGTCTTTTCCATCTGTTTGATGGAGAAACGCTCGCCATTCTGGGATTTCATCTCAGCAATAGCATTTTCGATTTCATCAATCTGGGCAGTCAAAATCCGCTCCTGCCGTTCTGCGGACACCGGGATTTTCTCAAACTGAGAATGCCCGATGATAACTGCATCGTAATCGCCAGTGGCAATTCGTGCGCAGAACTTTTTTCTGCGGGCAGTCTCAAAGTCCTTTTTGCTTGCCACCAGCAGTTTTGCACTCGGATACAGGCGTAGGAACTCGTTTGCCCACTGAAGGGTCAAATGATTCGGAACGACAAACATGGATTTCTGGCACAGTCCCAGCCGCTTTGCCTCCATAGCAGAAGCTGCCATCTCGAAGGTCTTACCGGCACCTACCTCGTGGGCCAGCAGCGTATTGCCGCCGTACAGCACATGAGCAATGGCATTCTGCTGATGTTCACGCAGCCGGATCTCCGGATTCATACCGCCAAAGCGGATATGAGAACCATCGTACTCACGAGGACGGGTACTGTTGAACAGCTCGTTATACTTTTCCACCAGTTCCGCACGGCGATAAGGGTCTTTCCACACCCAATTCTGGAACGCATCCTTAATGGCCTGCTGTTTCTGCTGGGCGAGGGTGGTCTCCTTTTTATTCAGAACTCGCTTTTGCTTACCGTCTGCATCCTCCACGGTATCGTAGATACGAATATCCCGCAGATTTAGCGTATCCTCTAAAATCCGGTAGGCATTGGCACGGCTGGTGCCGTAGGTCATATAGGCATGGACATCGTTCCGGCTCGGTGTACTCTTGCCGGTAATCTGCCATTCTGCCGTCATGGGAGAGAATTTCACTTCAATATTTCGGCGCAGATAGAACGGCGGTTCAAAGGTTTCTTCCATAAACTGCTGGATATAATTCCGATTGACCCATGTGGCACCAAGGCGCACATCAATCTCCGAAGCATCCAGGTCTTTTGGCTGTGCCTTCTTCAAATATTCCGCGTTCACCGCAAAGGCAGGGTCAGAGGCCGCAGCCAACTCTGCCACGCGGAGCTTTTCCCGGACATTGCCGGACAGATATTCATCAGCTGTTACCCAGCCGGTTTCCTCGCTGCCCTGCGTCATCGGGTCTTTGAAAATGACACCATGCAGTTCCTGCTGGATTTTTTCATATTCCCCTGGTGTACCTAAAAGCTCCGACATATAGGGCAAATCCACTCTGCCGCGCTCTCCAATGGAGATTGCCAGAGCTTCAGCCGGAGTATCCACGCTGGTAACAGCCCGTTCCGGTCGAATCGTCCGTTTGGTGAACATATCCGCCTTGGATTCCAGCCTGCCGTTTTCATCCACATTTTCCAGAGAGCAGAGCAGATAATAAGACGAATCTTCCGAAAAAGCCTGTGCATTTGCACGGGAATTGATAAGCCCATACTGATCGGCGAATCGGTCATAGGCTACATTCAGTTCCCGCTGTTTCTGGGCAATCGCTTCCTCCTGGTAATCGTTCAACTGATAGTCGATCAGTTCCTGCACAATGGTGCGAAGCTCCACCATGCCTTTGATCCTGCCGGTGGCTGTCGCAGAAAGGTCAGCCTTCCGCATGATGCTGTTCTCACGGAAGTAGACATCCCCATCCACTACGGCATAGGAGAAGTTCTTGACATTGGGGTCTGCCGGAATAGTTTCGCCCTGCAAGGACAACTCCTCCTCCGGTGCCAGCTCCTGTGCTTCATAATGACCGCCGATGTGCTGCACCGCCTCATGCAGCTGGTCTCCCAGATCCGCACCTGGAATCGGAATGACCGTACATTCTTCCTTGCCGTACTGGGTACTTTCCGTTGTAATCTCACCCAGCACCATTTCCGGGTGGTCAACAAAGTAGCCGTTGAGGGTAATACCCTCCGATGTCAGCCCCAGATGCACCCAATCCGGTTCGATATCAATGGGATGGTCTCTCTTTTGCAGGAAAATGATATCCGACACCACATCCGTACCGGCATTGGCACGGAATGCGTTGTTGGGAAGTCGGATAGCTCCCAGCAATTCTGCCCGCTGCGCCAGATACTTTCGTGCGTCCGGATTTTTGGAATCCATCGTATAGCGGCTGGTAACAAAGGCCACGATACCACCGGGCCGAACCTGATCCAGTGCCTTGGCAAAGAAATAGTTGTGGATAGAAAATCCGAGTTTATCATATGGCTTATCGCTGACACGGTAGTTGCCAAAAGGCACATTGCCCACGGCCAGATCATAAAAATCACGCCGGTCGGTGGTCTCAAAGCCTGCCACCTTGATTTCTGCCTGCGGATACAGCTTTTGCGCAATACGCCCGGTGATGGAATCCAGTTCCACACCATAGAGCCTGCTCCCCAGCATGGAATCCGGCAGCATACCGAAGAAGTTGCCGACACCCATCGACGGTTCCAGAATATTGCCTTTCTCAAATCCCATACTGTCCAATGCCTCATAGATTGCACGGATTACGGTAGGGCTGGTGTAATGCGCATTCAGAGTCGAAGCCCTGGCTGCGGCATATTCTTCTTCCGTAAGAGCTGCTTTCAGCTCCTTATATTCGCCTGTCCAGGCAGTTTTCTCTGCGTCAAAGGCATCTGCCAGCCCACCCCAGCCGACATAATTGGCCAGCGTTTCCTGTTCTTCCGGTGTCGCATCCCTATGTTGATTTTCTAAGGCTTTCAGCGTGTAGATGGCATCCATGTTGGCACGGAATTTCTGCTTAGGACTGCCTTCGCCGAGGTGAAAGCTGTTGATGCGGTAGTTCTCCGCATGTTTTGCTTCATGCCCTGCCCGGAACGCTTCTTCTTTTCCAGAATTCAGATCAACCACCAGATTGTGCAGGTGAACATTTTCCTCATGCCCCAAAATTCTTGCCAGATTTTCCTTGCTTTCCGAGCGGAAGATCGGATACACGGAATCCGGGTCCCGAAGTTCCACATCGAAAAGCCCGACTTTTTCAATCGTAAATGCCTTTCCGTCCAGATACAGCGTATCGCCAACGCGATAATCCGGCTGCACCGGAGCTGCGGGTTCTGGCTGCACAGTTGCAGGCTCTTTTTCAGCCTCCATGTTCCTGCCGCGAATCTCCTGCAACGCCTCTGATGCACTCACATAATCGGCAAATGTCTGCACTTTTCCGTCCGAATATCCGTAATACTCTTCTTTGACATAATCCCAGATGGCAAACGCATCTTTAGAATCCGGAAAGTTCTCGCCGGTCATTGTGACCACAAACCGTTCATCCGGTGCATAGCCAGACTCTCTGGAAAGTTCGCTGGCGTGTTCCTGCATTTCCAGTACCAGAGGATCTGTCTCTGCGTGAGCCGATTCCTGTACTTCTTCGGATTCCACATCTGGGAATGGAATGTCCTGCTGCAAATTCTGCTTGCTCTGTTCAACATAGAGCCAGTCTTTTGCTTCCCGTTCCTGAACTTTTTCAATCAACTGCTGGCGGTAGGTCTCTGCCTCCCATTCGCTGGTAAACTCTTCGCTGACACCATCCGGCTCCACATGAATGCCGTCCTGAATATCATCCCAGACCGCATAACCATCGTCTGTCTCCATCACGGTAAACCGCTGGGGTGCTGCCAGTTCGCTCCGGGCATAGATATCCGCAGCCGTATTCAGCATATTGTCCACATGCTCATTTCCGGTATCGTAGCGTTCCGGTGGTGTTGGCGGAAATACATGGGCGGCAGTCGGCATAGGAAGCGGAGCGCCATATTCCTGCTCCAGCTTCCGATACTCTTCCATTTCCAACGCAGTCAGGTACTGACCATTTTCCACAAGCCGGTCTAACCGCTTATCCACCGCCGACCATGTGAGGCGCACTTCCCGCTCATGGTCATAATTGCGAAGCAGAATGCCTTTCCCGTCATAATCGGCAAAACCGCGACTGCCATCCATAAAGGTATAGCTGTGACCACCGAGACCGTATTCTGCTTTCAGGAATGCAGCTCGTTCTTTCGCGTCCCCTTGCTGCTGATACAGCGCATAAATACGGATCTTTCCGCCTTCAAAATTGGAGCCTGTCCGCAGCATCCGGTCGATTTCATCCTCAGAAATGACAAAAGCGGAGGGCTTTTCGCTCTCCGCTTCTCTGGCTGCATTTTCTGCCGCCGCATCAATTTTCTGAATCTGCTCTGCTTCGGACTGAAACAGGCTCATAAAGTTTAACTGTTGATAAGTTCCGTCAGAATGACTTCCTCTACCTGCGCTTTCAACATGTTCATGTGCTGCACCCAGGCCATTTGGTTCGATTTCTTGTCCGGTGCCGGATTCGCTTTCAGAAGCTCCAGCATCATCTGCTCCATCCGTGCGGTCGCGGTCTCCTGAATCTCCCACAGGTGCGGATACAGCTTCTCGGTCAGGATCAGGTGATTGTACAGCAGCGTGTTGTTCTCCTGCAGGAACGCTCTGCGCATCCTCCCGTACTTGCCCAGGGGCTTCTGTTCCTGCACCGACAACTGGATGTCCGGAATCAGGTAATCGCCGTTCTTCGTGTAATTCAGCTCCATCATAGTTTTGGCTCCTTTCTGCCTGCTTATCTCTTTCATAGGTTCGGATCGTGCGTTCAATTTCCCGGAAGATCTGGCTGGACATTTCGCTGACCGCAGTTCCCAGCACATTGGCTGCAGCCTGCGTATTAAAATCAAAGATGTCCAGAAAATCCTCGTGCTCAAAATAGTCATCTGCATTGCCCACCGTCCGGGTAAAGACGGAATATCCGATGCTGACAGCGGCAGCTCTCTTAAAGGAAGCCCCGATGTTGAGTTCATCATACCCTTCCAGATAGGAATCTGCAACGATGTCGCTGATCTGCCTGCGGTTTTCCTCCCAGTAATCCCTTGCAAGGCGTTCCGCTGCTTCCATGATATGATTTTCCAGAGACCCGGCACCGACAGGAACATCAAATGCAGCATCCAGTGCCCGAATGATCGGCTGCTCATGCTCCGCATTCATTTTCCAGAGCTGTACCGGACGGGAATTCTTCCGTTCTCCGGTATCTGCCACATCAAATACATACCGCAGTTTCGGCTGCTCGCCGCGCATGTCCAAAAGAGCAATGCCCTTGGAGCCACGCTTTACATAGCGGTTCATCCGGTCATTCCAGAGATCGTACTCTGCACAGGCCGTTGCTTCCGGTCTCTGCTTATAGATCATCAGCTGCTCCGCAAAGGGATACTTATAAAGCCGTGCGGATGTGGTCAAAAACGCAGTCCACTGCTCTTTGCTGCCAGTGATCTGCGCCGCTGCTTCCTGCGCCATCTGCATATAATAAGCCGTTTTCGTCATCATCTATTTTTTCCTCCTCTCCTTTATTCGTCTGGATACAAATCCAGTGCCTCATATTCTGCATCCGTCATCTCTGCCAGTTTCGCAAGCAGCGAGACCGTCCACCTGCGCAGGTTTCTATCTCTGCCGGTCAGACTTTTCTGCATCTTTTGAAGCTCTTCGATCAGCCCTGTCCGTGTGCCAGGGCTGTAAAGCATCATGAGCATCCATTCGTCATCCGTAAAACGCATTTATAACTCCTTTTCTTCGCAGCACCTACGAGGCGGCGCAGGCAGCACCGCCTCCTGCTTTTCCTTCAGCTGATCCAAAACCGACGCTTTCTCTGCCGGTTCTTCCTTCTTTCCGTTATTGATCACGCCATCAATCATGCCGTAATCGTCTTCCATTGCCATTTCTGCGGCTTTCAGGTAATTCTCCGGTTTCAAAAATCCGGGCAGTTCCTGGAAGCCGATGGAATCTACATAGTGACAGCTTACAACACCATTCTGCCGTAAAGCCACGATGTCAGACACAGAAAGACTATGCCCAGTAAAATCATCAGGGCGGGAAACATTGAATTTCGCATACAGTTCCTCCAACATCGTATTCTGATCCTTGTATGGAAGAAGCGGAGCCGTATACACCACCTCATAATGGTCAATATCCGGTTCCAGCCCCATCCGTTCCAGTTCGCGCATAGACGAAAAGCGTTCATATACCGTATTCTCGCTGCGGCGAAGCTGCAAAATCGCATACTGGTCGGTAGCGCTGTCGAGAAATGCCATCATTCTTTCGTCCGGTGCCTGATTTCCATGCACTTCATCCCATTTTTCAATTCTTGCCATCGTTCATTTCTCCCTTCTCCATAAACGGCAGGCCGTTTTCCTTTGCTTCCTGTCGCTGCTGTTCCCGTCGTTTTTCACTATAAGGCGGTCGGATACCAACACAGCGTTTCGGAATCGTATAAGTGACTGACCCTTGCTCCCGATGCTCCAAAACAAACTGCTCCGGATACTGTTTTCGCAGTTTCCGAAGCTTCTTAATCAGGCGGCTGTCATGGGTGTAAATACTGGCAGTATCCAGTTCATTGTCAAAATTGATGACGGTTTCCTGCTCTGCCTTCGTAAGCTTATATTTCATCTCTCCGCCTCCTTCGCCTTGGCAGCTTTCGCTGGTGTATCCGTTCTGGAAGACAGATCCGAGAGTTTACCCAGCACAGATTCCCGTCTACTGATTTCTGCATCCTCTGCTCGATCACAAAGTTCATCATAGTCAATCCGCGTCATGGTGCGTCCACCGAACCCATAATCCGAAAGAATCTGGTCTCTGGCTGCATTCATGCTGATTTCCGGGTTGTCGATCTGTCCGCCGTCAATTTCCGTGAAGTCCTTATGATATAAGGTATAGTCGTAACCGTCCTCACAGGTCTGAATGGCAAGAAAGCCCTTGCTTCCCAAATCCCATGCGCTGTGTTCTTCTGTAATCAATGGCTCCGGGCGGCATGTGCCACCGCCGCGTTCCAGCATTTCTGCCAGCTGACAGATGTGCAGAACATCATACCCAAGGCGCAGATGATATTCGTCCATATATTCGCAGCGGGCTGAGAATTTTCGATTCGGATACTCGACCTCCACCGCACTGCCATCCGGGATTTTGAACCGATCCTCGTAGTTGCTGGTGATAAACCGGATATTTTTAGCATTCTCCAGCTCAGGATCAGCCTTTTTCATCTGCCAAAGAACCTTTCTGCCGCCTCGCATCTGCTCCAACATCTCCGGGGCTACCGGCGCAACGGCAAGACCGTCAAGCTGGGGAATCTTCTGGAGTGCCGCCATCCTCGCGCTTTCTTCCAGCGTAGAAAACGGCTGTTTATCCAACACATCCCAGCCAATACGTCCTTCGGCGGTCTGCACCTTACTGTTCATATCAAAGCAGTGGAATTCCACGCCGTCCTGCTTTTCCTGCAAGGAAAGCAGAGCGACATTATCCACCAGATAAGCTGCATTCATCATTTTCATGCTCATTTTTTACCTCCAAACTCCAGCTTAAATGCTGCTGCACCGTCCTCGCCAGTCTCTACACGAACGGTTGTGTCATAGTAACGTCCAGACTTCTTGGAATAGCAATGGGTAAGTCGTGCTTTCCCCTGATTTACCAGTTGGCTTGCCAGTTCCTCTGTCATCTGCTTTCCCAGTGTCTGAAAGAACCTGTTTTCCTTCCAGAGCGCAAATTTACAGCCCTTATCCCTGCAAAACCATCCCTTTGCCGTTTCACAGACATCATTGCCGCAGGCCGGGCAGGAACCAATGACTTTCCGTTCCGGCTGCATCAGCACATCAGCACCTTTTACAGCCTCGTAGGTTTTAACAAGTCCGCTGACCATGCTGCTGATTTCGCCCATAAAGGCATCGCTGTCGTACTCGCCGTGTTCTATTTTCAGCAGTTTTTCCTCCCAGTCTGCCGTCATGGATGGGGACTGAATCTGTTCCGGCACCACCGTCACCAGCGCATTTCCCTTGTCCGTAGAACAAAGATATTTCGTTTTCTTATCACCCCTGCGCTCGATAAAGCCTTTCTGCACCAGTTTTTCGATGATGGCAGCGCGTGTAGCCGGTGTGCCGATGCCTTTTCGCTCTACACCGGCCGGAAATTCATCCGAGCTGGCACTCTCCATCGCTGAAAGCAGAAGATCTTCGGTAAATCTCTTAGGCGGGCTGGTCTTGCCCTCTTTCAGATCGACACCGGCAAGTTCCAGTGTCATGCCTTCCGAAAGTATCGGAAGTTCACCTGCCTCTGCATTCTTCTCAGCATCTTCAACTGCCTTTCCTGCATATTGCCTCCAGCCCATATCCGTGACTGTTTTGCCTTTCGTGCGGAACTTCTGACCGGCGCACTCGGCTTCTACTATGGTCTCTGCATAGCGGCAGGGAGTGCCTACCGCGCAAATCAGCCGCACCGTCAGCATGGTAAGAATCGCCTGTTCTCCACTGGGAAGAGAGGAAATGTCATAACCCGCCGCTGTTTTTGTAGGGATAATAGCATGGTGATCGGTAACTTTCTTGGTATTGATGACCTGTGCTGTATTCACCGGTGCCGGTGCATCCGGCTGAATCTGAAAGCTCTGCTGAATCACGGAAACAAGTTCCGGCACAAGTGGTGCCATATCATCCGTCAGATACCGGCTGTCGGTACGGGGATAGGTCACGAGTTTCTTCTCGTACAGAGCCTGCGTGTAATCCAAGGTCTGCTGGGCAGTGAATCCCAGCTGCCGGTTTGCTTCTCTCTGAAGCGATGTCAGATCAAACAAGGCCGGGGGCTTCTCTGATTTTTCTTTCTGCTCTACCTTGATAATGATGGCACTTCCTGCCTGGCAACACTCTGCCACCAGTTTTTCTGCTTCTGCTTTTTCTTTCATTCGCTCACCGCCCGCTTGAAAATCCCGAAATTTTAATTCTGCCGAGTAGAACGGCTCCGGCTTGAACGCCCGGATTGCTGCATCTCGCATAACCACCATCGCAAGCGTTGGTGTCATCACACGCCCCACATTCAGGGTCTGCCCATACAGACATGAAAAAAGCCGGGTGGCGTTGATTCCGACAATCCAGTCGGCTCGCTCCCGGCATAAAGCCGCCTCATATAAGGCATCATATTCTGTTCCCGGTCTGAGCTTCTGAAAGCCTTCCCGGATAGCACTGTCCTCCATTGATGAAATCCAAAGCCGTTCCACCGGCTTTTTGCAGCCGCACTGATGGTAAACCAGTCGGAAAATCAGTTCGCCCTCACGCCCTGCATCGGTTGCACAGATCAGACTCTCCACATCTTTCCGCTGCATGAGCTTTTTCAGGATTCCGAACTGCTTTTTCGTGCTGGCGGACACCTGATACTGCCAATGTTCCGGCAAAATCGGAAGATCATCATACTTCCACTTTGCATACTTTTCATCATAGGCTTCCGGCTGGGAAAGTTCCACCAGATGCCCCACACACCAACTGACAAGGTAGCCATTGCCCTCCATATAACCGTCCCCGCGCTGATCTGCCCCGATCACTTTCGAGAGACTCATGGCAACCGAGGGCTTTTCCGCTAATACAAGCTTCATTCGATACTGCTCCTTTCGCAAAAAAATTAGCAGCCAGGCACCGAAGCGCATGACTGCTATGTAAGGAACGGTATTCTGTTTTAGGTCTACAAACTGGGGCTTTTATGATCTTGCCACAGCTTATCAGTCTATGCACGTCAACTGTTGAAACCGCCGTGTACCGAACGGTACGCACGGTGGTGTGAGAGGACGGCGGCTAGTCACCGCCTCCTACTCGCTTGTGCCCATGTTTCGGCCCTCCACATCATCACTCCGCGCATGCGTTGTGCCTCGCCGCAACGCATTCTGCCCCTCGCTGACTCATCGCCAGGCATCGCTGATGGTGTTCGTCTGCCCATCCTCACTTCTGCAGTATCTGCTTTTCGTTCTCCTGCACACGCCGCTCGAGCGCTGTATACTGCCGGAGCTCGTCCTCGGTAAATCCCCGGAACTTCGCCTGCTCGTAGTCACGCTCCGCGGCCGCGATATCCTGCAGCACCGCATCCGACGCCGGCAGCAGCTCGAGACGAATCTTCCGCGGCTCGCGTTTTTTCTTCGTCATTCCGTTCGCGTCTGCATCCTGTGCCTCGCCACGCTTTCCGAAAAGACCGGTCGCCTCGGCTATTTCCGCCGCTTCACGTCGTTTCCTCGGCACGTCGACCACTTCGAGCATCCCGCGTGAGACCAGCTTCTGCAGCGCGGCGCGCAGATCCCCGCGGCTCATATGCATCAGCTCCGCGAGATCCTTCCGGCTCAGCGCCTTTCCGGCATCCTTTCGATCAGTCGCCTCCACGGCATCTTCCCGCGCAGGCATCTGCGCTTCAGCCCCTCGAGTGAGCGCCTTTCCCGCGTCCTTCCGATACAGCAGCAGCGACAGCTCCGCCAGCGTCATATCATACTTCAGCGCCACCGACTCGAGATAGCGCTCGAGCAGCTTCCGGTCGCGGTACTTCTCCACGATGATCCCATCCTCCGAAATCACCTCCTGCAGCGCCTGGCTCCGCTCCTCACCGAGCTTCTGCGTCCCCGGAATCGTCGCCGGGAACACGAAACCATCCTTCGCCGCATCCACTAGAAAATGATAGACCTGCAGCCGCTTCCGCTCATACGCATCCTCATCCAGCACATGCTTGAAGAAGTCGTTGTAGCACTCGAACATCGCGAGTTTCATCTCCACCGTCCGCGCGAAGCTGATCTTCTGATTCACCAGCGAACCCTTCGTCTTCACATAATAGTAGACCGGCGTCCGCAGCGCATAGAACGTCGTCGCATAGCGCACATACTCGAGATTAAACAGAAAATCCTCGCACCAGCTGAGCTTCGCATCCATCCGGATCCCGTGCGCCTCCACAAGCGAGCGCCGGTACAGCTTATTCCACAGCACCCCATAGTAGTAGTCCGCCGGGTTCTCCATCATGAAGCCAACGAACGCTTCACGCCCGATCACCTGGTCCGCGTCGATATCCCCCTTCTGCGACACCATCTCTCCGACGACACGATAGAAATCCGCGATCACCATGTCGCAGCCCGTCTCCTCGGCCGCCCGCACCATCAGCTTCGTCGCATCCGCCGTCAGCCAGTCATCACTGTCCACGAACTGCAGAAACGTACCCCGCGCCCGCGCGATCGCCTGGTTTCGCGTATCCGACACCCCCGTATTCTCCTTATGCACGACCACCACGCGCGCATCCGCCCGCGCATATCCGTCGCAGATCTCCCCGGACCGATCCTTACTTCCATCATCCATGAGGATCAGCTCGAAATCCCGAAACTCCTGATTCAGAATACTGTCCACACAGCGCGCGAGACTCTTCTCCGCGTTATACACCGGCACGATGATACTGACCTTCGGCTCCATAGGCACCTCCATCAAAAAACTACTTCTAGTTGTACCATAAAACCCTCCCGTTGACACTCGTATATTTCTGCTCACTTTTCCCGGGCCAATGTCTCGGCCCTCCGCCTGCTCACTCCGCGCCCACGCGTCCGCACCCTCCACCTTCTCACGTCGCGTCCACCCATTCGCACTCGTTGCCTTTATCGCGCCCATGCCTCCGCCCACTACCTCCTCACGTCGCATCGAAGCACCAATTCCCTCATGAAAATGTCATATTACAGCATAAATTCGCTCATGAAAGTGTAATGAAGCACGGATTATTCCCTCATGAAAGTGGCAAAATACTGAAAAGAACGCTCATAAAAGTGGCAGAGCACGGAAATCTGAATGGTAAAATTCCGAGTTGTTGAGCTGTTCTTACTTTCTATTTTATCAGATATCGCCTACAGAGTCCATAGCTTCATAGCTCAAAACAGTTCACCCACCAACCATTTGGCTATGTAAAGGGGACGGCTTTTCAGCCGCCCCACCGGTCAACGCTGCGTTAATCAGACAGGTTCATCGTCCGATTCCGCTTCATAATCCTCGTTGACATCCACTTCTTCGTCCTCGTCACCATCATCCTCCGGCAGCTGGAGCGTATCTTCATCCTCATCGTGATAATCCGCATCCGGGTCCGGCTGATTTTTCTTGGACGCAGGCTTTACGCCCTTCATCTTGATATAGAGATAACCGCCGACACCGGCTGCACCAATCACAAACAGAAGCAGCATAATCATCGGAAGCGGAGACGATTTCTTCTGCTCGCTCTCTGTTTTCTGCTCTTCCGGTGCCGGTTCCGTCTCCTGCGGCTTTTCGGTTTCCGCAGGTTCCGTGACTTCCGGCTCCTTCTCCCGATACTTGGCAGCTTCCTCTTCATCCATCAGCGCAAGCAGATCGGCCTCGTCCACCATGTTCAGGAAATGCACATTCTGGTTGCCGTCTTTATCGCGGTCGATGATCAGATAAAAGGTGTTGCCCGCCTTTGTCACCAGCGTAATGAACTGCTGGCTGGATTTATCTTCTTCCTCACCGATATCGTCCACCAGCGTCATATTTCCTTCCGGAGTCAAAGCTGCACTGGATTTCGTCTCATCCTCGTATGACATTCCACTCTGCATCAGATCCAGAAACAGCTTCAGCGCATCTTCACTGAACATGCTGCTGTCTTTTGCAGAATCCGTGACATTCAGGTACTTTCCATGTGCATACCCGGTTTTGCCGTTGAAGTTTACCTTATACCAGTCACCGCATTTTTCGACAATCTCCACCGTATCGCCGGAATGCAGATATCCGATAATCTCCTGATCCATGCCGGGACCGGAACGAAAATGCAGACTGGTGATCCCCGGCACCACCGTACCAGTCTGCTTTTGGGACTTTTCGCTGCCGATATTGTATTCTTTGCCGCCCACCGTAACGATCAGGTTCCCATCCGCATCCGTAGAGACCTCATAGCCATCCGGCAGAACCTGCATGTCCGGGTCGATTTCGATGCTGTCGGTATTGTCCGTTTTCCCCGCATTTGTGCTTTCTGCTGCATCCGTCTCCTGTGCAGCGGTACTGACAGGCGTGTTCTTCTGCACATCATCGCCCGTATAGGCAAATGCAGTGGTCGTAAAGGTTCCTGCCGCCATCACGCTGGCAAGCAGCATTGCCATCATCTTTTTCATTCCATATCCTCCGTTTCTTTCTCATCCAGTTTCAGGTTCTCCGGGTTGGGAACCGCAGCCTGCGCCAGCTGAATGATGACTGCCAGCTGTTCCGGGGTCAGGCTCTGGGCATGTACCATTTCACAGATTTCGCTGTTTTCCTGCTCGTGGTACTTTCTGTCCCATTCCTTTCTGCGCTCCTCCCATTCATCGCGTTTCCTGCGGGCTTTCTCGCGCTCCGCAGCAATCTTTTCCAGTTTCAAGCTCATATCGTATCCTTTCCGGGCGAATAAACGCCCTATTTTTATCGAATTCTTCCCATGCAGTAGTAGTGCTGCCGCCAGTAGCTCGTCTCAATGGAAGCATAGGAAATTGGTGAGCCACAGTGGATCATCATCCCGTTGCCGACATAAATGCCCACATGGGATGCGCCACTGGTGTTGTAGGTTTTCTGGAAGAAGATCAGGTCTCCGGGCTTTGCCTCACTCTTCGGGATAATGTCGCATTTTCCCATCAGACCGTTGGCCGTCTGCCTGCCTACATTCCAGCCATTGCCGCAGTGGTTGATGACCCAGCTTACAAAACCGGAGCAGTCAAAACTGGTACTCGGCGAGCTGCCGCCCCAAACATAGGGATAACCGAGATATTTCTCTGCTTCGGTAATCATCTTCCGGAATTTTTCATCCGTTAGAGCTTCGCCCGGAATGTCGTAATCCTGGTATTCTCCGCTGGAACCCGCGCCATCCGGCGTTGCAAAGGCTATGCCTGCAAACAGGTCATCTCGATTGCCCCGGCACTCCAGTGTGACTTCGTATCGTTGCAGCTGGTCATCTGTAAGGCCGGAATTTCTTGCAACATAGTCAACGCCCCGATTGAGCAGTGTTACATTGAGGATTTTATACTCATACTGTACCGTCACCTGATAGGTGTAGGTGTGTCCGGTTCCGGTGATTGGATTGTAGCGATAGCCCACACGGGTTTCCTTCCTTGTCCGGATTTCCACCTTTTCCTCCAACTTCAGCTCATACTGCGCTTCAAAAATACTCTGGAGCCGCGCCTGCACCTGGCTTCTCGTATAGTTTTCAAATTCTACGGTCAGCAGAGATGCAAGCTCATAGGGATTGTGACCAATCTCTGCCAGATTGTAGCGATACTCGTCATAGCCCGGATGGTCGGTTTCAATGCGGTCGATTTGTTTGCGAAGTTTATCTTCCAGCCTGGTATAATCCGTCTCCACGCCTTTCAAATCTTCATCTTCTGCCGTGTAGGAAGTCCCCAGCACCACATTGCCGCCGCCATTGATCAAGACGGAGCATGACGAAACCGACCCGGCAATCACCAAAACAAGCAGTCCCACGGCTGCGATACCGATGATGATATGCGAGTGGCTCTGCACAAACTGAAATGCCTTTTCCGTTATACTGACAGTACCCTGTGCAGCTTTGGCTGTGCCAGATGCTGTGTTCTCCGCAGCGGCCGCACCTGCCTTCGCAGCGGCATACTCTTTTTTGATGGCCTGCTTCTGCCGCCATCGGGAAAAGAGATTGGAACCAGCCTGCGGATCAGACTTCATGCGTTCCGCAAAGATGGAATCTACGGCATCTTTATTTCCCTTTTTCTCCAACCGCTCCAGCTTTTTGTACTGCCGCAGCTTTCGACCATATTGGAACCGGGAACCAGCACGGGCTGCACCTTCCGCTGAGCCTTCGGTAAAATGCGCTGCCTCCACACCAGAATTATTATCCTGGTCGGCATTGCGCACACTCTGATGTGCCTTGGCTGAAAGTGCATCTGCCGCAAGATTTCCCGGCTTCTTTGGCTTTCCGCCTTTTTTCCCGGAAGCTGCTGCATTCTTTTTCGCTTTTACTTCCTGATCTGATTTCAGCTTCTTACTGCGCATCTTAGCAAGATCGGCCTCGTGACGAATCTGCCTTCGGTGTTCCGCTTTTTTCTTGCCGCCGTCTCCCGTACTGCTATCTGCGGTTTTGCTTCTGGAATCGCGAAGGGTGTTCTCCGCACCCTCGCGCTCCTGCCGCAGCTTGTCTCCGAGATTCGGATTTTTCTTGCCAGCCATCGCTTACGCCTCCTTCGCTTCCTGCACTTCGGTTAATTTTGTCGTCATAATCCGGTACAGTTCCAGATCGGTCGGGAAGCGATCAACGAACGGCAAAATCACATTTCCGTAGAACAGCAGTCCTTCGCCTTCACCGGAGTGGGTCACATAGGACAGCTGATGTGGGCTGATATTCAGCTGATCCGCCAGAATCTGACGGTCACCGGCTGCTTGATTCAGCATATAAATGAAGTCGCTGTTTTCAAAAATGTTCGTCACTTCGCGGGAAGAAAGCAGGTCTTTCACATTCTGGGTGATGCCGGTGGGAATACCGCCCCATTTACGGAATCGCTTCCAGATTTCCACGCTGTAGGCCGCTGTCTGCTCTTCTTTCAAAAGCAGATGGAACTCGTCCATATAGTAGCGGGTGGCTTTACCGGCATTACGGTTGGCGGTCACACGCCCCCAGACCTGATCCTGCACCACCAGCATCCCGATCTTTTTCAGCTGCTTGCCCAGCTCCTTGATGTCATAGCAGACCAGCCGGTTATTGATATCTACGTTGGTGCGGTGGTTGAACAGGTTCAGAGAACCGGTTACATAGATTTCCAGTGCCGTTGCCACATGGTGTGCCTCCTTTTCATCCTGCCGGAGCAGAGCTTCGTACAAATCCTGCAAAACGGGCATGTTCTCCGGCACCGGGTGTTCAAAATAGGTCTGGTAAATCTGATGAACACAGCGGTCGATGACCGTCTTTTCTACCGGCTGCAAGCCTTCTTTTCCGCCCACGATCAGCTCACACAGGGACAGGATGAAATCTGCTTTCAGGGCAATCGGATTATCCTCTTCCGAATAGTTCGCATTGATGTCCATTGGGTTGATATACTGCGTGCTGGAAGGGCTGATTTTAATGACCTGCCCCTCAAATTTCTGCACCAGTGCTGTGTACTCAGCTTCGGGATCGCACACGATTACATCGTCATCCGTCACTAGGAACGCATTGGCGATTTCTCTCTTGGCAGAGAAGGATTTACCGGAACCGGGGGTACCCAGAATCAGCCCGTTGGGGTTTTTGAGCTTTTTCCGGTCAACCATAATCAGGTTGTTGGACAAAGCATTCAGCCCATAGTACAGAGCCTCTTTCCCGGTCTGAAACAGTTCCTGGGTGGTAAACGGCACGAAAATTGCCGTGCTGCTGGTAGTCATGCTGCGCTGAATCTCAATCAGGTTCTGTGCCAGCGGCAGGCAGCTCATCAGCCCCTGCTCCTGCTGGAAGTCCAGACGGCGCAGGTTGCAGTTGTACTTTTGTGCAATGCTGGAAGCCTGAAACACATTGGTTTCCAGCTCCTGCTCCGTTTCGCCGGTGTTCATCACCAGAAAGGTCAGCAGGAACATACGCTCATTCTGGCTCTGCAATTCCTTCAGCAGTGCCTTAGCGTCCTTACCGTAAGTTGCCAAATCGGACGGAATGATGTCCATATCGTATCCGGAACGTACAGCTTTCTTCTGGTGGAGTAGGGAGCTGCCGCCTTACTATCTTGCAATAGCAGGTTTGCATCACCCTCTCCGGGAACCGTACTTACCTCTCTCGAAGTATACGGCTCTGTCATTGTTCGGTCAGAAAAACTCATTGATTGTGAATTAGATGGTGGCAATGCTCACACACTACAAGTGTCTTTCGCCGTTTTGCTAACATTGCGATTTCCCACGGTTCTTTTCCTTTAAGGTTTTTCAGTTTATTGATATGGTGGATTTCGTAACGTTCGCTTTCCGTTGTGCCACAGAGTTCACAAATTCTTGCTTTCAAACGCTTCTCAAGCGGTGTTACCGACTGACCATAAATAATTGCGGCATTGCTAATGCAGTCTGTTGAAATTTTCGCATCTTTACAGTCCATATAGTTGGCGAAATAGCGGCGCTTGGCTTTCTTTTTCGTTTCATAGGGGATACCCCATTCGCCAGTTCCGTCTTTATACATAGCAACAACTTTTGAGATTTTGCTTTTGTGTTTTGCTGCAAGCGTTTTTAGGCAGCTGTATTCCATAAGGTAAGACAGATATTTCAGTTTACAGAAGTTGCTGGCTATTCCGTAATAATTACAAATACCTCTCAACTCATCGTTGTAAACTGTGACTATCTCAAGGTCTGTCAGCCGTAGCAGGGAATTTCTGTGAACGGGAAATAGCTTTCCGTCCTTTTTCTGTATCGCTATACCCTTTGAGAAAATAAAGTTGTGGATTTTGTCATCGAATGGCACTAGCAGTTCAACATGGTTGTTGAGAGTTCTCGCTTTTGTGCCTTTCTTGTTCCGCTTTACTTTCTCACATCTTCTGACACGAACATCAAAACCTAAGAACCGGGCACATTCACTGCTGTGGGTAATAAGTGTCTTTTCTTCGCTGAGTTCCATCTTGAGTGTTTGCCCAATAAACTCAGAGAGTTTGCTCTTAATCCACTGGCAATCCTCTTTACTGCCCTTTACACCAATAATAAAATCATCTGCATAGCGGATATATTTGAGCTTTTTATCCGTCTGTGCTGTGCAAGGAGTTTTCAAAAGTTGTTTGCGGAGTGTTTTACACTCTGCAATCATGCTTTCTCTTTCTACTCCATTCTTTCTGTCGATGTGGTAGCAAAGATTTTTGATTCTATTGTGCAGTTCACGGTATTCCGGGGTGATTTTCCCTTTTTCAGGAGTGTCAAATTCGTCTTTTAGCTGCATGACGAATTTATCAAGTTCGTGCAGATAGATGTTTGCCAGCAACGGTGAAAGAATACCGCCTTGCGGTGTGCCGCTGTAGGTTTTGTGGTAAACCCAATCTTCCAAATATCCTGCTTTTAGAAATTTGTAGACCAGTTTTACGATGCGTGCATCTTTGACCTTGCTGCCGATAAATCCAACCAGTGCATCGTGATTTATATTGTCAAAGCACCCTTTAATATCCCCCTCAACAAACCAACGCACACCACCAAATTGGTACTTCAATTTGTCTAATGCGGTGTGACAGCTTCTTTTCGGGCGGAATCCATGCGAGCAGTCCAGAAAGAGCGGTTCATAAATTGCTTCCAATATCATACGGAGTGCTTCTTGAACCAATTTGTCCGTAAAGGTCGGAATACCTAATGGACGCTTCTTCTTCGGATTGCTTTTCTTTGCAATATAAGTTCGTCGTACTGGCGTGGGCTGATAGGTTTCATCTGCCAAGGACTGAATGATTTTTTCAATCTTAGCTTCGCTGAAACCGTCTGCTGTGTCTTGATTGATACCTTTTGTCGATGCACCCTTGTTCGTGTACAGACGCTGGTATGCCTGATAGTAAATATCTGGGCGCAGCAGATAGCGATACAATCTAGTAAATACTTCTTCCTTATGGGTTAATGAGTCTTTGCTGATTCTTTCTAAAATTTCGGTTGTTGGTTGCAATGAGGTTTTCCTCCCTAATCAACGTTCTATCTTAGTACACAATAACTACGCTCCTTCGCCATGTAAGGGTCATTATCCCTCTCGGACTACTATGAGCGTTCCGTACCCATGCAGGATTTTCAGGCTCTACAGCCATAGCCTTTTCAGGCGTTCCTGTGTAGGGTATCCCCAGTTAACATTGTGTGTAGGGAAATGCGGATTGTCGGTATGCGCTTTCGTTTCCTTGCCATAGGTTCTCCTACAGATTCCATGAACATTGAGATAACCGATGGATGGAAGAGCATCATCCATCGCGTTCATGACAGAGGTTTCAGACATTTTCCTCCGCCTGAAAATAACAGAAATTAGAAACTTGCGTATCAGTAAACCCAACTTCATCCTCGTATCCGCTTAACATGGCGGTTCAGTCGCACAATACTGTCTTTCAGTGACTTACCGCTTTCCTGCCGTGCTCTGTTCCCGTTTCAGCTTTCGCCTTTCGGTTAGGCAGGTTGTTTCCCGCGTTATCCTACGGGGTAGTCCCTTACGCTACACTACACAATGCCCTATCTGGGCGCACTTCCTCAATCTTGGAACGATCCAGCTCCGTGATGGTGTGCTTAATAGACTTGATTGCTTTGTTCTGGTCTACCGACTGAATGTGCATGGTTACAATCTGGCTGGATTCCATATCCAGAAAGTCCTTCAGCAGCTGATCCGACAGGTCGGAAGCCGT
>CEBY01031700.1_pt1 | contig 41090 bp, 36 predicted proteins | sample 554731 | NCBI WGS metagenome assembly CEBY01 (sample SAMEA3182050, study PRJEB8094) | gut metagenome | biome: human; feature: gut; material: Stool; isolation source: human stools | place: Canada | collected 2012-02-22
CGTCCGATGGCTGCACAGAACAAGTCAATCGGTCAGTTTAACCTGACAGGTATCGCTCCGGCACGTCGCGGCATTCCTCAGATCGAGGTAACATTCGATATCGATGCCAACGGTATCTTGAAAGTATCTGCCAAGGATAAGGCTACCGGTAAGGAACAGGCTATCCGTATCGAGGCTTCCAGCGGTTTGAGCAAGGAAGAAATCGAAAAGATGAAAGCCGAAGCCGAAGCAAATGCCGAAGCCGATAAGAAAGAACGTGAGAAAGTTGACAAACTGAACCAAGCCGACTCAATGATTTTCACTACTGAAAATCAACTGAAGGAACTGGGCGATAAGTTGCCTGCCGACAAGAAAGCTCCGATTGAAGCTGCCCTTCAGAAACTGAAAGATGCTCACAAAGCACAGGATTTGGCTGCTGTTGACTCTGCAATGGCTGAACTGAATACTGCTTTCCAGGCCGCAAGCGCTGAAATGTATGCTCAGAGCGGTGCTCAGGGTGGTGCACAAGCCGGTCCTGATATGAATGCCGGACAACAAGGCGGAGCTCAGGATAATGGTAAGCATGGGGATAATGTACAGGATGCTGACTTTGAGGAAGTGAAATAAGCACATAGAGAAATAAGAATACAATATCAAATGGAAAGCGTGTAGCTCAATGAGTTACACGCTTTTCTTGTTTTTGGCCGTACACAATAATATTGCTATCTTTGCGTTATTATTATAAACATCTGTACCTTATTTGTACCTGTAAGAAAAAGTAGATATGATGAGAAGAATAGATATTAAGAACTACAAAATGAATGAATTATGGCAGTAGCAAAGTATAAGATAGTACGGAAATGTCCTGTGTGCGGAGAAGAGTTCTTCGCAAGGACTTTGGAGTCCTGGTATTGTTCACCCAAATGCTCCAAGGTGGCGTGGAAGCGTAAGCATGATGAAGAAAAACGCCAACTTGAACTGGACAAGATTGTAAGCAATATGCCCAAGTCTAAAGAGTATATCAGCATAACGGAAGCGTATGCTATGTTTGGTGCAAGCCGCTCAACCATTTATAGGCTCATCTACATGAAAAAGATTTCCTTCATTGAGCCAGAGAAAGGAATACGACTTGTATGCAAAGGAGAACTAATGAATCTGTTTCCGTTAAGACAGTCTCCGCTTGACACCAAGCCAAGGAAACCAGTTACCATGTACCGCATGGAACCAGAGGATTGCTATACAATAGGTGAGATTTCCAAGAAATTTCATCTGGATGACAGCACCGTGTATGCTCATATACGAAAATACTCAATACCGACCCGGCAAATCGGTAATTATGTGTATGCTCACAAGGAATCAATAGACAAACTTTATAAAGATATAAAACCATTATGAAAAGATTAGATTATACTAAAGTCTCCGTCAAATTAAAGAAAAGTGAGTGGAGAGATGAGTGGTTCATCTATCTTGAAGCTTATCCTGTTTATGAGACGGGAAATGACAAACCCAAACGAGTGCGTGAATATCTCAGGAGGTCTATTACTACCCCTATATGGGATAAACGACGAAGCGAGCGAGCCGTTGCTGGTAGAATAAAGTACAAGCCCAAGCGAGATGACAATGGCGTTATTCAGTGTAAATCCAAGCAAGATATGGAAACTTGCCTTTATGCGGATGGCGTTCGAGTCCTGCGTCAAAAAGAGTACGACAACATGGCTCTCTTTACTGACCAGCAAATGGAAATGGCAGAACAAAGCGAACGCTCAAAATGCAATGTTCTGGAGTATATTGAGAAGTTAATCAAAGAAAGAGAGGAAACTGCGTCAGAATCGATAGTTGTCAACTGGCGCAGATTGCACACACTGTTGTCAATGTTTGCCAAGTGTGACTACATACAGTTCTCGCAGATTGACATGAAGTATATTGAGGCATTCCGTTCCTTCTTGATAAAGGCACCGCAGGGTGGTTCTAAGAAAGGAACTATTTCAAGGAATACGGCATCGACGTACTTCTCTATCTTCAAGGCGGCACTCAAACAAGCTTTCGTGGATGGCTATCTGAATTGTGATATTGCTGCCAAGGCTAAAAATATCATGTTTCAGAGTGCTCGAAGAGAGTATCTGTCACTGGAAGAACTTAATATATTGGCAAATACTCCGTGTGATGATATACTAAAACGGGCAGCCTTGTTCTCTGCACTGACAGGAATGCGACATAGCGATATTCAAAAGCTTAAATGGTCAGAGGTTGAAGAATACAATGGTGGGTACCGTCTCAATTTCACTCAGCAGAAGACTAAGGGCGTTGAATACATGCCTATATCGCCACAGGCATACAAGCTTTGCGGTGAGCGCAAGAAAGACGGAGAACTGTTGGTGTTTGCCGGACTGCCTGACCCTTCATGGATATCTAGGCCTTTGGAACGGTGGGTAAAAGCATCAGGGATTACCAAGCACATCACCTTTCATTGCTTCCGCCACACCTATGCAACGTTACAATTGGCTAACGGTACAGACATATATACCGTAAGCAAAATGTTAGGGCATACCAATGTAAAAACCACGCAAATCTACGCAAAAGTAATTGACAAGAAGAAAGATGAAGCTACAGAAGCTTTTAAGTTGGACATAGATGAATAGTGATTATCATTTGTAAGCACTTAGTATAGAAGACCACTTGTATCAATAAGTCCTTTATTGTACAGGTGGTTTTTAGTGCCTTTCATTTTCAACATTCTATGTAATGATGCTATTGTTTTGGCACTTTAACCTTTCGTGGAAACCAAACATTTATAACAATAAACAGATAAAAATGAAAAAAGACAGCCTTTTTTGGCTTCTCTCTTTTTGAAGAGAGCAAGCGTGTCCACAAACATGTGGAGTGTACAGAAGACTTCTACAGAGAACTGTATGAGTTGTTTGAGATTGCAAGAAGTTGGTATCTTCAAGCTGAAAAGAATCATATGAAGACAGAGTACTTCATAGAACTATTTGAGCGCAGTCACCAATATATTGACTGTGATTGTGCACGTTGTAAGAACTCGCGACAGATGGCAATTGGCATTATTGGTACTTTGTTTAGAGACTCTAAGTGTGTGTCAATAATCAAGAAAAAAGAAGATTATTCCAAGCAGGAACTTATTGAGTTGTTTCTTCAACATGTGGGTACTGGTCTGCCAATCCTTACCCGAAAGAAATCGTCCATCCTCACTTTGGGATGCCAATTGTCAGACAGACAGATGGATTTGTTGGTAGAACTTGTCCAAAGTCACGACATATTTGATTTTGCCGACAACAGTGATGTGCGTAGCGAGTTGTGTCGCCTATTCAAGTGCGACTTGGACGCATCTATCCGTGTAAAGAATGTACGTAATGTAGCCGTACTGTTTGACGCTATGGCTCAATACCATTTGATAAACAATAATTGGCAATATGTCATGGGAGAAGGTCGCTTCTTAACCAGTATCAAAAAGGATGGAACAGAGAAATTCATAACTTCAAGTTGTCTTTCCTCTTCTCTTTCAAGGATAAGAAGAAACGTTTCCATGACAGCAAGTCAATATGCCATCTGCAAATCCATCGAACAGATATTAAGAGAGGAATAAATCACAATAATTCTGCTAAATGAAAGTAAAAACGTGATAGTTTGGTTGATACTGCCTTACTATCACGTTACTTTTTCTATTTAGTGACAGTCTCCCCATAACTTTGCATCAAAAATCATAAAAAATAATTAGCATGGAAGAAAATAGTATAAGATTTGAAGATATTCCCAACGCTATAACGGGGGTACTGAAAAAGCTGTCATCATTAGAAGACAAGATTGATGGTATATATGAACTTGTTCAATCAGAAAAAGAAGAAACATGGTTTACGGTTGCTGAATTATGTGCTTATCTCCCAACACATCCGGTAGAGCATACCATATATTGCTGGACAAGCAATCGGGAAATACCGTTTCACAAGAGAGGCAAACGCATCATGTTCCTCAAATCTGAGATAGATGAATGGCTTCAAGGAACCAAGGGCAAATCGAAGAACGAGATTCAAAGAGAAGCAGAGGAATATGTACTATCTACACAAAGAAAGAATAGACGGCTAATATAACCGTGCTACTGTCTGTAAACAATTTAATTAAGGTACGTGACACATGAATGAAAGACATTTTAGACTCTATGAGCGAATTGTCGCAATAGAAGACAGTTTGGAGGCTTTGGGACCTATTGACAAACTAATAGAGCGAATCGAGGAATTGGAGAAGATGGTCAAGCAGACCAAAACCGTCTTGGGGTTTGACGAAGCATGTAAGTATATTGGTGTTTCTGAAAGCCTGCTATACAAACTTACAGCCGCAAAAGAAGTTCCACACTATAAGCCAAGGGGAAAAATGCTGTATTTTAATAGAGAAGAAATCGACAAGTGGCTGCTCCAAAACAAACAAGAGGTCATTGGAATGGTAACGAAAATAGAAATTGATAATCCGAAAGAATGAAAATGGAAGAAAATAACAAACATGTACAGCCTAACTCAAAAGAGGAAGGAGTACAGCGTCTCAATCGCATATTGAGCGAATCGTTGATAAAGGCAACAGATACTTATAAAACACCTCCTCAGATTATATGGGTTGATAATTCCAGCATAGCCACATTGGGCAACTTCAGTGCTTCTACTGGTAAGGCAAAGGCGAAAAAGACCTTCAACGTGTCTGCCTTGGTAGCCGCTTCCCTCGCCAACGGCAAGGTACTGAACTATCGCGCCAGTCTGCCAGAGGGGAAACGCAAGATACTGTATGTAGATACGGAGCAGAGCCGCTATCACTGCCATAATGTGCTGGAGCGCATCCTGAAGCTCGCTGGTCTACCTACAAGCATCGACAACGAGAACCTTGACTTTATCTGTCTGAGAGAGTACACGCCCTCCGTCAGGATAGAGGTCATAGACTATGCGCTTGCCCAAGACCAAAGCTATGGACTGGTCATCATCGACGGAATCAGAGACCTGCTTCTCGACATCAACAATGCGGGAGAATCGGTCGAGGTCATCAACAAGATGATGGAATGGTCATCAAAGTATGACCTGCACATCCATTGCGTATTGCATCAGAACAAGGGCGACAATAACGTGCGCGGGCATATCGGTACGGAGATGAACAACAAGGCAGAGACGGTGCTTGTCATCACCAAGAGCACCACCAATCCCGACATCAGCGAGGTGAAGGCGATGCACATCCGTGAGAAGGAGTTCAAGCCGTTTGCCTTTACAGTCAATGAGGAAGGGTTGCCAGAGATTGTCGAGCACACGCCGGAGAAGGAAGAAGGTGACAAGCAACCGTCAAGGTTTACTTACCAAGACTTGACATCCGAACAGCATAACGAGGCGCTGACGGCTGCATTCAAGGAGAAACCTATCAAAGGATTCGATCGCATGGTGGAGGAATTAACGCAAGCCTATGCAGACATTGGCTTTAAGCGTGGCAGAAGCGTCATCATCAAAATGCTGAAATACCTGATTAACGAGCAAAAGCTCATAGTGAAGCGGGATAATCATTACTATTTCGGATATACACCTGCCGAGATTGACCTGTTCCATGAAGAGGAATAAAAACAGTTCAGAAACCAGTTTAGTTTACGTCCGTGCCTATATATAAGAAATAAGGCCAAAGTAAACTGAAATCGGAGGCTGAATTGGGAAGCGGAAAAGTAGTTTAGCAAATGGTTTAGTTTACGGGGGTGCCTATATAGGAGAAAGGGTAAAGTAAACTGTTCCCATGGATAAAGTGAAACCGAACAAATGAAATGCAATGAATATTGAACAATCAAAGAAACTGAGCATTATAGACTTCCTGGACAAGGAGAATGCAACGCTGAAAAAGAAGAAGGGCAATGCCTACTGGTATCTGTCACCCTTCAGGGACGAGAAGACCGCATCGTTCAAGGTCAGCAAGAAGGAGAACCTGTGGTACGACTACGCCATTAAAGAGGGCGGCGACCTTGTGGAGTTGGTAAAGCGCATGTATAACAAAAACTCTGTTTCCGATGCCCTTGCCTACCTTGCGTCCAAGAATATCGCTACTGTGGATAAGGCGATAGAGACCGCCATCGCAGCTAAGGAATACACGACAACCAAGATGAATGATGTGAAGCTGCTCCCACTGAGCAACCACTCGTTGCTGTCCTATTTCAGTAGCCGGCGGATAGACATCACCATTGGCAGGATGTATTGCAGGGAGATACACTACAAAGTTGAGCAGAAGCATTACTATGGCATTGCCTTTGGCAACCTAAGTGACGGAAACGAGGTGCGCAATCCCTATTTCAAGGGCTGCATCGGACATAAGGACATCACCCTGCTTGCCCATACATTCAATGAGTGGCAAAGCGGTTGTCTGGTTTTTGAGGGCTTCATGGATTTCCTTGCGTATATGACCCTCGTCAAACAGCAAGATAGATGGTTTGTCGTTGAAAGCCCTTGCGACTATATGATACTGAACTCAGTCGCCAACCTCAAACGAGCATTGCAATACCTTGACCGTTACACCCACATCCATTGCTTCCTCGACAACGACCAGGCAGGACGCAAGACGGTTGAGAGTATCAGCAATGTATTCGAGTACAGGGTGACGAACGAGTCCTTCAGATATGCCGACTACAAGGATGTCAACGACTATCTGATGAAGAAGAAACGAACAGCATCTGAATGACATTATATAGACGGAAACATCATCATTTGGTGCAAAAATGGCTCAAATGCCTTGAATTTGCATATCAAATCTGCACTTTTTCGCCAAAATATGCCTGATTCTCAATTATTATCCTTATTTTTGCATCGTTTTAATGTATCATTAAAATGTAGCAGAATGGAATTGAAAAAAGAAATAAGGATATTGGGCAGACGCTTTGGAGTGGAACCTCGTGCCAAGGAAAGTTTGAAAGGTATCACTGTCGGAGAGAAACTCTCATATCGTTTCTATGACGGCACATACCAAGGTATGCCACTGCTGTTTGTTGAGCCTAAGAAAGAAGTCAATCCCTCTCCACGGGCTTGCGCCATCACTGGCAAGCGGTTGACCGAAGCCTTGGGACTGCCCGCAGTATTCATCCTTGCGCCCGGACCCACCTACGAGCGGCACAGACTGGCGGACAAGGGAGTTTTCTTTGTCATGTCCGAGGAGTATGCCCACCTACCTGGCATCATTGCATTGGAAAAGACAAGCAACAGGAAGATAGCCGAGGTGCTGACCCCAGTGGCTCAATACCTCCTGCTCTATCACCTGCAGGTTGGCAGTCTTGAAGGAATGTCGCCAAGAGACATTGCGCCCTTGCTTCCATATTCCTATGAAAGCGTCACGTTGGGTGTCACCTGCCTTGAAGACGTAGGGCTGTGTCAAAAGATTCAGAACGGACAGCGCAGCAAGGTGGTACACTTCGAGCTGAAGGGCAAGGAACTGTGGGACAAGGCACAGAACGTCTTGCTGTCACCCGTAGAGAACCTTATCTATTGCGATGACATACGCTTGGATGCGGAATATCCCGTATGCGGCATCAATGCCTTGGCGCATTATACCATGCTCAACCCCGACAGGGAACAGATGATGATGATGACAAGCAAGGAATACCGTGCCGTCAAGTCGGCTGATGCCATGGAGAATCCCAACATCTATGACGGCAACTATATTATAGAGGTATGGAAATACCCAGTCGTCAGCAAAATAGGAGAAAAGAACCAGTGGGTTGACCGCCTTTCCCTTGTCCTTACGTTGAGGGAGGACGATGATCCGAGAGTAGAAAAAGAAGTAGAACGAATAATCAGTGAACAAAAATGGACGGATTAGATAAGTTCCGCGAGGCATTTGCGGAATACTCAGACAACTATGTGGTGATAGGCGGCGCAGCCTGTGACATCACCATGTCCAATACCGTGGTGCGCCCCCGCGCCACACACGACATCGACATGATAGTCATCGTAGAGAACATGACCGAGGCTTTCGCCAACCGCTTCTGGCAGTTCGTGCGGGAGGCAGGCTATCGACCTGAAAAGAGGAAACTGGAGGCTGGTGAGCCACCAAGATATGAAATGTACCGCTTCCTTGATGGTAAAGACGGCTATCCCGAGATGATAGAACTGCTGTCACGCCACCCCGATGTGCTTGGAGAACCAAAGGGATTTGTCATAGAACCTATCCCGACCGATGAAGATGTGTCGAGTCTCAGTGCCATCATCATGGACGATGACTACTATCACTTCACTATCGCGCACAGCCAACTGACTGACGGCGTGCGCCATGCCAATTCAGCCGCTTTGATAGCGCTGAAGGCAAGAGCCTACCTCAATCTCGTGGCAGACAAGCGGGACGGCAAGCATGTGAACACCAAGGACATCAAGAAGCACCGTTCGGACATCCTGAAAAATGTAGTCATCATGACAGAGGACAACATCGAGGCTCCTGCTGCCATAGTAGCATGTATAAGGGAATTTGTTGCTTCCATTAGGGCCGACTGGTCAATTCTCGCAGAACCATTGTCAAAGTCACTCGGTCAAGACGAGGCATTTGTGACCGGACTGTTAGACCAACTGGATGAATTGTTTATAGAAGCATGAACAATATGAAGATACAATACGCATCCGACCTGCACCTAGAGTTTGCCGACAACTGGCGGTATCTTAAAGCCCACCCCTTGGAGGTGACGGGCGACATAATGCTGCTTGCCGGTGACATCGGCTATCTCGGTGATGATAACTACTCCAAGCATCCCTTTTGGGATTGGGCATCGGAGAACTACAAGGAGGTGCATTGCTGCATGGGTAACCATGAATTCTACAAATACTACGATGTGGCAACACTGCCCGACGGTTATCTCTTGAAGATACGTCCCAACGTGTTCAGCCACTACAACGGTGTTGTGAGGATTGGCGACGCCGACATCATCCTCTCCACCCTTTGGTCGAGGATTCCTTTGGAAGACGCTTACTTCACCGAGCAAGTGATAAGTGACTTCCGCCGAATATTATATAAAGGTGAGCTGATGACCCATGCCCAATTCAATGCCGAGCATGAGCGTTGCCTTACGTTCATCAAGGAGGCCGTGGCACATTCGCAAGCAGCCCATAAGATTGTCGTTACCCATCATGTGCCGTCGTTTCGTATGCTCCACCCAAAGTTTCAGGGCAGCAAGGCAAACGGGGCTTTCACCGTAGAACAGGAGGACTACATCGCCGACAGCGGCATTGACTATTGGATATACGGACACTCGCACACCAACATCAATGCCATGATAGGCAATACCCAATGCCTGTCCAACCAGTTGGGCTATGTATTCTCCAACGAGCATCAAGACTTCTCCCACGACAAGCATCTGACCATATAGCCATCCACATTTTCTCATCCACCCTCTTTACAGGCTCTTCCCTATCGGAAGGGCTTTTTTTGTGTTCTTCGAGTTTGATTTTTGAGTATGATTGCGAGTGTAATCAAAATTAGAGTTAAGATTTGGCTCTGCGGAAAGGCATTTCGATTTAAGATTGAAGAAAAGGTAGTTCCTTTGCACTGGCAATAAGCCAAATCATAGTAAAATCAAACTTGAAAATATGAAGTCATTTGTAATATTCGCCATTGTCGTGACCGTAATCTATGTCATCTACTATACGGTCATCATCGTGCAGGATCTGTACGGGAAGCCCAAGGACGAGAAGTCACAGGGCGAGTCGTTTGATGTCAGTGACATGACCGACGAGGAAGAGTCGATAGCGGTCAGCGAGAGTGACGGCGGCTTCAGCGTAGGCGATAACCAGTATGAGACAGCCTACGAGGAGAAGCAGCTTGCAGAGCCTACAGAGGAGGCAGCCGCCACTGCGGAAGAGAGCAAGCCTCATGTGCTTGAAAAAATACAAAGCGCAATCGAGAAGAAGATGGAGGAAGTGAATATCACCTATTCCGACCCCATGTTTTCGGAAGAATTGATAAACACCATCATCGCCCGTGGCCTCCGTCACAATGGTCGTGAAATGGTCAAGGTGGAATCACTCAATAATGAGATATGATGTCAAAAACAAGAAGTGCATTTCTATCATTATATGCCGCTTTAACCCCAGCTCTGGCCAGTGCTAAGTGTGGCAACGTGGACTACAGCTGGGGAGCGGACGCACTTGCGAGTGCCCACGACTATGCCGTGACGATGATGCTCTATATCGTCTATCTATGCTATGCAGTGGCGGGCATCGTGGTCATTATCAGTGCCTTGCAGATATATATAAAGATGAATACGGGCGAAGAGGGAGTGAAGAAGAACATCATGATGCTGGTGGGAGCCTGCCTGTTCCTCATAGGAGCGACCATCGTCTTCCCCGCCTTCTTCGGCTATCAGATTTGAGATACAGGTGATACGAGATAAGATAACTCAAAGTGTAACAAATTAAAAGGTAAAAAGAATGTTTGAAAGGATTAACAAGAAGGTGAAGGGATTCTTCTCTTCACAGCGTATGAAAACGCTCGCCCTGATGTTGCTTGTCGGCACCACCGCAGCAATGGCACAGAATGCAGCCGGCGACTATTCGGCAGGCACGACCGCGCTTACCACAGTGACGGAGGAAATTGCCAAGTATGTGCCTATCGTGGTGAAGCTCTGCTATGCCATTGCAGGTGTTGTCGCCATCGTCGGTGCGATCTCAGTTTACATCGCCATGAACAACGAGGAACAGGACGTCAAGAAGAAGATCATGATGGTCGTCGGCGCATGTATTTTCCTCATTGCAGCAGCCCAGGCTCTGCCTCTGTTCTTCGGCATCGGAGGTTAAGCGCAGCGTGAGATTGTGAGTGTGTAGAACGCTAAAACACTGATAGTTATGGCAGAGACTAAGCAAGAACGGTTTCCGGATTATCCCATTTTCAAGGGACTGCAACGTCCATTGGAGTTCTTCGGGTTGCAGGGACGCTACATCTACTGGGCGGCAACCACCGCAGGAGGAGCCGTTGCGGGTTTCATCCTCGGCTACTGCATCTTCGGTTTCGTGGCAGGACTCGTGCTGCTTGTCCTCGCCGTGGCTGTCGGTGGCGTTCTCATCGTCATGAAGCAACGCAAGGGCTTGCATAGCAAGAAGAGTGACAACGGCATATTCATCTATGCCTATTCCAAGAAAGTTTAAGGAAGAAGCCTCTTGGGGCTGATTCCTAAAGAAAAGACTGTAAAACAAAAAAGAATCCATTATGTCCAAGTGGAATGTAATCAGTAATTTCAATTGAATGAAGGTGGGGGCATCACGTATGAGGGTGCGCCTGCCTTTTTGCGATTATTATTCAAAGTAAAAGAACAATGACCCTATACATCATACTCATATTCTCAGCCATCTGCGTGGGCATGGCCATCAGCGTGAAAGCATTTGGCACGGGAGGCAAGCGCAAGCGCATCTTCCAGGATATCTACTTCTCCATCGAGGATGTGGATGGCATCGGTGTGCTCTATACCAAGACAGGCGAATACTCCGCTGTGCTGAAGATGGAGAACCCCGTACAGAAGTATTCCGCCAACATCGAAGCATACTATGAGTTCAGCCACCTCTTCGCCGCCCTTGCCCAGACCTTGGGCGAAGGCTATGCGCTGCATAAGCAGGACGTGTTTGTGAGGAAGGCGTTCAAGGAAGAGAGTACTACTAATCATGAGTTTCTGAGCGAGAGCTACTTCCGCTATTTCAACGGAAGACCGTTTACCGACAGTGTCTGCTACCTGACCATCACGCAAGAGAACAAGAAGAGCCGACTGATGTCGTTCGACAACAAGAAATGGCGTGATTTCTTGGTGAAGATACGTAAGGTGCAAGACCAGTTGAGGGATGCCGGCGTGAAGTCCCGCTTCCTCGGCAAGGCAGAAGCCAGCGAGTATGTTGACCGATTCTTCTCCATGAACTTCCGTGACAAGGTGGTGTCTATGACTAACTTCAAGGTGGATGACGAGACCATCGGCATGGGCGACCGTCGCTGCAAGGTATATAGCCTGGTGGATGTCGATTGTGCCAACCTGCCGTCGGTCATCCGTCCCTACGCCAATATAGAGGTGAACAACACCAGTATGCCCGTTGACCTCGTGAGCATCGTCGATAGCGTGCCCGGAGCCGACTGTGTGGTGTTCAACCAGATGGTGTTCGTGCCCAACCAGAAACGTGAGCTTGCCCTGCTCGACAAGAAGAAAAACCGCCATGCCTCCATGCCCAACCCCAGCAACCTGATGGCGGTGGAGGACATCAAGAGAGTGCAGGAGGTGATAGCCCGTGAGAGCAAGCAGCTCGTCTATACCCACTACAACCTTGTGGTGGCAGTTAGCGGCGACACCGACATACAGAAATGCACCAACCATCTTGAAAACTCCTTTTCGAGAATGGGCATCCACATCAGCAAGCGAGCCTACAACCAGTTGGAGCTGTTCGTCAACTCCTTCCCCGGCAACTGCTATGGCATGAATGCCGATTACGACCGATTCCTCACCCTCGGCGATGCCGCCACCTGCCTGATGTACAAGGAGCGCATCGTGCATAATGAGGACACACCGCTGAAGATCTACTATACCGACCGCCAGGGTGTGCCCGTAGCCATCGACATCACTGGAAAAGAGGGAAAAGAGAAGCTGACCGATAACTCGAACTTTTTCTGTCTGGGTCCAAGTGGAAGCGGCAAGTCGTTCCACATGAACAGCGTGGTGCGCCAGTTGTGGGAGCAGAACACCGACATAGTCATGGTAGATACGGGAAACTCGTATGAGGGACTCTGCGAGTACGTGGGCGGCAAGTATATCGCCTATACGGAGGACAAACCCATCACCATGAACCCCTTCAACATCAGCAAGCGGGAGCTGAACATTGAGAAGATTGACTTTCTTAAGAACCTGATACTGCTGATATGGAAAGGCTCGGAAGTGCAGATACCCGAACTGGAGTTCCGTGTGGTAGAGCAGTTGGTGACGGAGTACTATGACTTCTACTTCAACGGTGTGCAACCCTATCCATCCTCGCAGAAAGAGACATTGAGAAAGAACCTATCCACGATGGAGAAACGGCGCGGCACGGAGCTGTCGCAGATACACGACAAGGTGGAGAAACTCATCAAGGGACTGGAGGAGCGGCGCATGGCATTGGCTGTGAAGACACTGTCGTTTGACTCGTTCTATGAGTTTGCCTGTGAGCGTCTCGACCAGATCTGCATCGAGAACAACATCACCACCATCGACTGCGACAACTTTGCCTATATGCTGCAGAATTTCTACAAGGGCGGCAAGTACGACAAGATTCTCAACGAGAACGTGGATAGCACCCTGTTCGACGAGACCTTCATCGTGTTCGAGGTGGATGCCATCAAGGAGAACAAGCAGCTCTTCCCCATCGTGACGCTCATCATCATGGACGTATTCCTGCAGAAAATGCGCCTGAAGAAGAACCGCAAATGCTTAGTCATCGAGGAGGCATGGAAAGCTATCGCCTCGCCGCTGATGGCAGAGTACATCAAGTACCTCTACAAGACAGCGAGAAAGTTCTGGGCGAGTGTGGGTGTGGTGACACAGGAGATACAGGACATCATCGGCAGTCCCATCGTGAAGGAGGCCATCATCAACAACTCCGATGTGGTGATGCTGCTCGACCAGAGCAAGTTCCGTGAGCGATTCGACGAGATCAAGGCGATATTGGGATTGACGGATGTGGATTGCAAGAAGATTTTCACGGTCAACCGATTGGAGAATAAGGAGGGACGAAGTTTCTTCCGTGAGGTGTTCATCCGACGGGGATCAACGAGCGGAGTGTATGGTGTGGAGGAACCGCATGAGTGCTACATGACCTATACAACTGAACGAGCCGAGAAGGAGGCATTGAAACTGTATAAGCGGGAACTGAGGTGCAGCCATCAGAAGGCCATCGAGCGGTATTGCAGGGACTGGGATGCCAGTGGCATCGGGAAGTCGCTGGCATTTGCGCAGAAGGTGAATGAGGCGGGGAAGGTGCTAAATCTGACGGACGACGGAGCCACTCGGCGCTGACACGCCGAGCACGGGGACTGATGGATGGAAACGGAAAGCCCTGAATGAACGGAAAGCCCAAATTCCCGAAAGCAAAACTTTCGGGAACGGTGGCTGAGTAGTAGATGCTATCTGTAGTGAATACTACCAATAGTAAATACTACAAGTAGTAAAGTAGTGGAATAGTAAAGTAGTAGAAACGTAACGTAGTGAAGCAATGAGACGTTTACACCTTATTATAATATATATGTGTCTGACGCTTGTCGTGGGAAAGGTTCATGCGCAGTATTACAGTGTGAACTATGACAAGCAGACCGTTGCCGCCATGGCTGCCGCATTCGGTGCTGGAGCTATGGCAGAGAGCTATTATAACGAGCAGGTGGGCGAAATCTTGAAGCACTACAATGCCGCAGAGGTTGCCACTGCCGGCATCTTCGCTGCCAAGTTCTTGGAGCGCAAGGCTTTCACCGACCTTGGCATCTGGAGTAGCAGTACGGAGAACTACTATTACCGCCGCATCCATAATATGGTAGCGAACAAGATTATGCCCAAGATATGGACGGTGGCAGGCATGATGCTGAAGAGTCCGCAGACCGCCCTCTACTGGGGCAGCTACCTGATGAAGATATGTGCCGACACCAAGTCGCTGTGCATGCAGTTTGAGAGCGTGGTGACCAACAGCAGCCTGACCTTTGCCGACATTCAGTTCTTGGAAATCAACCAGGAGATTGCCGCCATCCTCAAACTCTCGGAGATAGGCGACGTGGATTGGCAACAGCTGTTGGACGACATCGCCAGCGTGCCAGGCAACTTCACTGTGGAGAACCTCACCGCTGACATAGAGACACTTTACAATATGGGGGCATCATTGGCTACCGCAGGTATCAACGGGGCATCGGACGCACTCTTGCAGCAGAGTTCCTTCAATGAGTTGTTCAATGGTAAGGTGAGTAAGATACTTGACATCTATGACAACTACCATGACCTCTATGAACAGGCAGAGAACGGCATCGGCAGCACCCTCCTCAGTCTGGTGGGTGGCGAGGACAACGTGGCAGCCCTCTTTGACCTCTCCAACTACAACATCACCTCGTGGATGACCGACTATCTGAGCGAGACGCAGGGCAACTACTACACGCAGCGTTGGTACATCGCCCGACGAGACCAAGGCAGCGTGAGCCTCTGTGACTACTATCCTCCGACCGATGACAACAGCATTCTGAACGGTGACCATTGGTATCGCATCAATACGTCCGACCCCAACTTCTACCCCAACAGCACGCAGCGAGAGCAGATACTGGCCAACTCGGAGAACCATGCCGGATGGAGTCGCAGCCGTGTGCAGCAGCTCAACGCACAGAACGATGGCTTCACCTATACGATGAACTACTGGATGTCGTCGTACATCATCAGCCGTGGCAGCAAGCAGACCAAGAAAGCATACGCATACGAGATACACGTTACCAAGAGTTGGAACAACGTAGAAGAGGTGTATGAGGATGTCTTCGACTCCTACAGCATGGATCTGAATACCTTCAAGCGTCAGTTGCAGGCACGCCTCTCGGAATATAACGACAACGAAGAGGGTTATGTCTATTACATCGGCAGTGACGCACGCCGTTACTACCAAGCCACCGATGCCGCCAAACTGAAGGGCGTTGAGAGCGTGACCATTAGCGTCACCTGTTCGGACGGTGTCACCCTCGGACAGGGCAGTACACAGTACAAGTGCCGTGAGTGCGGTGGTTCGCTCAATGCCCACAGCAAGGAGTGTGCCATGAGGACAACCGTCACGGAGAACGCACTCGACCTCTCGGAACTGGACGAGAAGGAACGTGAGGCAAGCAGCAAGATAGCCCTGTTGGAGACGCAGATAAGCCAGTTGGAGACAGAGAACAAAAACCTGCTCACGCAGATAGCCAATGCCTCTGTGGAGGAAGCCCTAGCCTTGCGGCAACAGTACAATGCCAACAAGACCAAGATAGACAACCTGAAGAAGGATTTGGCGACATGGCAGCAGCAGTTGGCAGACATACAGAATGCCAAGAGTGAGGCTGCGGATGACAATGCCACCGCCACCGATGACTACTACCGCATCCCTGCCATCATGCAGGATGTGAAGTCAGCCTACAACCTAACGTGGCAAGGAGCCGGTTCGTGGAACGGTTATACCTATGTCCGCACCGCCACCATGCCCAACATCAACGGCATTATCACCTTCAAGGCGACACTCTCCATTGCAAGGAAGCCCAAGTACTTCCTTGGCATCAAAATACACCGTGCGATACTGCAAATCTCATGGGAGCTGACCTCGGAATACACCGACACGCAGGTGGTGGATGTGCTCACCCTTGACCCGAACGCCACGGACGAGGAAAAGACGAGGCAGGTGAACAACCGCATCTCGGAGATAGCCCAGGAGTTCCCGTCGTGCAGCATCACCACGGAGTATGCCAAGAGCGAGGCGACACAGACCGCCGACAATGACGATGTGATACATTTGCTCTGGTCGAGCGACCGACTGGAGATAGCCCGTGAGGTGGACAGCCGTATTACCAAGATATATGCCGACTTGGTATCATTGGAGAAGATGATGCACTACAAGCGCAGCATCATTGACGTGTTGAAGGACATTCTTCCTTCAATCGACGCAGACCAAGGTCGCAGAAGGACACTCATTGAAGAGTGCTACGAGCGATGGCGTGAGAATGCAGACCCTAACAGAGGGGATAGTGAAGATAACGAGAACGAGAACGAAAACTGAGGGAGGATAAAGAATGAGACATACCATCATCATAGCTCTCCTGCTGATTACCCTTTTCCCAAAGATAGCCTTGGCGCAATGGGGATTCGATGCAGTGTCGGTAGAAGCATACATCAACGATCACAAAAAGCAGAGAAGCCTCTTGCTGGCACGCAGCACACTGGAGTACAGCAACCAACTTCTGCATGAATATAGCAGTGAGGAGGTGGGAAAGTACAAGGAACTGAATGTTGATTTGGACAAATATACCCGAGCCTTCGACATCATCGACGTGATGTACCAATCGTTGCGCACAGTGCTGAATGTGAAGAGCACCTACCAGACGGTGAGCGACCGCATCAGTGACTACAAGAACCTGTTGGAGGACTTCAATGATAAGGTCATAAAGCGGAAACACATCGAACTGGCGGACACGATGCTCATCAGCATCAACAAGAAAGCCATCGACAACATATACAACGAGGGAAACCAACTCTATCATAGCGTCAACGACCTCGTGTTGTATGCTACAGGAGCGGCAGCCTGTTCCACCTCTGACCTGCTGATGGTGTTGGACAACATCAACAACTCGTTGGACCTGATAGAAAAACACCTGAACCAAGCCTACTTCCAGACATGGAGGTATGTGCAGCTGCGCATGGGCTACTGGAAGGAGAAGGTGTATCGCACCCGGACGAAGGAAGAGATACTCGAAGATGCCTTTAGCCGATGGAAGGTGGCAGGAAAACTTGATTATTGACAGATTGAAACAAAAGAAGAACGGACATGAAGAAAACAATGATACTCATTATGGCGGCAGTAGCCACCAGCTCAGCCACAGCCCAAAGCGTAACCTATAACCACGACTCATCGAAGCAGAACCAGATAACGATGATGGAGACAGGTGGCGGTTCTCTCACCCCTGAGTTCTATTATTGGCTGTTGCACAACAGCTATAAGAAGACGGCGGCAGAGAAGAACAAGTTGGGCTTCCGCACCCTTGCTGGCATCAACCTCTATAATCAGGTGGATGATGCGGAGAAGATAGACTCTGCCCTCACCAAGCGTGCTGAGGTGGAAGCCCTGAACGTAGCCGACCGACAGACAGACCTCGCCTGGCTTGCCGAGAGCAGCAAGATCAACAGTCAGTTGGACAAGATGAAGGCGAACATCGACCAAATCGTCCCCACAGGAGGCAACGTCAACGACAAGCGTCGGTGGGAGGAACTGTACAATATGTACCAGTGTGCCGTGAAAGCCACCAAGGATGCCTATATGCCCAATGCGCAGAGGAAGCGACAGTATCTGAGCATCTATGCGGATTTGACGGCACAGAACGAGACACTACTGAAATACCTCGTACAGCTCAACACCCAAAACCAGACCACCGTCCTTCTGGCAGCCACCAACGATCGTGTGGTGCAGAAAGGCAGCATCATCAGCGATGCTAAGAGCCGCTGGCAGGAGAATATGAAAGGTGTGAGGAGCTCGACAGGCACTGACGGCGATGACTCCAGCGGCGGCGATGGTGAAGAAAGTGTAAACAGGTAGAAATAAGGGAAGAGAAGAAATAATCACAAAACAGCATAGAGATATGAACGATATTCAGATTTTCAACAACGAGGAGTTTGGAGCAGTCCGAACCACAGGAACACCAGAGCAACCCTTGTTCTGTTTGGCTGATGTGGCAAGAGTTCTTGGACTTAAAACCAGCAAATTGGTACAACGACTTTCGGATGATGTACTTTCAAAGTACCCCATCTCGGATAGTCTTGGAAGAGAACAGGTTACAAACTTCATCAATGAGGATGGACTGTATGATGTCATCCTTGACAGTCGCAAGCCCGAAGCCAAACGCTTCCGTAAGTGGGTGACATCGGAAGTGCTCCCCATCATCCGCAAGCATGGTGCCTATATGACGCAACAGACCATCGAGAAGGCACTGACAGAGCCAGACTTCCTGATACAGTTGGCAGTCAATCTGAAGGAAGAACGACAAAAGCGTCTGCTTGCCGAACAGGAGTGTGAACACCAAAGGACACGCATCGTTGAGTTGGGTTCCAAGGTGGATGACCTGCAACAGGAGGTGACGGAGATGAAGGACAAGGTGAGTTACCTTGACATCATCCTCGCCACGAAGAGCAGCGTCTTAGTCACACAGATAGCACAGGACTATGGCGAGTCGTCCATCCGCTTCAACCGTCGGCTGAAGGACATGAATATCCAGTACCAACGTGGCAAGCAGTGGATTCTGTATGCCGACTATAAGGATTGCGGTTATGTGACTAGCGAGACCTATCTCATTAAGCACAAGGACGGTACGGAGGATGTGCGTATGAACACCAAGTGGACACAGAAAGGTCGCCGGTTCCTTTATGAGAAGTTGAAGAGCGTGGGAGTCATTCCTGTTATCGAAAGAACATAAAATATAAAAGAAGTAGCTATGGAATCAATATCAAAAATACAGTTGCGCCTCTATGCCGCCAAGAGGAAAAACGGCAAGTGGCAGTTGGAGATGTCGAGGATGCCGAAGCGAATCAGTGTTATCGGCAGGACACCCATCGTTGATGAGCATTATATGCCATCTGATTTACAGGTAGTTTCAATGTCAAAGCTTCACCATCATGTCGGAAGTTACTACGGCAAGATTGTGAAGACGCTCAAAGAGGAAGGCATCATCACCAAGGAATATGGGATGTGGAAACTGCGTGAAGATCTTCAGGACAAGGGCATTGCGGTATATGTCACAGGCAGGATGCGCTGCTTCTACCACTTCTATCTGTCATGGACACCGAAGGGCATAGAGTTTATCAAAGAGATTATCAACAATAGAACCAGGCACTGATGGCAGACAACATACTCAGCGATTTCGGCATCAACATCCTCGAAGAGGAGATTGACAATGTGATATTCCAGACCAACGAGTTCCTGACCGATGCCACTTTCACAGGCTCACAAGGGCCGTTTTGGTGGATCCTCCAAATGTGCATGGCATTGGCGGCACTGTTCTCCATCATCGTGGCGGCAAGCATGGCTTATAAGATGATGGTGAAGAACGAGCCGTTGGACGTGATGAAACTGTTCAAGCCCTTGGTGGTGAGCATCATCCTCTGTTGGTGGTACCCACCCGCTGACACAGGCATGACTAACAGCGGCAGCAGCTGGTGCGTGTTGGACTTCCTGTCCTATATCCCCAACTGCATCGGCAGTTACACCCACGACCTCTACGAGGCGGAGGCGACCCAAATCTCAGACAAGTTTGAGGAGGTGCAGCAGTTGGTCTATGTCAGGGACTCTATGTACACCGACCTCCAGGCACAGGCAGACGTTGCGCATAAGGGCACGTCAGACCCCAACCTGATAGAGGCGACGATGGAGCAGACGGGCGTGGACGAAGTGACCAACATGGAGAAGGATGCCAGCAAACTGTGGTTCACCTCACTGACGGCAGGGGCTGTGGTGGGCATCGACAAGATTGTGATGCTGATAGCCCTGATTGTGTTCCGCATCGGTTGGTGGGCTACTATCTACTGTCAGCAGATATTGCTCGGAATGCTCACGATATTCGGCCCAATACAATGGGCTTTCTCCCTCTTGCCAAAATGGGAGTCCTCATGGGCAAAGTGGCTAACCCGTTATCTGACAGTACATTTCTACGGAGCTATGCTCTACTTCGTCGGATTCTACGTTCTGTTGCTCTTTGACATCGTGCTCTGCATACAGGTGGAGAACCTGACGGCCATCACCGCCAGTGAGCAGACGATGGCAGCTTATCTGCAAAACTCGTTCTTCTCGGCAGGCTATCTGATGGCGGCGAGCATCGTGGCGTTGAAATGCCTGAACCTCGTGCCCGACCTTGCGGCATGGATGATACCAGAGGGCGACACCGCCTTCTCAACCCGAAACTTCGGCGAGGGTGTGGCACAGCAAGCCAAGATGACGGCTACGGGAGCCATGGCGACCGTGATGAGATGACATTGAAAATACAAACAAATAAAATTATCAAGAAAAATGAAAGCAAAAAATGAAATTGAGCGTTGGCTCAAAGATGAGAAATTCATGGCGTTTGCCAACAAGCGTGCAAAGGAAGAGTTTTTCAATTCCGAAAACAACTACATCGACCCACAATATGAGGAGATGGCAGAAGGCTTTGAGGATAACGACGAGTATGTAGTGCCTATGGTAGATTACCTGAGTTATCGCTTGCATCGTGCCAAGATTTACAGAAACCGACGGAGACGAGAACGTGACATCTGGTGGGTATGGATCCAACTGAAATACGAAGGCATCTACGTAGAGGCTTGCATCAAGTATTACGCCAAACTGGTGGAAGAAGTTGAGAAGGACATATACACCATCCTGCACCGTGAATATGTGAGAATGAAGAGAAATCAGACCTCAAACAAGCAGTAACGTATGGTAATCAAGAACTTAGAAAACAAAATCAAGTTGGTGGGCATCATCTGCTCTGCCTTTCTCGTGGGCTGCATCATCATCTCGGTGTCGAGCATCTGGACGGCACGCTGCATGGTGACGGACGCACAGCAGAAAGTGTATGTGCTGGACGGCAACGTGCCCATACTGGTGAACCGCACCACGATGGAGGAAACGCTGGATGTGGAGGCAAAGAGCCATATCGAGATGTTCCACCATTACTTCTTTACGCTTGCTCCCGACGACAAGTATATCCGCTATTCTATGGAGAAAGCTATGTATCTGGTCGATGAAACAGGTTTGGCACAGTACAATACGCTGAAGGAAAAGGGCTTCTACAACAACATCATGGGTACGAGTGCCGTGTTCAGCATCTTTTGCGACAGCATCAAGTTCAATAAGGAGAAGATGGAGTTTACCTACTACGGTAGGCAAAGGATTGAGCGAAGGAGCAATATCCTGATGCGTGAATTAGTGACGGCGGGACAGGTGAAGCGTGTGCCGAGGACGGAGAACAATCCTCACGGACTGCTCATCACGAACTGGAGAACCTTGCTCAATAAGGATATTGAGCAGAAGTCGAAGTCAAATTTCTAATATCACAGCGGTATGAGTGTAAAAGGAATCAGACGGATGCTTGTGGGCGAGGATATGCCCGACAAGAACGCCCCCAAGTACAAGGAGCGGTATGAGAAGGAGGTGGCGGCAGGACGCAAGTTTGCCAAGACCACGAGGATAGACCGTGCGGCGGCTAAGGTGCAAGGTTTCGCCAATGCCCACAAAACGCTGTTTCTCGTCATTGTCTTCGGCTTTGTCGCCACGTGTTTCGGCATCAATATCTATAGGATGGTGCGGTACTACGGTCATCGGACGGAGGCTGCAAGTGCCATCGAACGACAGGAAGGGCGCATGAAACAGATGATGGATGCCGCCCATTGCATCACTCCTCCCGTGACGCATCGGGCAGACAAGGAGGAGCAAGACAAGTCAGTAACATCAAAAACAGACAGCGATGAGAATAACAGATAAGATAAACTTCCGCCAACCGAAGTACATGCTGCCAGCCATCGTGTACATCCCGTTGCTTGCCACAGGCTATTTTGTCTTTGACATGTTCAATACGGAGGTGGCGGAAACACAGGACAAGAACCTGCAGACCACCGAGTTTCTGAACCCCAACCTGCCCGGAGCGCAGATCAAGAACGGCGACGGCATCGGTGGCAAGTATGAGAACATGGCGAAGTCGTATGGTCGCATAGCCGACTATTCGGCAGTGGATAACATTGAGCGTGACAACGAAGAAGAGAAAGAAGCGTATGAATCCAAGTACACAGAAGAAGACCTTGCGGAACTCGTCCGTCAGGCAGAAGAGAAGGACGATGCAGCCGAAGTGGCCGATGCCAAAGCGCGAGAAAAAGAAGCACTCGAAGCACTCAACAAGGCACTCGCCGAAGCGAGGCTGAGAGGGCAGTCGGCAGTTGCTCCCGTGGCACAGGACACCACACAGGCTGAACCTCCCAAGGAGCAGATAGAGGTAAAAGGGCAGATTGCCGAGGACAGCAAGGCGGTGAAGGCACTGGACGAGGAGGACAAGGCACAGGAGGTGGTGAAGAAAGTGAAGGTGACTTCGGACTATTTCAACACCCTGACGCAGAACGAGCATGAGCCGAAGCTCATCAAGGCCATCATCGACGAGGACGTGAAAGCTACGGACGGGTCGAGGGTGAGGTTGAGACTGTTGGACGATATTGAGATTGGTGAGACGATGGTGAAGAAAGGGTCGTACCTCTATGCCACCATGAGCGGTTTCGGTTCGCAGCGAGTGAAGGGCAGCATCAACTCCATCTTGGTAGATGACGAGCTGATCAAGGTGTCGCTCTCGCTCTATGATACGGACGGACTGGAGGGGTTATATGTCCCCGGCAGCCAGTTTAGAGAGACTACTAAGGACGTGGCGAGCGGTGCGATGCAGAGCAACATGAACATCGACCAGACGGGAGCGAACAACAGTTTCTCGCAATGGGGAATGCAAGCCGTGACCAATGCCTACCAAAAGACGAGCAACGCCATCAGCAAGGCTATCAAGAAGAATAAGGTGAAACTGAAGTATGGGACGTTTGTGTATCTGGTCAACGGAAAGGAGAAGAGGAAATAGACACTGCCCGACAACGAAATTTTCGGGAACGGACGGAGCAGCGAGAGGAGAGTTTCAAGCTTGCTTAGACTATCCAGAGTCGCGACGGACGAAGGCAGAGCCAACGGTGGCTCATAGAGTATAAACATCAAAAAATAAAGATTATGAATGTCATTCAGAAGATTAACGTCTGTGCTTTATTGTCGCTGAGCGTGCTCTCAGCCAAGGCACAGACCACCTACATGGAGATGGAGCAGTTGACGGTCAATGACCAAGTGACTACCGTCATCACCGCCTCCGAACCCATCCGCTTTGTCGATATATCCACCGACAAGGTGGTGGGCGACCAACCCATCAACAACACCATTCGCCTGAAACCCAAGGACAACGTGTATGCCGACGGCGAGGTATTAGCGATAGTGACCATCGTGACGGAACGCTACCGCACGCAGTATGCCTTGCTCTACACCACGAGGATGCAGGAGGCTGTGACCGACAAAGAGATAGAATGCTCGGAGCGCAATGCCTACAACAATCCCGCTGTGAGCTTGTCCACTGCTGACATGACCAAGTATGCGCGTCAGATATGGTCATCGGCTGCCAATTACCGCAATGTGGCAACGAAGATGCACCGTATGGTGATGCGCCTGAACAACATCTACAGTGTGGGCGGATATTTCTTCATCGACTTCTCCGTGGAGAACAAGACCAATATCCGCTTCGACATCGACGAGATGCGCATCAAGCTGTCGGACAAGAAGCAGAGCAAGGCAACCAATGCGCAGATAGTAGAACTGACTCCAGCCCTTGTGTTGGACGATGCGAAGACCTTCAAGTATGGCTATCGCAACGTGATTGTGGTGAAGAAGATGACCTTCCCTAACGACAAGGTGCTGACCATCGAGCTGTCGGAGAAGCAGATAAGCGGACGCACCATCTCGCTCAGCATCGACTATGAGGATGTGCTTTCTGCCGATTCGTTCAACCATATACTGTTGGAGGAAGAGTGATGTTTCAATTTATAATTTACAATTTATAATGAATAGGGAAAAATTCAACATCAATAATAGGCTTGCGCATACTTTACTCGTTGTCATCTGTTTTATGGCAAGCATGAAGCCTGCAATGGCGCAGCAGAACAGCGACCGCATATCGTTGGGTTTCGGATGTCTGTATGAGCGTGGACTGGACGTGACGCTCTCATATGAGCACGAGACGAAGTACCACAATGCGTGGGAGTATTTTGCCAACGGCTACATCAAGTGGGATGAGTGTGCCTCGTGCGGTCATGTGTGTCCTGAGAGTTTCTGGAACAACTACCGCAGTTATGGTTTCGGCTTTGCCTATAAGCCCTGTGTGGCGAGAGGACGCAACCACCATGGTAATATGCGTATAGGAGCATCAGCAGGTAGCGATACCGATAGATTCTTGGGTGGCATCCACCTCGGATATGAGCATAACTATACACTCAGACACGGCTGGAAGCTCTTCTGGCAGGTGAAAACAGATGTGATGATCAAGGGTGAAGACCTGTTCAGAACGGGTATTGTTCTGGGTGTGAAACTTCCTGTAAAATGACGATGCGTATGAAGAAGATAATCTCATTTATGGCAGTTGCGGCAACGGTGTTGCTCACTGCCTGTGACGAGCATCAGGACTTTCCCGATACCGCCATGAAGGTTACCCATATCTTGACCACAGACGGCAAGGTGATGCCCTACGAAACCTATGAGCAGTCTGGCAAGCAAGCCATCGCCGTGGTGTTCAACATCAACCAGAAGGAAGAAATGGAAGGCAACGGATATGCCGTCTATCTGTGGGACATCGCTCCCGAAGCCTTTGCCGACAGCATCGGTGTAGAGCAGGACACATCCTGTGACCTCACCGCCTACGATGGCAATGCCAACACCTTTGCCCTTTATGGCACAACCGATGTGAAGTCGCCTTTGGCTGAGCGTGTCTTCGACCTGTGGCGTTATGGACAGAGTGCCTATATCCCCAGTGTGGCGCAGATGCGTCTGCTCTATCATGCCAAGGACATCATCAACCCCTACATCTTGAAATGCGGCGGCACGCCCATCCCCGATGAGGATGATGACTGTTGGTATTGGACTTCAACGGAAGTAGAAGGACAGGCGACCGCCAAGGCATGGCTTTACTCACTTGGCAGCGGTGCCATACAGGAGACTCCCAAGTGGCAGCCGCATAAGGCGAGACCCATTATTACGATTATGGATTAGCCCATATACAGACATCGAGTATCACCCGTATCATCACCAAAGTACAACAATTAAAAAAGAAAAAGCATGAAAAAGAATTTGTTTCTAATGTTGGGACTTGGAGCCGTGCTCCTCACGTCCTGTGACCAAGACATCGTTAATGAGATTTACCTGCCTGGTGGCGGCGGTTCGGTGGTCGTGACTGACAGCACATCGACCAAGCAGCTTCAGGTGTTCACCAATCTGGAGATGTTGCAGCCTGCCGTCTCCACACGAGCCGTGGACAATCAGTGGGAACTCAATGACATGATTGGCATCTCTTCCACGGGGATGATAAACAACCAGAAGTTCACTCGTAGTGGCAGCACAAACCAGTTTGTCACAAGCAATAAGGTGTTTTTCACGGACACAGACACCCACACCTTCAATGCCTACTATCCCTATACGGCAAATACTATCAACGACATCATAGAGTTCCAAGTGCCGGAGGCAGCAGTACAGAGTGAGCAGAAGGTCAATGATTTCCTGTTTGCCAGTGGAACGGCATCATACGCCAATCCGAGCCTCACATTGAACTTCACCCATCAGATGGTGCGTGTCATCATCAAGGTCTATACCTCACCCGAATACGGTTTCACCACCAACGATTTTGCAGGAAGCCTACTCACGTTCGTCGGTTATTTTGACAGCGGTACTTTCAATATCAAAACCGGAAAGGTGGAATGCAGTGACGAGTCGGTAACGACCTATTATTTCGGCGATCCACAAAGTGACCACATGGAATATACGCTCTATGTTCCTGCTCAGGTTATGCCGGACATGACATTGCAACTCAGCAATGGGGAGAACTTTGTATTCCTCACAAACGACACATGGAAAGCGGGGCATTCCTACAGCTATTCATTGAAGCCTGTGCGTAACACCCTGGAGGTTATATCAGCAACTATCTCTCCGTGGACAGTAGAGTCTGAGAAGACCATCAACGGCTACGAATAAAACTTAAAAGAGGATTGGAGGGTGTCCACCGTGGCATCCTTCATCCTTTTGTACTCAATCATAAAACATCATCGAAAAGTAAATGGAAGAAAGCAAAGAGTTACAGGGTTTTTACAAGATATTCAGGGCGGTGATATATGTCTCCATACTGATGGAGTTCTTCGCCTACGCATTAGAGCCCCAGCAGTTGGACTTCCTGGGCGGCGTGGTGACGGACATCCATGGGCGCATCAAGCGGTGGATGATATACCATGACGGCAACCTCGTGTATAGCAAGGTGGCCACGTTCCTGCTGATATGTATCACCTGTGTGGGGACGAGAAACAAAAAACATCTGGAGTTTGACGCTCGTAGGCAGGTGCTTTACCCGTTGGTGTCGGGCGTACTGCTGATTGTGTTGTCGGTATGGCTGTTCGGCTATTCCATCATGCCCCGTCTCTATACCCTTAGATTAAACACTTGGCTCTACATGCTCACTTCCATCATCGGTGTGGTGCTGGTGCATATCGCCCTCGACAATATCTCCAAGTTCCTGAAGGAAGGACTGCTGAAAGACCGCTTCAACTTTGAGAACGAGAGCTTCGAGCAATGCAGGGAGTTGCAGGAGAACAAGTACAGCGTGAACATCCCCATGAGGTACTACTACAAGGGAAAGTTCCGCAAGGGATGGGTGAACATCGTCAATCCGTTCCGTGGCACATGGGTTGTCGGCACACCCGGCTCAGGCAAGACCTTCTCTATCATTGAGCCATTCATCAGGCAGCATAGCGAGAAAGGCTTTGCCATGGTGGTGTATGACTACAAGTTTCCGACCCTCGCCACGAAGCTCTACTATCACTACCTGAAGAACAAGAACGCCAAGGACAGCAAGATGCCCAACGGCATGAAGTTCAACATTATCAACTTTGTCGATGTGGAGTATTCGCGCCGTGTAAACCCCATCCAGTTGAAGTACATCAACAACCTTGCCGCAGCGAGCGAGACTGCCGAGACCCTGCTTGAATCACTGCAAAAGGGAAAGAAGGAGGGCGGCGGTGGCAGCGACCAGTTTTTCCAGACCTCTGCCGTCAACTTCCTTGCCGCCTGCATCTATTTCTTCTGCAACTACGGCAAAGAACCCTACGACAAGGACGGCAAGATGCTGATTGCCGAGCGGCGTGAAGACCCGAAGACGAAGCGGCTGATAGCCACAGGACGTGTGTTCGACCGTACGGGAGCGGAGGTGCAGCCCGCCTATTGGTTGGGCAAGTACAGCGACATGCCTCATATCCTGTCGTTCCTCAATGAGAGTTATCAGACCATCTTCGAGGTGCTGCAGACCGACAACGAGGTAGCCCCCTTGCTGGGTCCGTTCCAAACCGCCTTTGCCAACAAGGCCATGGAGCAACTCGAAGGAATGATAGGCACCTTGCGTGTCTATACCTCCCGACTTGCCACCAAGGAGTCGTACTGGATATTCCACAAGGACGGTGATGACTTCGACCTGAAGGTCAGTGACCCGAAGAACCCGAGCTATCTGCTGATTGCCAACGACCCAGAGATGGAAAGCATCATCGGTGCGCTCAATGCCTTGATTCTCAACCGCCTCGTGACGAGAGTGAATACAGGTCAAGGCAAGAATGTGCCTGTCAGCATCATCGTCGATGAGTTGCCTACGCTCTACTTCCACAAAATAGACCGACTGATTGGAACTGCCCGAAGCAACAAGGTGAGTGTCGCCTTGGGCTTTCAGGAGCTGCCGCAGTTGGAAGCCGACTACGGCAAGGTGGGTATGCAGAAAATCATCACCACCGTGGGTAATGTTGTGAGCGGTTCGGCTCGTGCCAAGGAAACCCTCGAATGGCTGTCGAGTGACATCTTCGGTAAAGTAGTGCAACTCAAAAAGGGTGTGACCATCGACCGTGACAAGACCTCCATCAACCTCAATGAGAACATGGACAGCCTTGTGCCTGCAAGCAAAATCTCCGACATGCCCACAGGTTGGATATGTGGACAGACCGCCCGTGACTTCGTAGTCACCAAGACCGGCATGAACGGAAGCATGAATATTCAGGAGAGCGAGGAGTTCAAGACCTCCAAGTTCTACTGCAAGACCGACTTCGACATGGCGGAAATCAAGAAGGAGGAATCGGAGTATGTTCCACTCCCTAAGTTCTATAAGTTCAAGAGCAAGGAAGAGCGAGAGCGCATCCTCTACAAGAACTTCGTTCAGGTTGGGGAGGACGTGAAAGCCATGATCAAGGAGATACAGCAGTTTCGTACACTCACCTAAAAGTAATCATCAAAAGCAGTGAGAATCATTATAACCATCATCACATTCGTCCTCACCATTGCCGTGGCTCCCGCACAGAGTCACGGCATTTATAAAATGCCCACATTCGAGCGGGCAGTCTGTTGCATCAAGTTCTTTGAGGGACTACACCAAGCCAAGGATTATCCCTATATCGGATATGGCCACCGCATCCAGCCCGGTGAACATTTCCGTCTTCCCCTCCCCCGAAAACAAGCCGATGCCCTGCTCCGCCGTGACCTCCGCAAGCTCTGCAAAATGTTCCGCTCATACGGCAAGGACAGCCTTCTCCTTGCCACCCTTGCCTATAATGTCGGTTATGGTACCCTCATGGGGCACGCCAACCACCCGAAAAGCCGTCTCGTTCAAAAGATAGAAAGCGGCGACCGAAATATTCACAACGACTACATCCGCTTCTGCTGTTATAAGGGGAAAGTAGTTCCATCTATCAGAAAGCGTAGAAAGGTAGAATTGCTATTGTTGTATCAGAAATAGTAAAACAGTGCCCAATTTTCCATTATATTGCCTAAAACGCAAAAAAAATGCAGGAAAAGCGAGTTAAAACCACTTAAACATTCTTTTTTTTACCTGAATTTTATTACTTTTGCATCGTTAAACAGTAAAACTGAGAACATAATGGCAAAAGACATCAACAGGCTAAAGGTAGTTTTGGCAGAGAAGAAGAAGACAAACAAGTGGCTTGCAGAACAGTTGGGGAAAGCCCCCGCCACTGTTTCAAAATGGTGTACCAACGCTTCCCAACCCTCTATTGAAACGCTTCTTGAAATAGCAAGGGTGCTTCAAGTGGATGTTAAGGACTTGCTCCAATCCACTGCCCAAGATCCTAATATGGTCTATGTGAAAATACCCAAAGGTGGTGTGTTAGTGTAATTACATCGTACAATCAAGGACAATAATGGCAAAGAAACAAAATAAGGCAGAGGCAAATGCCTCCAAAACCGAAGAAAAGAAGCCCAAGGCTAGGAAGACTGCCAAGAAGGCTGAGAAACAGCAGAATCTGGAAGACATTCTTTTTGAATGTCGGAACAAGTTGCGCGGCAATGCCAACATGACCACAAAGCGCGACATGCTGCTGACGCTGGTCTTCCTGCGTCTCATCTGCTCACGGTTCAACGAACAGAAAGAGAAAATCAAGAGCGATGTGCTGACTAATTTGGGCAAGGCAGAGGATGCGCTGTCGGCAGAGGAGCGTGACTTCGTGACTATGATGCAGGAAAACAAGTCATCATTTGAACAGGATGGTGTTTTCTATCTACAGGACGGCTACAACTGGGAGCGGCTTGTCACGTTGCCAGCCAGTGAACGAGCCATTGCCCTTGATAACGGCATCACCCAACTGATGGAAGCGGAGAAGAACCTGAAGAATGCCCTTCCTGCCAACCTCTTTGTCAATGCCCGTCTGGAACCGTCAGTGCTGAAGGGTGTCATGGATGACATCAACAAAATAGACCCACGCAACTTCAAGGACATCGACCTCATAGGCCGCGTGTATGAGTATTTCCTCCAGCAGTTTGCCGTCAATGCCACCAAGGAGGATGGTGAGTTCTATACACCCCAAAGCATCGTGGAGCTGATAGCCCACCTTATCGAGCCATACGACGGCACCATCTACGACCCCTGCTGCGGCAGTGGCGGCATGTTCGTTCAGAGTGTGCGTCTCATCGAGGCGCATGGCGGCAATAAGCGCAATGTCAGTGTCTATGGCCAGGAGAGCGACCCTGATACCTACCGTCTGGCAAAGATGAACCTCGCCGCACGTGGCATCAGCTATCATTTGGGCGACAGCAATGCATCATCATTCACCAACGACAAGCATCCCGACCTCCGTGCCAACTACATTATGGCCAATCCGCCTTTCAATCGCAAAGCATGGCGCACTGAGGAGCAGCTGACGAAGGACATCCGCTGGAGCGGTTATGGCTTGCCCCCTGTGAGCAATGCCAACTATGCCTGGATTTTGCACATGCTCTATCACCTCGATTCGGCGAACGGCATTGCCGGCTTCCTGCTGAGCAATGGTGCGTTGGAAGACGAAGACACACTGGCCATACGCGAGCAGCTGATACGTAACGACAAGGTGGAGGCAATCTTTATCCTACCACGTGAAATGTTCTATTCCACAGATACGAGCGTAACCCTTTGGATTCTGAATCAGAACAAGAAGGGTGGCATACGCAATGGCAGGCAGCTGCGCAACCGTGAGAACGAGGTGCTCTTTGTGGATTTGCGCACTTGGAACCAGCACAATAGCACCATCAAGACCGACAAGTCGAAGAAGACATTCGTGGTGTTCAACGAGGAGCAAATTAAGACCATATGCGACATCTACCACGGTTGGCAGACCTATACCGAAATGGAGGCATACGACAAGCCCGAACTGTATCATGCTGCCTATATCGACGAGATTGAGGCGAACGGGTGGAGCCTGGTCCCAAGTGATTATATACAATTTGTTGAGAAACTGCCAAAATACAGTAAAAATGAAGCCCTTAGTTTGGTTACTTCTACTTTATCTGATATTGTATCAATTGAAAAACAGAATATAGAGATGCTGAATAAAGCACCAAATATTCAAGAAACATTCTCTGATTGCACAAAATTTCCAATTGTCAACTTAGGACAGTATATAAGTGAGACAGATAACAGAAATAGCAATGGCATTTACACTCTTGACAATTTGCGGGGATTAAGTATTGAGAAAATCTTTATACCAAGTAAAGCAAACATGAATGGAGTGTCTTTATTACCATACAAAATTGTAAGACCTAATCAGTTCTGTTTCGTTACGATAACCTCCCGTAATAGTGATAAAATCACGCTGGCATTAAATACAAGTGAGGAAGACTACATTGTATCATCATCTTATATTACATTTGAGATAGATGACATAGACGTTCTTGACCCTCATTTCCTATTGTTATGCTTTAAACGACCAGAGTTTGACAGATATGCCCGATTCCATTCATTAGGAAGTGCAAGGGAGTCTTTTGACTACCAAGATATGTGCAAAGTCCGCATCCCTCTTCCCCCGATAGACGTTCAGCGGGCCATTGTCAACATCTACCATTGTGCCGAGGAGGCGAAGCGCATAGCTGAAGAGGCAGACCGGTTGAGCCGCGAAATCTGCCCTGCCCTGATGCAGCACATCATACATGAGGCGGACGATTGTGAACACGCGTGTTCACAATCTGCACGTGAGTCCGAGTAACGAAAAGACAAAACAATAACGAGCAATGAATAATAACATCCATAATAATATCGAATGCCCGGTTTGTTCAGCGTGCGGTTCCCGCAATATCCAGACGGAGGGCTTGCTTCATGTATGCCTGGATTGCGGAAACAAATGGGAAGATGCCCCCGATGGTGATTTGGGCGAAATGGTCATCTATCAGTCGGATGAGGGAGTAAGGCTTGATGTGCGACTTGAAAGCAACACAGTCTGGCTGAATCAAGACCAAATAGTCTCTTTGTTTAATAAGAGCAAATCAACAATCAGTGAGCATATTTCCAATATTTTCAAAGAAGGAGAATTGGATGAGCAAGTGGTTGTTCGGAAATTCCGAACAACCACTCAACATGGTGCCATAGAAGGGAAAACGCAGTCTAAGGAGGTGAAGTATTACAACCTTGATGTCATTATCTCTGTTGGTTATCGTGTCAAATCAATTCAAGGCACGCGCTTCAGGCAATGGGCCACACAACGGCTGCATGAGTATATCGTAAAAGGATTCACCATGGATGACGAACGGCTGAAAAACCTTGGCGGCGGCAGTTATTGGAAGGAACTGCTCGACCGCATCAGGGACATCCGTTCGTCGGAAAAGGTGCTTTATCGCCAGGTGCTTGATGTCTATGCCACCAGCGTTGACTATGACCCTCGTACAGAAGCCTCCCGCTTGTTCTTCAAGATTGTCCAGAACAAATTGCATTATGCTGCCCATGGCCATACCGCTGCCGAGGTCATTTACGAACGTGTCGATGCCGAGAAACCGTTTATGGGACTGATGTCCTTCAAGGGAGAACTGCCATGTTTGAATGACATAAAGATAGCCAAGAACTATTTGGATGAAAAAGAGATAAAGGTTCTCAACAACATCGTTTCCGGTTACTTCGACTTCGCAGAGATTATGGCGTTGGAGCATAAGCCGGTCTATATGATGGACTATGTGAAGCAGCTTGATTCCATCCTGATGTCCACGGGTCGTCCTTTGCTTCAGGGGACAGGAAGCGTCAGCCATGAGGATGCTATGGAGAAAGCACTTGCCGAGTATCGAAAATATCAAGTGAAGACGCTTTCGCCAGTAGAACAGGCGTATTTAGACAGTATCAAGATGCTTGGCAAGAAGGGGAAGAGAAACACGGGGAATAAGAAGTGAGAATCTGACAGTTAAAAACAGAAACATCATGGTCAACGTAAGATATCACGAAAGCGAATACGAAGAGGTTTTCATACAGCGGCTCACCGAAGTGGGTTGGTCGTATATTCCTGGTTGCGAGCTGGCAGAAAGGAGGATTACGGATGCCATCTATGAGCCAGACCTCATGGCGTATCTTCAGGCAAAGTATGGTGACAGAGGTCTGACGACACTGGACTACCAGCAGATGATAGCCAACCTGCGCAATACATCGGGTGTCAACGACTACCTCACGGCACGCACCGTTCACAAACTCGTATGCCATGATGGCTACGACTATCAGCCGTTGGACGGCAGCGAGGCGTTCAAGGTGAGATATATCGACTTCGACGCTGATGACGTGAGAACAGCTAACATCTTCCGCTGCATCAACCAGTTTGAGATGGTGGAGGGCGAGGAGAACCGCCGTCCTGACATTGTGCTTATGGTGAACGGCATACCCTTGGCTGTCGTGGAATTGAAGAATCCCGCTGACCCAGAAGCCACCATCAGCACGGCATGGGAACAGATATGCGTGAGATACCGCCGTGACATACCCTCCATGATGAAATATGCTGCACTGACTATCATCAGTGACGGAGCCAATACCCGCATGGGCAGCCAGTTTACGCCCGAAGAATATTACTACGCATGGAAGAAGGTGGAGAACGAAGACCCCAACGGACGGGTGGGCATCGACGAGATGGAGATGCTCATCAAGGGAGCGTTGTCGCCGGAAAGAATGCTGGAGATACTCCGCGACTATGTCTATTTTGCCGATGAAGCAGAGGCAAGCAAGGAGATAGAGATAGTATGCCGCTATCCCCAGTTCTTTGCCACACGAATGCTCCGCGACCACATCTTCCGTTCGCTCCATTCGCGGGGAGGCAACGGAAAGGGAGGTACCTACTTCGGTGCGACGGGGTGCGGCAAGACGCATACGATGCTCTTCCTCGCCCGACAACTGAAATGCCGCTACTCCACAGAGATGGACAACCCGACGATTATTGTCATCGTTGACCGCACAGACTTGGAAGACCAGAGCAGCAAACTGTTCTGCAATGCCAAGACCTACTTGGAAGATGAAAACGTGAAGGTGTTCGACAGCCGTGAGGATTTGCGCAAGGAACTGAAGGCGAACCTCGGCGGCGGTCTGTATGTGACCACCATACACAAATTTGCCGATGGCGAAGGCAGGCTCTCCGACCGCTCCAACATCATCTGTCTGAGCGACGAGGCACACCGCACGCAGGTGAGTCTTGGCAGCAACATGAGCATCCGCACCAAGGACGACAAGGTCAAGGATAGAAAAACATTGGCACCATCGGCAGAGCAGAAAGAGAAAGTCGGTGCCTTCTTTACGGAAACCTTTGCCCAGCAGTTGCACCGTGCCCTGCCTCATGCCACTTTCGTGGGATTTACCGGCACGCCCATTGAGGAGACCATACAGGTGTTCGGCAAGGAGGTGGACCGCTACACCATGGAGGAGGCGAAGAACGACAAGATTACCGTTCCCATTACCTACAACGCCCGACTGGCGCGTGTGTTCCTCAACAGCGAACAGGCAAAGAAGGTGGAGGAATATTACCGAAAGTGCGAGGCGGAAGGAGCTGCCGCCCAGGATGTGGACAAGAGTAAGGAAGACATGACACAGATGAACATCATCCTTGCCAATGAAGAACGACTGGAGCGTATGGCCAAAGACATCGTGGAGCACTATGAACAGCTCTGCGAACTCGCTCCCGAACTGGTGCAGAAAGCCATGGTGGTGAGCAACGACCGTCACATTGCCTTCAACCTCTACAAGAAAATGCTTGCCTTACGTCCTGAATGGGGCGAGAAGCGGAAAGCCATGGACGAAAGCCAGTTTACGGCAGAAGAACTGGACAACATGGACGCTGTGCAGCTGCTGAATGTGGTATGTACGCGCGACAAAAACAAGGACAGCAAGGAGGAATGGGACACCTTTGGCACGGATGCCCACAGAAAGACGCTGGAAGGCTGCTTCAAGGATGATAAGTCCAACTTCCAGATTGCCATCGTGGTGGACATGTGGATCACAGGCTTTGACGTGCCATGTCTGAAAGTGCTGTATAACGATAAACCGCTGTCGAAGCATACCCTCATACAGACCATCAGCCGTGTAAACCGACGGTACAAGACAAAGGACTGCGGACTGGTGGTGGATTACCTCGGTATCAGGGAGAACATGAAGCAGGCCATCAAAACTTATAACGGCGACTCCATAGACTTGTCGGATGAAGCCTCGGCATACGCTATATTCCAGAATGAACTGGACATACTCAAAGGACTGGTGCAGGGACTGGACTTCAATACTTTCTTCTCTGACAATGCCATGCAGCGACTTCAGTTCCTGCATAATGCAGCAGAATACATACTGAGCCATTCTGCAAAGGGAACAGCCAAGAATCCCTCCCTGAAGACAAAGTATCTGGGGCATGTCAAGAGAATGCGCAGTGCCTACAACATCGTCAAGAACGCACTGGACGCACAGGGACATCCGCTGATACAGGACGAAGAGGCAAAGTGGGCACAGTGCATGATGGGAATAGCGGGCTTCCTCGGCAAGATGACCGACACGCAGCATAGCGTGCAGTCAATGAATCGCCATGTGGAACAGATGGTGAAGGAAGCCATCGGATGCAGCAGCGTGGAAATCGTATTGGAAAGAAACGGCGGCACGGAAGACATCTACAGCGAGGAATTCAAGGAGGAATTGGAGAAAGTGACCCTCCCCAACACCCGTTTTGAAATGCTTGTCAAACTGCTGAGGAGGAGTATCAAGGAATACGGCAAGACCAACCGCACCCGTGCTGAGGTGTATGACAAGTTGCTGCAACAGGTGATAGACCAATACAACAACCGTGAATACGCCAACGAGGTAGCCACATCTACCATCAGCCGCATCAGCGAGATGGTGGATGAGCGTGTCAATGCCCTCAGCGACCAGCTGATTGACATCATGCGGGAACTGGACGATGACAAGAAGAGCTTTGAGCGGCTCGGCATCTCCTTTGAGGAAAAGGCATTTTATGACATACTCGTCAAGATGCGCGACGAGAAAGGCTTTGAGTATTCAGACGAGCGGTGCAAGGAACTGGCGAAGAAAATCAAGCAACAGGTGGATGGTTCCACCGTATATGCCGACTTTCTGAACAATGCCAATCTGAAGAGCAAGTTGGACAATGACCTGAAAATACTCTTGTTCAAGAACGGTTATCCTCCGCAGTGGAACAACGAGACTGTCAGCGGTGTGATGGAACAGGTGGTAAACTACAAGAGCAACCAAAGTCCTGCAAGGCCCGGCAAGCCTTCTGCTCCACAATATGTCCTGCCACAGGAAGATGGGAACGTGGCAATGGTGGCCGAAGACATTCTCATCTACGGCAGTTTGGAGGTGCGCCTGAGAAACACCAAGAAATGTGACCTGCTTGCAGGCACTCTCGATCTTGTGCTGATGTATGCCATATCGCCGGCAGCAAGAGTGAAGACAGAGAAGGCAGGGCGCATAGCACTCGGCATCAAGGAAGCGAACCTTTCAGAGGAAGCCGTCAAGGCATATCAGAGTGTCAAGTACATCATGTTCCATTATTGGAAGAACAGCGAAGCAAAGCCTTTTGTCCTCACAGCCCCGACACGGTTGGTGAGTCGTGCTGATGTTCCCGAAGGTTTCATGCTCAGGCAGGAAAAAGAAGCCAAGCAGTTCCTGCTGATAGAATACGACCCGTCCGCAATGTCCGACATCGGAGCGTATGACATACTGAAGGCTCAGCGTAGAGGCAGCAACCGCTACTTGCCTTTCGTGTGCAAGGTGGAGAACATTCAGGAATAGACCAGACCATGCAAGACCTCTCAAAATCACTTATTCTCCTGAACGGAGAGTTGAAGACATTGCAGATAGCATCCATCAGCAAGTTGGGTGCTACGGCCTTTCGTGTCTCTTTCAAGAACAATCCTAAATCCTATACATACAGTGCGGACAAAGTTGTTTGGCTTACCAATCCACGATGGCTTGTACAGGAACTGTGCAAGGTGTATCGAGGTGGTCGCCTACAAACGGATGTCACGGAGATATGGCAGTTTGAAGCTGGGCATAGTGTATATTGGCGTATCAAATACCGCAGCGGATATGAGGGAGAGTATGCTGAGGGACAGCTCAACGTAGTCAAGACCTGCTTGGACGAGGAAACATCAAAGAACACCTTTACCTACCTCAAACAGGTGGCAGCCATCAATCCGCTTCGGAAAGAAGAGGACAAGGAGGGCATACTGTCGCAGATATACGAGAAGGTGGATTTCATTGATGACAAGACCGCAGCGGCTTGCTACATCAATCCCGGCAAGCACAAGGTGAGGAAACTCAGCCACAAGGATTTGATATATCCGTTTGGCTGCAATGCCAGCCAGAAGAAAGCCGTGGCAGCAGCCTTCGAGCATCAGGTGAGCGTGGTGCAAGGTCCTCCGGGAACTGGAAAGACTCAGACCATTCTCAATGTCATTGCCAATATCGTGAGGAATGGGAAAACGGTGCTTGTGGTGTCAAACAATAACTCTGCCATAACGAATGTGCAGGAGAAGTTGGAGAAATACGGTCTCGCATTCATCGTGGCACCGCTTGGCTGCAAGGAGAACAAGGAACTCTTCATCAGCCAACAGACATTGGTTCCTACGGAGGTCTCATTGTGGTCTTGTTCCATGCAGGATGGAATGAGAATGAAAAGCACATTGCACGATACGCTCAGGAGTCTTGACAATGTGTATGCGCTATTGAACGAGGATGCCATGCTGCGTCAGGAACAGCAAAGCGTTGATTTGGAATGGCGGCACTTCTGCATGGATAATGGCATTGATGAACATACTCCGTTGGAGAGAAGGGTGCAGTCATCCCTTATCATAAGGCTATGGCTCCATTACCAGTCCAAGGCAGACGGGACACTCATTGCCCCTGATGGACTTTGGTCAAGGATAACGGAGGGATTGAAATCTCTTTGGATGCGGATAATATGCCGTTACAGACTGAGGTTGCACAACAAGTTTGAACAGGCAGACATGAAGCCGTTGGTCATAGAACTTCAGACGCTCTATTATCTCAACAGACGCATAGAGATAGAAGAACGCTTGGAGACTATCAGGCAGGAACTTTCCACCTACGATGCCGACCTGCTGACGAAGACCTTGACAGACACTTCCATGACGCTGTTCAAAGCCTCTCTCCATGGCAGATATGACAAAAAGGAAAGCGTCCTCTTCAATGACACCAAGGACATGAAAGCTCACGGCGAGGATTTCCTGAAACGCTACCCTGTAGTGCTGAGCACCACCTTCTCTGCCCGTTCGTGCGTCTTTGGTGACAAGCCATACGACTATATCATCATGGATGAGGCCTCACAGGTGTCAATAGAGACTGGTGCCTTGGCTCTCACCTGTGCCAACAATGCCGTAATAGTAGGCGATACGCTCCAACTGCCCAATGTGGTAACGGACGAAGACCGAACCAAACTGACTGCCATCATGGAGCAATACCATATCCCAGAGGGGTATGACTGTGCCAAGAACAGTTTCTTGGAGTCCGTCCGCGCTATCATTAGGAATGTGCCCGAGACCATGCTCCGTGAACACTACCGATGCCATCCACGCATCATCAATTTCTGCAACCAGAAGTTCTATGGAGGCAACCTGATCATCATGACCCGCAACCATGGTGAGGAGGATGTACTTTGTGCCTATCTCACCCGAAAAGGCAACCATGCCACTGGACACTATAACCAGCGTGAGATAGATGTGGTGCGTGAGGAAGTACTTCCCACGCTGATAGGATTTGACGACATAGGTATAGTAACGCCCTACAACAATCAGGTCGATCAGTTCCACCGCCAGATGCCGGAATTGGACACCGCCACCATACACAAGTTCCAAGGTAGGGAAAAAGATGCCATCATCATGAGTGTGGTAGATAACCTGATTACTCCATTTGCCGATGATGCCAACATCCTGAATGTGGCTGTCTCGCGTGCCAAGAAGAAGTTCTGCCTTGTGATGACAGGCAACGAACAGGAGAACCACGGCAACATCATGGACTTGCTCGACTACATCCATTATAACAACTGCACCGTCACCGACAGCAAGATAGCCTCCATCTTCGACTATCTCTATGAGCAATATACGGCAGAGAGAATGGCCATGCTCGAACGTTTGCCGCAAATCTCAGAGTATGCCTCAGAGAACATGACCTATCATCTTATCGACGGAATACTCACCTCTGACAACCGCTTTTCCTGCCTGAAAGTGCTTTGCCACATACCGCTCCGACAGATTATCAAGGACACATCCCTTATGTCGCAGGAGGAACTGGCATACGCAGGCAACTACAACACCCATGTCGATTTCCTCGTCATCAACGGCATCAGCAAAAAGCCTGTGCTTGCCATTGAGACTGACGGCTATTCCTTCCACAACGACGCGACGGAGCAGCATCAGCGTGACAAGATGAAAGACCACATCTTCGCCCTCTATTCCCTTCCATTGCTCAGACTGTCAACAAAAGGGAGCGGTGAAAGGGAGAGAATCATTGAACAACTCAATAATTGCATTTCATAAATTGCAATATTAGCCTGCTTTTGGGGAAGTCGCCTTCGATGCCTTATGAAGGCGTCTTCGTTGGCCTACCAAGGTATCTTCATGCGCCAATGAAGGCACCTTGGTTTTTTAGGGTATTATTTGGCATGTGTCTGTATGTGCAGATACTTGGGTGTAGATGTGCACATACTTTGCCATTTATGTGCACATACTTTATGATGGCATAATAAGTGTTTTTTGTGGACAATGTGGCTTTTTGAAGGAGTAAACTGCTCATTTTTGATGTTGTTAAACACCTTTTCTTATACAAAAATTCGGAATATGATAATTTTTGTAGTTAAATCTTGTTAATTTTAAGGTTTATACAAAAATTTCTTTTCAGTTGTTATCATCTAATTCAAAAATTATGCGTACCTTTGCACTTGGACTATTAGCCTTTCGCTCTATCTGTCGCAGTTAGACGTGTTCTTTCATGGCATTAGCGAGGCAGCCTACGCCGTGCTGAGTATGGCGGAGTCACATGATGACAAAGCAGTACAAAGCGGGCGTTGGGTGGGAAGATAGTCCAGACATAATGAAGGCGTTTACTCGACGCTGTGTTTGAGACGGTCTGTAATCTAGCAAGTCACAGAAATGTTTGGTCTTGAACGTAGCAACGGTAGATGTCCCGGGTGTGATTATTTCACTCCTGTGGAGACCTTGTAAGCACGAATTGTACCTTTTCGGGCACAATATAATTGTTTATATAGGTCTCCCAAAAGTAGCGCAAACTGAAAGCGGAACCGCCAAGCTGGCTTGAGCGTTTTACTGAGGTGTCGCCTACTTTATGCAAGGAGCGATTATTCATATCGGCGTGGGCTCTGACGTTGTCTGTTCAACCAAAATAGGCAATTGCTAGAGCCTCAGACCGTGGGACGGACAACAGGACGATCTCACGCTCTTTTTATGTCCTTAACTGAGTTCTGTCTAGGGCTCAGTTTGAAAACTTGGGGGAATTAGTTAAAATGGCTATCTTTGACGCATGAAACAGAAACGCCAAAAACCCCTTACTCCTATGGAGATGTTGAGCTTGTTCCTTCCTGTAGGAATGCTTGATTATTTTGACCTGGTTAACCATGTCTCTCAAGAGACTTGCTTCATTCTTTTTCTTGAGGAAAAGCCTTCCATTCCTCAAGAGTATTCCCATTTACACCTACATTCCAAAGGTTTCTTCCCGGAAATAGAAGTGCAAGACTTTCCTATTCGCGGCAAGGCTGTATATCTACGCGTCAAGCGCCGTCGTTGGGAAGACCC
>CEBY01003722.1_pt1 | contig 40240 bp, 61 predicted proteins | sample 554731 | NCBI WGS metagenome assembly CEBY01 (sample SAMEA3182050, study PRJEB8094) | gut metagenome | biome: human; feature: gut; material: Stool; isolation source: human stools | place: Canada | collected 2012-02-22
CGTAGGCGCAATATATTGCCCATAATTCACGGGCGGCCTCTTTTCTTGTTTTCATGGCTTTCGGGGTTATTATGCTGTATAATCGTGCGCGTATCCTATCAGCCTCCAGTTAGACCCGTCGAACCAAATGCGGCGGTAAATTGTAGCAAGTTTCACGGGGTGCACCTCGTAGGCGCAATATATTGCCCATAATTCACGGGCGGCCTCTTTTCTTGTTTTCATGGCTTTCGGGGTTATTATGCTGTATAATCGTGCGCGTATCCTATCAGCCTCCAGTTAGACCCGTCGAACCAAATGCGGCGGTAAATTGTAGCAAGTTTCACGGGGTGCACCTCGTAGGCGCAATATATTGCCCATAATTCACGGGCGGCCTCTTTTCTTGTTTTCATGGCTTTCGGGGGTTAGCAAATACAATACATTAACATTCTATATGCCTGGAAATACGCGCGGGCCTGCACGTCCTGCCAGCCCTCCCGATCGTTGGGGGCTTTGTTGCCGTTGTCGGTGCGTTTTAACTCCGAGGGAGTGCAGAGGTTTTTTGCTATATCCCCGTCGTAGATCAGCGCGCCCCCTCCATAACAATAGGCTCTCCAGTCGTCCGCACCGTTTAATAATGTTTCTTCATTGAGTTCCGGAATTGGTTGGCCGTTGTTATCGCAATACTCGCAAATGTCTATGTAGCTTCTCAGCAGATTGAGCGCAAAACCTTTCACGCCTCGATCCCAGCACGACCGCGTTTTAACGGCTTCCAGACGTGCCCGGATTTCATTTACTTCGTTCTTCCAGTTGTTGGAGTTGTTCGTTTGACTCTTTTTCATGGCTTCAAATGTTTGTCTCATTAACTTCGAAGGGTGTGATACCTGTTCCTCCCTTTCTCTATTACAAAGATAGTATAAGATTTTATACCACGCAAGCATTTCACAAACTTTCTTCATCGTTTGTTCTTATGCAAAACAAACACACCATAAGTTTTTACCATCCGAAAGCCTGCCAGGCTGAGACCTCCGCAACCCGCTTCACCCCAACCAAACGATCACGCACGCACACGCACACAACGGGTTCCGAGTACATTCACAAAAACTCGGGAGTTTGCTATGAGTACACCCCCTTATATATTATTCTTATCATTCATATATATTAAGAACGTGTATAGTCGCAGGGAGGGGCGTTTTGGGGGTGTTTTGAGTGTGTGGTGAAAGAGGGTAGTTTTGGTCTGTTTGGCTGGTTAGGGAGGGGGAGCTGGCAGGAGAGGAAAGAGGGAGCTGGGCGAGGGAGCGAGGACGGACGCGGGAGCAGGAGGTGGCCGGGGGATTGCCAGCTTGAGCGAGCGGAACAACGTGGAGCGAGCGAAAGAAGGAGACAGCCACCGGGAAAGGGTGCGGGTCTTTGGTCAACAGCCGCCCGGGGTCTGGAGCCTTTCTAACACTCGAGATATTCGCGGGCAGGGTTTCTTGTGGTTTGGGAAGGGGGTACGGGTCTTTGGATTTTCGGGGGTATGTTTTGTGTGGGGTTTTGGTTATTGAGGTGGGTGGGGGCTTGGATTTGGACGGCAAAGATATTATTACTATATTTGTACAACAATCTTAAACAATCTGATTAATGGGCGTAAATAAATCAATCACCATCGAGGGGTTTACTTTCCAGTTCGAGGTGAAGCCGAGGGACGGGTTTATGCACGTTTCTCTCTAGTCGGGCGATGGCGAATCGGCTCATGCCATCATGACGGCCGAGGAGAGCAAGGAGGTAGTCGAGGCGCTGGATATAGTTCGCGGGTGGGTGGAGCCGAGGGAAAACAGACCCTTTACGGATCAGGAGCTTAAATTCTGAGGTTATGACCGGGATATTCGGATATTATCTTCGCGTCTACGTGACGGCGAATTTCGGCGAAAAATACGACAACGGGGTGAAGCTCATGCTGGATTCGGGGCTTCTGAACGAGACGGCGGCGCAGTGTGCCGTGATATGCTGCTACGTAGACAACTGGTGCAGGACGCATTCGGGGCCGCGGCAGGAGGCGTTCGCGGCGGCGGCCGAAACATTCAATGTTGCCGTATACACGGTACGGCATTACTATTACGACCTGAAAAAAAGGTACGATATCTTCAACAAAAACAACAAAGATTATGAAAAAACTGCTTCGCCGTCCCGCACTGACGGCTCTTTTCGGCCGGAACAAGAAGGTCGGGACAAAAACGACGGCCGAGATTAAAGCGTGGCTGGAGACGCACGGGATCGACCGATCTACGGCCGCGCACATTTCGGGATTCATGAAGGCGCACGACATCGACCTCGGTGCCATCCGCCTCTGCTCCTACGGCCTCACCTACTCCTTCGACGAGTTCCTGGAGTGGTTCAAAAACGACGATTCCTCGCTCGTGCCCGTCGAAAACAAGTTTGCAATATTTTGGGACAAATGTCATTCGAAGGCAAAGATCGCCGTGTTCGAGGGCAGAACGGACGAAATTCTGGGGTACTTCTGGAAATCGTCCGACGGATTATCCTACCGCAACTGCTGCCGTTTCGTGTCTATGGCGCAGTACCGCATGATCCTCAACGTCCCCGACGACATGAACATCCCCCTGCCGCTCGGGTTCCTGGACGAAGTCCAAACGAAAGAAACCGAAAAAAAACCCGCCGAAGATGAAAAGTAGAACCTATTCCGTGGCTACGGGCTCCGAAGCCGTCATAACTTCTCGGCCGGAAGGCATGACGCAGGAAGAGTACCGCGCCCTGCGGCGCGAGGCCGACCGGAAACTCAAATCCAGACTGCGCTACGGAACGATCATCTACGTGGCCTCCGAGCTGTTCTCCGAGAACGGCATCGACATGATCCGGCGCTTCAAGCCCTATCGGCGCCCCTCCAAATCGGCCGCCGTGAAGCTCGAATCTATGCGCAAGGGAAAAAATATGCGCACCCGCTTGGAATTGAAAAACTAATTCCCTATATTTGTTCCCGGAATGCTTCTGTGGCATTCCTGAATGTAAATAAACACCTCACTTCCTGGCTTATTTTTCCTCCGTTCCCGCTCCATGGGCGGAGGTTTTTTTTATTAATTTTTTCCATAATTCATGCCCTTCGTGGTAAATTCTTATATTTGGGCGTAAAAACCGAGCTCCATGGACGACAGGAAATCCGCAATAGACTTTTTAAAGACCGCGACAGCAGTGCCGCAGATGCCTGATGCGACGCCCGCGGAGTGGGAGTGGCCTATATCGGAGCAGGTGGAGAAGCAACTGAAAATGATGGGCGTCTACGACATAATGCGCGAGCAGATATACATCATTGGCACCTCCGCATCGAAGGCGAAGATCGAGATCGCCAAGTCGAAGATCGACGGCCTCACCAAGTCCATGAACCTCATAAAGGCCACCATGTCCGTACTGGAATCCTCCGGATCGGACGTGGACGAGAACCGCATATCGGAGATCGACATACGCATGCACCTCGATGAAGATGATGATAGCCAAGAGTAGAAAGGCCGGATGCCTCGACATGAACATACACCTCACGCGCAAGCAGAGGATCATGTGGAACCGCCTCAACGACGGCCAGTGGAAGGAAGTGCTCTTTTACGGCGCCTCGCGCTCGGGAAAGACTTTCGTCATTCTGTACTGGCTCATCGTGCAGTGCGTGGCGCACAAAGCCAACTGCCTCGTGCTCCGCAACCTCTTCACGTCGCTTCAAACCGGAATGCTCCAGCAGACCCTCCCCGCGGTGCTCAACGCGATAGCCAAGCACAACGGTTACGCCAAGTGGCAGGATATAACCATGAAGGACGGGACACCGTTCGCAAAGTATAACGGCAAAGACAACTACCTCATGTTCTACAACGGTTCCTACATAAAATTCGGCTCCATACGCGGGTCGGCCAACGACGAGAGTCAGTTCGATAAGATTCTATCGTCGGAATGGGGTCATATCTTCATCGACGAGGTGTCGGAGGTCGAGGAGAGGGCGGTAGACACCCTCCGCTCACGACTGGCACAAAAACTACCTGTGCGCAACAAGCTTCTGTTCGCCCTCAACCCCACGCGAAAAACCGGATGGACATACGTCAGGTTTTTCAAGCACGAGACCCGCGAGGGACTGGCGATCCCCCCGGAGCAGACGTCGAAGTTCCTGGTCGTGAAGTTCTCACTCAACGACAACATGGAGAATGTCGCCGACGACTACCGCGAGACCCTGGAGGCCATGTCCACGCTCATGCGCAAGCGCTTCCTGGAGGGCGACTACTTCGACGAGAGCGAAGGGGAGATTTTCAAAAAAATATGCTGGAGCGACGTGAACCCCGACCTGCGCTTCCCGACGCCCGAGGAGTGGATAGACCTCATCATCTACACCGACCCGTCGGCCAAGGACAGCCGCAAGAGCGACTTCAAGGCGTCGCTGCTCATGGGCAAAGCCCGCGGCCGAATATGGCTCATCGACGTGCTGGCCGTGCAGGGCACCTCCCTGGAGATGATGAAAAACATCCGGGAGTTGTACCTCGAAAGCCCCAACCGCCTCATAACGCGCATCGTGATGGAAAAGAAGCAGCTGCCCCTGGACTTCAAGACCACATTCGACCAGTTCCAGGCCGACACGGGGTGGATATGCCCCCTGGAATGGGACACCCGGAACATGGGCGACAAGTTTACGGTCATCGAATCCATCCTCGATCCCCTCTTCACGTCCGACAGGTTCGTATTCAACGCCAAGCTCAAAGATACCAACCGCGGCGAGGAAGCCGTGAATCAGTTCCTGTTCTTTTCGCGCAAGGTCGATCCCAACCGCAAGGACGACATACCCGATGCGGCGGCCAAGGGCGTATCGCTCATGAACCGCGCGGGCGGAACCGTGGGCTCCGCGTACAAAAGCTCCGGCATCATAGTAAAAAAACCAAAACGTTTTATATCATGACCGAGAATGTGAAAATTTATACCATCGAGGAGTTGAAAAATATGGGATGGAAGTTTCTAAGCACCAACACCCGAGTTCAAACTCATTTCGACGATGAATTCGTCGAATCGTTATATTCAGAAAAAATCCCGGACAATTTCCCCGACGTGGTGTCTTTTAAACAATTTAAGCCCTATTTTACGGGGCCTATGAACGTCCCGTCGCTCAATTATAATAATTTCAGCAATGAGATGTTGCTTTTCGACGTGGAAAAAGAGCCTTCTATTCCCGGCAAGTATATGATAAATTCGAAAATGGGGCTTTTTATTATCACTGGCCTTAGTTGCTCGGAAACAATGTGTCTGCTTCTTACGCTCTCCGTGTCTGTAAAAGGCGACACCCCCCTGCCGTTTAAAGTAAATTATAGACGTTCGAATGCTAATGTCTGGCTCGAGTGTTACTCAGGGTTAGCTTACAAGATGACCGGAGATACGCTGCCTACATTGCAAATTCCTATTATTCTTTCCGGACTGCATCCCGGATCGCCGTTCCATTTATCCATAGAACGAGATGTGTATAAATTTCCCATCGTTGAGGATAAAAATTTATACATCCACTATTTCGCTCTCCAAGGAGATTTTGTGCCCAATAGCATAACGACAGCTAAAAAGACCTTCACAGACCCCAAAACCGGAGCAGTAAGGTCGTATTCCAATACTCCGGTGATGTGTATTTCGGAGGCTGAATCCCTCCAGTCGGCCGCAGAGTACGCCTCACTCATAGAATACGGGGAGCAGGTTATCGTGGCCTCGGAACCCGGTAAAATGTACTTCCCCGAGGAGGAGCTCTATCAGTGGATCTCGCCCCAGCAGCTCGATCAGTTCAAGAAAATGTACCCCGACTGTGTGGAGATTTCCTACAACAGCGCCCTGGGGTACGTGTACAGTCAGATCGGGGAGCTTTACGACATAGCCTCGATACTGGCCGGAGACACCAACGACGGCACGGCGAAGATCATGCGGTGGATATTAACCGTCCTGACGGCCTACAATATCACGAGCCCATCGGCACGGCACTCCGAGACCCTGCGCGACAACTACGAGATGGTCGTAAAGAAGGTCACAGAGATGAAAAACGGGGCTACGACGCTGCATGATGCCCCGATAAAGGAGACCCCGAATGCGTGGGGTACGGTAGTAAACGGATCGAAAAACAAAATGCGCGGATAAATGGCACAATTTCATACCCCGAGGCAGCAGCCTTACACCCCCTTCCGCCCTATTGGGGCGCCGAATGTAAAGTCGAGGTACATTCCCAACCAGTACTTCGTCGAGTTCACTCCGAGCTGGTGGCGAAATGCCATCGACAACGCGGTGAACTACTCCGACCTTACGATGGTGGACACCCTGTATTCGTGGTGCATTCAGTCATCGCCGTTCCTGGTGAGCCAGATGAACAAGCGCCTGAACCCCATCGAGAATGCCGTGTTCGCGTTCTACCGCGACGGCGAGATCGACGAGAACCTCACAGAGATGATAACCCGCACCCGGTGGTTCAATAAGATGAAGCGCGAATTCGTGCTCTCGAAATTCTACGGCGTGCGTATTGTCGGCATCGACGTCGAGAAAGACACCATCACCAGCTACCCGCTGCGAAACATAGACATGGTGAACAGGGCGATCCGGTCGCAGACCTACGCCATAGAATCCGTGGCCAACGTCGACGATTACGACAATATGTTCTACATGCAGCCCGACACCGACCAGGACTTCAAGATGGGAATGATGCAGCAGATTTCCCGCGCTATGATCGGCATTATGGAGGCATACAACAACTGGTCGGTGACGAGCGCTACATACTCATATCCCCGCACCACCGTGGGCTTCATCGACGGGAACGCGCAGGCACAAGCGCTGGCCGAGAATATCGCCAACAACCTCGACCCGCTCGACACCCCCGTGCTTCCCTTCAAGCAGAACCTCGACAACAAGGAGAACGTCTACCAGGTGGAGGTCAAGCCCCTCCAAACCCAAATGTACCCCGATGCCTTCCGCGTGTTCAAGGAGTACATAGACAGCTACCGCGCGGAGATCATGCAGGAGGTGACGGGAGGTACTCTGCTCGGTGCCACGGAGAAAAACACCAACTCCGAGCAGCTCGCGCAGATACATATGTCCCTCTACGAGGCACTGTGCAACGCCGACAAGCGCGACTTTGCGAACTTTATCAACTACGAAGGCGCCATCCAGAAGATCGGCCGCCTGCTCGGCATAGATATGTCGGGCGTAAAGCTCAGGGAGGTGCCCGATACCACTATCAGCGTGGATAAGTTCGAGCGCATAGGCCGCGTGCTGGCTTCGCAGGGCATGGCATACAGCCCTGAGGTCATGCGTAAGGTAGGCATGGAGCCCTCCGACATAAACACTGCCGTGCGCAATAACAACTGGACGGAGGTTAAATTGCAGGCCAAATCCATCATGGCGAAAATAAAGTCGGCACTCACGCCCTCCAAGAAAACAAACGACAATGGCAACGATAGCAGACCTGAGGAGAAAGATTAGTGCCGCCATCTACAACATCAAAACCCAAATTCCGGCCAAGGTGGCCGAAAGCATGGCCGGGGAAACGCGCCTCAACTTCGAGCGCGAGGAGTATGGCAACGACGGCACGCCCCGGAAATGGGCGGACAGATGGGGAAAGAACCTGAAATCAAAGAGATTCGAAAACCTCGAATCATACCTCCGCTATCCGAAGCTGCGCCACAGAGGCCGTCTCGCCCGGAGCATCACACCCTTCTATGGGAGAGGTTTTGCCGGGCTGCGCGCCGCGGCGCCCTATGCGGAACTTCAAAACACGGGGAAAGGCACCCGCACCGGAGGCAACTCTTTCCGCACGCGACCCTCGTCCTCGACGCCCGTGCGGCTCGGAACCAATCCCGTCGCCCGACCCTTTATGGGCGTTGGCCAAAGAACCGAGCTCAATACGCTCCGGCTATACTCCCGAGAGATCGCAAAACTGGTGTAGAAAAAATTTTATTTGCGAAATATTTTCCTTTGCACTACATTCGTAACGTCCTATACTGAAATTATGAGCGGTGAAATTTGCAAAGCAATAGTTACGGCACTGCGGGCTTCGGAGCTCGTGGACGAAAATAATGTCAGTATAGTTCTCGCAAACGACAACGGAGAGGGGACGGTGAACACCGATCTCCCGGCCATAGCCGTAAGCGTGAAGGGAACCGAGCGTGACACCGGGGAGTTCATCGGAGGCATGATCTACAATCAGTACATCGTGCAGTTGTCGGTGATAACTCCGTTCGAAAACCAGGCCGCGTCGCCAGACGATGGCCATCAGTACGATCAGATGAACCTGGCATACAAGGTCATGCTCTATATGGCCGCGTGTTCGCGGGGGGTGATAAAGAATTCTGCGGGCGAATGGGTGCCGCTGGACTTTTTTACCGAACTGAGGCAGAAATACGGCTTTACGCTCCTTTACAAGGAAACCGAGACCTATCAAACGCTGGCTATGAAGCGCGAGATGGCAGAGCTCCCCGTGCATAACACGCGGCTCATATACGTGGCCAACTTCATCGACAACAGCACCTGTGAACAGGATTCGTTCCTGTGTGATGCGATAGAGATGAAGTGCCTGTGCGATACCGTCAGAAACACTAATTCATAAACCGGACATGACAAAAGCGACATATCAAATACTCTCGAACGAGGCGCTCAACAGCAAGGGTTTCGTGGTGCTCAACTCCACTATCGACTGGAGCAGGTACCTCAAAAACCCTATCCTGCTGCGCAACAAAGATACGGGAGAACATTTCGGCCAGCCCATCGGGCGCGTCGAAGATATTCATTTGGAAAAAGGCAGGTGGATCGGAAAGCTGGTGTTTGGCTCCTCCGAACTCGCACAGGCCGCAAAAAGAGATTACGAAGCCGGAATACTCAACGGAGTGTCTATATTCGGTAGGGCGCGGATCGTCGAGCGCAATGGCAGGAAATACACTACATTTTTCGAGGTGTGGGAGATTTCCCTTGTCAACATACCGTCCAATCCCGATGCAGTGGCGATACGGGGAGAGGATAACGTTGGGTTGTCGGCAGTATCATTCGTGCCGGACAGCATAGAGATCGAACAGATCGAGAGCCTGTCGGCATACCAAACAGACATCATAAACCAATTTGAGAACAAGATGAAAAACGAGGAAGAGAAAAAAGTCCCCGAAACCGGGACGGAGCAGGCTTTCGACGACCGCGTGTCGCTGAGCGCCATGTCTAAATTCCTGGAACTTATCGGACTGGCACCCCGAAAGAGGCTTCGCCGTGCGGATGAAATAGACCGCGACGCCAACCAGGACGACGCGGATGCCGGGCAGGATCAGCGTGATGCCCGCGAGGATCGCCGCGCTGCGCGCTATGAACGCGAAAAGGACGATGATGCCGAAGCAAAACGGCGCGAAAAGGACGCCGAGCGCGACGACAAGATGGCCGAAAAGGACAAGAAGGAGGCCGACAAAGACCGCCGCGAAGCCCGCGAAGAGAGGGCGAGCGCCCTGGCCGCAGAGGCCGTTACCGAAGCCCTTGCCGCAGCCACAGACGCGGCCATAGCCGACGCCAAGGAAACCAAAGCCGAGGCAGCCAAACCCACGGCGCTCTCCGTTGCGGAGGATGCGCGAGTATTCAACGACAAAACAATCACAAAAACCAAAACAATGGTAAAACCCTTTTTCAAGTACATCGACGACCCTGAAAATATGCCGAAGATTCAGGCAATCATGGGTCTGTCCGCCTCCTCGGGCACTGCCGACGGCGTTGCCGAGGTGAGCTTGTCGGCCGCACAGGACGCCGACGTTCGAGAATCAATTCAGGAGTTGTCCGCATCTATGCTCTGCGACCCCTATTTCATGGCCACCGTGCAGAACATGACCTTCCAGATCAACGACGGACGCCGTGAGAGTGTCGTCGATACGATCCAGGGTCTCGCCTCGGGCGAAAAGTCGGGTCAGTTCGTGCAGAATGCCGACCTGGCAAAGATTTCGTGGCTTTCGCTGTTCGTTCGCCAGCTCTTCCCGCCTAACACGTGGGCTGACCGTGTACGCCGCCTGTCGGTGCGCGACAAGGAAGGCATCATCTGGGTGGAGAGCGCCGTCAACCCGGACATCTACTTCGGAGATCGCGCGCCGCTGAATGCACCCAACTACCTATACGACGACCTGCCGCGGGGGTTGGAGCGCAAAGTGTTCTCCATGCAGCCTATTGTATGGCAGCCCGCGAACTCCGACGTCCTGGCCTACAACGACCGCGCAACGGGCCAGTTGGACGCCATGGCCAAAATGTCCATGTGCATCCACAACTACTGGCTCCAGACCATCGCCGAGGCAGTTCCCGCAGCTAATCACCTTACAATGTCCGGCGCAGAGTTCAATTCGTCAAATCGATTCCCGATCAACTCGGCCGCCGCTGGCAAGCTGCTCGGCATGACCCTCAATGACCTGCTCGCCGCACAGGGTCGCTTCATCGCCCGCAACCTCAACTTCCGCCGAGGGAACGGTGTGGCTGTGTTCGCAGAGCCCTACTACACGTCGCTGGTGCAGACCGACAAGGTTCAGAGCATTCTGACGCAGCAGTTGTCGAACGCCCGTCCCGAAGGCTTCACTTACTCGGGATTCGACGTCATGGCTCGCTCGGTCATCGCTGCCTACAACACTGCAACTTCTACGGTCGTGGATGCGGAGACTTATTTCGACAAGCCCGTCACCTTCGCAACCGGAGCTATCGACACCGCTCATGTGAAGCCCGTGCTGGCCGCAACGGTTTACGACATCGGCCTCGGATTTATCCCCGAGGAGGTCGTTGTGGCAATCGGCAACACGAACATCCATATGGTGTCCGACCCGAACAACTACGGTTGGAAAGTGTCGATGGATATTTCGACGGGTGCCGGAACTCTCCGAAGCAGCGCAGCAGGCATCGTTCTGTATCGCCCGACGGCAGCCTCCTGAGCGTAACGCAACACACACAGAAAAAACCAGCCCGACAATATGTCGGGCTGGTATTCCAAAAAAAATCAATATCAACAATTTAATTCCCCCTTTAAATTATGATTCAGATCGCAACATTCACCCGCAAGTTTTTCATCGAGCTCGTAAAGCAGCTCCAAATCTACGGCACCCTGTACGTCACTGAGGACGGCAACATCTACGTCAACGAATCGCAGGCGCAGACACGCTGCCAGTCCCGCGAGAAGCTGGCACACCTGAACGGAGAACTCGTCCAGGAGCTCCGCTATGCCCGCGTCGACAAATCCAATCCGCCCAAGGACACCGCGGAGTTCGAGGAGATGCTCGAGAACCAGTTCCGGGCACGCCGTCAGGCAGCCAAGAACTCCCTGGCAGAGGCCGAGAAGGAACGCAACAAGCCCGTCATGTCCGATGCCGAGGCAGAAGCCCTGCTCGAAGGCAAGACCCCCGCTCCTGAGAAACAGGAGGAGGAAGCCGCAACAGAGGCGCTGACCGAAGGCGTGGAGTATGCCAAGGTTCGGGATGCCATCCGGGCAACCGTGAACCCGAAGCTGCACCACAGCGCCGGGTACTCCAAGACCCTGGAGGCGTACAACGCCCTTTCCGACGAGCAGAAGTCCGCAGTCGGTGCAGAACTCGCAAAATAACAAAACCTACGCAAATATGGCAGTAGTAGATATTTATACAACTTTAGGCGACACCAGGCTGGGCAACACCACGCCCAGCGATGGTATTGGCATGATCGTCGCCCCGGCAATGGCCTCCTCGGGAACCGATGCGAACTTCGCGCTCGATACCGCCTACCTCATTACCTCCGTTGCCGACCTTACGGCGATGGGTGTGACCTCGGGAACCGGAGCCATGCTCCTGTTCCAGGTGGAGGAGTATTACGCCAAGGCAGGTAGCGGCTCTCGCGTGTGGGTCGTGGGGTATGCTCAGGCCGAATACAAGACATTTATTTCGGCCAAGCTGGAATCCATCATCAGCGGTACCACGGCGTCGAACTTCGACCTGCGTCCGCGCATGATATCCTTTGCATCGCCGCTTCCCACGTTCCAGGATTTCTCAGGGACGACCGAGGGGAAAATCCCGGCTACCCACAAGACCCTCATTGGCAACCTGCAAACCGTACTCAACAACCTGTTCCAGCAGTCGATCCGCATGGTCGGCATCTTCGACGGCGTTGTTTGCGTTCCGACAGGCAAGACCATCCTCACCACCGACCTGAGTAAGCTGGAGAATCTCGCAACGCTCAAGGCACCCCGTGTGGCCTATCAGGTTACAACTTCGAAGCCCGGCATGTCGGCATCCGTAGGCCGAACTCTCGGAATGCTGTCGAGCCTGTCGCTGGCGACGTCTCCCGGTGCCGTGACCACTGCCGGGGCAGCAGGCGACATCGACTATTTTGTGGATGTCACGGCCAGCGCCGACCCGCAAGATATCAACACGCCGGTATCGAAGCTTGTGCCTGCGAAGTGCAACCTCCTGGGTAAGAACCAATACCTCTTCACCCGCGTGCGTCCGCAACTGGCAGGCGTATACTACAACGACGGCGCCACATGCAACGATCCGGAGATGGCTCTTTCGGAAATTTCGTTTGTCCGCGTGGGCAATGCCGTGTGTGACAGCGTGGAGAGATTCTTTGTCAAGTTGCTCCAGGAGAACATCCCGACGGATGCTTCCACCGGAGCGATCGACGCGGGATTCAAGTCCGGAACGCTGGCTCAGCTCGACGAAACAGAACTGACACCCCGTATCAACCGCGGAGAAGCACAGGCCATCAATGTAGATTTCGCCGCCAAAGACGGCAACTACAATATGTCCAAGGCTATCCAGGTTACCGTGGAGGTACTTCCCCTTAGCCCGCTCCGCGAGGCATATCTCGAAACTTTCTTTGTAACTACGTTAAACTAAACGCCATGCCTAATCCTTATGTAGTGCCCTCGAAGGACGTCCAAATCTACCTTACTTTCGAGGGGCTTCCAGCAATCAAGATCGGCACGGGTACCTCGCTCAACTTGCAGTACTCGCAGACAGTGCAGGACATATTCGCTATCGGGGAAACAGACCCTATCGACCTGGTGCAGCTCAACGCTCAGTATGCGGCCACTCTGTCGCACCAGACCGGGGAGCAGCACACCATCCTCGATGCGATCAACGGCGCTCTTCCGGCCGGGCAGACGCCCTATGCGTCCATGCTCCAACTGCCGCCCTTCACGCTGACGAAAACCATGTCGCTGCGCAACAGCGCGACGCCAAAGACCGTCTCGGAATCCCTGTTAGGGTGCAAGTGCGAACAGTCGAGCTCGGACACTAACCGAAACGACGCGGAGACGCTTTCGTCCATCAACATCCGTGCCCGTGCCGTACAGCGCTCGGTCGCACCCATCCAAACTATTGTGTAAACCAGGACGGGCGGGCACCCCAAGACCCGCCCGTCTTTAAAACCCAAAAATTATGTCGCAAATACAAGAAACGGAGCGCCTCGACCTCCAATACACCGTCACGGCCTCGTATTTCGTCCCCTCCTTCAACAAAGAAGGTCATATGATCGAGGAGGAGAAAAAGAACCAAAATATCGCCTTTTGGCGTTTACAGCGCCGCAACATCGAGCACTCGAAGCTATCCATGTCGATCCTGTCGCGCGAGGAATCGGAGCAGAAGGGAGTGATTGGCCTGGCCATGGACTTCATCAAAGCCTGCTGCGTCGACGACAAGGTGCGCGAAGATTTGCTCGGCGACGCTCTCGCCTGCGTGGAAATCTTTCAGTCGGAACCTGTCAGCGAGGACTTCCGCCGTTTTTTCGGGACTTGGGAGTTCTTGAAGGCGCTCCCGAAGAATCCGTCCGGCAAAAAATAGAGGAGTATGCGAAGGACGACCCTCTGCTTATCAAGAAGGCCGTCGTCTCCAGATACTTCCATGAGCCTTACTCTGACATGGATAAAAGGCTAAGCATCAATGATATAGACAAGTTATATACACTTGCGCTTCACCTTGTCGACATCATAGACATGGCGCCCTTTAAATCTAAAAAATAATGGCAACATACACCATACGCCTCAACCTTGGGGGAGACGTCATCGAACGTCTTACTCGTGCCAACGCACTGAGTGACCAACTGGAGCGCAAGACCAACCGCATGTCCCGGAATGGCGGAGGCGGAGGCGGAGGCGGTGTGGCCAACTATCCGAACCTGCGGCACGGATGGCACGAGCGCATGTCCTCCATGTATGACGTGTCGCGCCGATTCGGCAACCGACATACGCGCGAGGATTTCATGTCCGATGCCAACCGGGCGTTCGGTTCCATCCGGCGCTTCCGCGAACAGTTCGTGCGCAATTCCTTCACTCCGAGCGGGTGGATGCGAAACGCCGGGAACTTGGTCGGGGCGGTGTTCGATTCCGCCGCCGCAGTGATAAAGAGCAACCCCGCACTCCTGATGGGTGCGGGCGTTCTCGGTGCTGGAGCCACGGCGTACGCTCTTCCTAAGCTCATCGGCGGAGGGCTGTATGCCGTGCTGTCCAAAACCTTGAACAGCTCGTCCATGACGGACGCCATATCCAACCGCATGCAGATGGATATGGCACGCAGGGGGTTGGGATCGGGCTACACCTCGGCGCTGTCTGATGCCACGCGCATGGCGGCCGAATACGGCTATTCTCGCGCAGGCATGCTCTCCATGATAAACACCGTGTCGGGCTTCGAAATCGGAGGCACTCAGATCGGCACGGCCATAGCCACGCAGATCGCGCGGCAGGTGGGTAAAGTCGCCCAGATCGGTGGCCGACCCTATGACATCGTGGGTCTAAACATGCAGCAGTTGTTGGCTGCCGAAAAACCCAACATGCGAGACGTGCGAGAGTTGATCCACGCCGCCCCCATCCTCAACAGATACGCCAACGAGGCCATGCAGAGACGCGGCGTGACAGGGACGAGCCCCTACAACTATCTCCAGGATCGCGCCAACATGCTGCGCGCCCTGCACAGGCTCGATACGGAGCTCCAACCCCCGTCGGCCGCCGCGGCGCGCGGACAGATCGCCCTCGCCAAGGAGAATTTTTGGATCAACCTCGCGGGGATGGACAAAATATGGGAGAGCGTCGGCCGGGCTGGAGAGAATATGTTCGACCGCATATCAGCGCGCCTGGACGTATGGTACAACTCGTTCGATCCCAATATGCTCGACCATATCTTCGATGAATTCGTGGATGGCGTCGAGGATGCCGTAAGCGCACTTACCACCCTGTCGGACTGGATTCTCAATTTCTCCGACTTCATCGGTCTCTTCAATCCGTGGAGCTGGGACGACAAGAGCCGCTGGGACTTGAGGTACGAGAAATCGGCCAAGCAGTCGGAATACACGGAGAGACGCAAAGCCGCGACATATCTGTCCGAGGAGCTGGGAAAGAGGTATGTCGAGGAATACCTTTCTACTCCGGCTGCCCGCAAGGCGTGGGGTTTGGACGAAGGCACCGAGGAGAACCGCGCCGCGAATCTGAAAGACGCGCGCGACATCCTGCTTAAAAACTTCACCACTACCTTTACGCCCAAGGTGCGGGAAGGACTGGAAGAGTATCCGGGGCATCTTCCTGCCGAAAACGGGCAGCCCCAGTATGCTACGGGATTGCTGAAGTATAATTACACCCCGTACGAAGCAAACAATGGATTCAGTCTCTTTAATTTCCTAAAAACAGGTAATTCGAGAGACGTTACCACTGTAACCAAAGGAGAACTATCCACTCAACCTGTAACCTTCCGTACCAATCCTGCGCTCAACGACCGGGAGATCAACGAGAATTTCAACCGGGTGACGAAGATTTACGGCGAAGGCGGCGGCGCCAGCGGGAAGGACACCAAGAAGATAGAAGATTTGACAAAGGGATCGAAGTCGCTCATTATCAACTTCAATGCACCCATTGTGCAGATGCCGACCCAAATAAACACCAATGCCACGCCGGAAAGCATCATGCAGACCATATCCAAACAGATCGAAGAGGTGACAATTCGAGGACTGCAAATAGCCTTCAACAACTCAACACGCACGCTCAATGGCTAAAGATCAATATACCGCAAACACAACCCCCAACGACACTCCTAACGACCTCCCGTCCTTGGGACAAATCCCGGCGTACAAGGCCGTGACGGATGGCATAAGCGCCGTAGAAAAAGCATATCAGGCGGGGTTGAAAATAACCCTGGCGGAGGTAGGATTCTGGCGTCAGATCGTTCAGTTCCGCGGCAAGGCCAAGACCTCCGATCCTCAGTATACCGGGATGGCGGACGCCCTAAAGCAGTCCGGCGACTACAAAACGGCCATACAATCGGTAGATCGCCAGGATATACAGCGAGAATATGTATTTCGCTGCGGGGATTATTTCCTCCCTATCAACCTCACCTACGAAGTGGAAGGGGAAAAGAACGATTCTACCTCCCAGCTCGTCGACGGGGCAGAAATCCTCCAGGTTCTCAACTACAAACCGATGGTCGTAACGGTGCGTCTGCGCATTGAACGCAACTTGTCTCGCGTCGACACGGACGCCTCGGCCTCGAACCTTTCCATGCTCGACGCCTTGTCCTATGAGGCATATGCCGACCAGGGGCTCGACAACACCGATCCCGCGGCCATGGCTATCGCCGACCTCGGCGTGGCTCTTCGGAGTTTGTGGCAGGGGCAGGATGTTTTCAAGATCGAGAACAAAGTCCTCAACAACGACCTCGGACTGGAGTGGGTGTACATGAAGAGGTTCAAATATACCCCCAATCCGGGGTCTACCATCGTGGACGTCAGCATGACGCTCCACCAAATAAACATGGATGAAAATGCCATCGTATTTACGCAGGAGACGGTAAATACGACCAATCCCGCGGGGGGGGGCGGTAGGTGATGAAAGGTAATTTGTTCAGAGTAGGAAACGAGGTGTTTATCGAGGGGAAGAGCATCGGCCGATTCGCCTCAGTAGACATTACCGAGGAGCGGGATTCCCTCTCGGGAAGCTGCACCATGACCCTCCCGGTGTATGCCATCGGGTTCCGGCAGGGATTGCCTCCGGCACAGCGCATAAGGGCGGCCTTGGAGGGCATAAACATCAAGCCCGGCGCCCGCATAGACATCGACGGCTGGTTCTACAACAATGCTCAGTTGGGGCAGCAGTTCGAGAGACTGCGCATTTTCAGCGGCTTCATCCGGCAGGTCATCGGGGGATTCCCGTCGAAGATCGTATGCGAGGACTACTCTTTCATCCTGCGGTTCGGTACTATAAATCGGGACTGGGTGTCGCGCACGAAGCTAAAGGACATGGTGGACTATCTATGCCCCATCTCGAACAAGGCATTCGAGGACTACCGCAAGGCACAGGGGTTCGACAACCCGGCGGACTTCCCGGCTCTGTCTTTCGATTCATCGGATAGTGCGGATGTGGAGTTCGCGTTGCAGACCTTCAAGCTCATATCGCCGTTCGAGGCCCTGTCGAAGCTCATGAATATGTTTACGCTGTACGGCACTGTGAACACCCAGGGGAAGGTGTATTTCGGTATTGGCGTGAGGGACAAATTCAAGCGCACGGTGACACTGGCCACGAACACCAATGTCATCGGCCGCGACATAGTGCCTACCGACGGGCTGTTCGAGAACTACAAAGTGGTGGTAAACGCCCTCATGGCCGACGGTACAAAGTACACCTACGAATACGGCGATTCCCAAGGCGAGGCACACCGATATTTTGTCCCGGCCAATACGGTATCGCTGACCGAACAGACGGCCAAGAACATAATGGCCCGGTTGAAGGGAACGCGCAACAAGGGAACCATAAAAACCGTGCTCTATCCGCAGGTTAATATGTTCGACTTTGTGGAGTACACGGACACCATGCTCCCGGAGCTTACGGGAAACTACTACGTGATAGGCAGGAATTTGAGCTGCGACACTTCCGACGGGTTCATCCAAACCCTGACAGTAACCAACGAAATGTTTATATTATGAAAACATCCGGCACTTTCGACGACGAATGCGCCCGTTTGGGAGCGGAATTCGGAACAAAGATGAATGACGGGAAGAGGGTGTCGCTCGTCATAGCCACCGTGTCGGCTATAGACGAGGATGCCAAAACCTTAGAGGCTGTTGTGGATAATGATAGGATATTCAGCGACATAAGTCTAAACATTTTTCCAAACGGGGGCAACAGCCTCTATATTATACCCTCCGTGAATTCTCTTGTGGTGCTGGGGTTCATAGAGGGTTACTCCGAGGTTCCGGTGCTCATAAAAGCCACGAAGATCGACAAGATGGTCGTATCGAACGTCGCGGGTACCGAAGAGGAGGGAGAAAGCACTATTTCTTTCGATAAGGACGCCGTGGAAATAATCCGCGGCACCTCTTCTTGGCGGATTGAAAAAAATAAAATATCTTTCACTGCCGATAAAATTGAAATGGATGGCGGGGAGAACGGGGGGCTTGTGCTGGTAGATGGCGTCACCACGGCACTCAACAATTTAGTGACGCAGGTAGGGAATATGTGCACAGTATTCAATGCGCATACTCACGGCGCCCAAGGTGCGTCGCCTCCGGCCACCCCTATGACCGCCCCCTCCCAGTTCAATAAAGGAGACTACGAAAATACCAAGATAACGCAATGACAGACGCAAAATTCGACTTTCAGGTCAACGACATAGTTATATCCAACGGGGGCGTCGAGTTGGTATCTTTGTGCAGCCAGCAGAACGCCACGCTGATATTTTCCAAGTCGGCGGCAAGTCTTACGAAGCCCCAGTTCGGGGTCGGATTCGAGGACTTCTATCCCCTGCTGCCCAAGTGGGCGTGGGGTAAGGTTGAGGCCACGGCTGAAAAGCAAATATACGACGACGGAGCCCTCATTGCCCGCGTGAATATCTTTGAGGAGACAGCCTCGGGAGTTGTGACCGCGGACATACATGCACGATACAAGGAGTAGACATGGCAAAGACGTACACAGTAAAACAGGGAGACACCATCCAGGACGTGGCATTCAACGTGTCCGGCTCTCTCGCGGGCATAGACCCGATATTGGAGAAAAACACGCCCACGAATATCCCGCCCGCGGACTGGAAGGCCATGCAGTACCGCCAGGAGCCTCCCGCCAAGAACTTTATGGAATCCTACACTCCGGCGCTGAGGACAAATCAGATTCTCGACGTCGAGGGGATCGACATATACAACCTCCAAACCTTGCAGCGGCCTCCCTTCAACTCCTCGATGGACGTGAAGGAAGAGGTGGAGGCGGAAATCTCGCGTCTCTTCAAAGCTACGGCCGAAGGAGGACGCGCCCTCATATCGGCGCTTGCGCCCGAGGCTATGGGGGCGATGATGAGGAGGAACGGCACCTTTTTGCGCGACACGTTCTACAACAGCCCATATACCGTGCAGTGTTTATTCCGCACGCCTCCCAAGTACAAATACATCCCCAACCCTGAATCTGCGTCTCGGGTAATACTTGACACGTCGGGGGTATCGAGTTTCCCTCGCATCGACATCAACAACCCCTCAAAAGACATCATCAATCTTGCGTTATACAACAATCGGGCGACTATATATTTATATCCTGTTTTTTGGGACTATTTATACAGCGTCGTATTCATTAGCAACGGAGCCAAGGTCTATGCATATATCAACAACAATCTGGTAAACTCCCAAAATAAAAATTGGGTTGGTTATGCTTCTTCATATCTATTTCTTGGTGGATATGGTGGTAATAATAGGCCGGCGGTTGATTTTATGGGGGAGGTGATATGCGCCCGCTGGTTCGACCGCGCACTCACAGAGGAGGAAATGACGGCACTCCAAAACGGAGTGCGCCCGCAGGACTATATTGTGCCCCCGGCCTTGAAGCTGTCCTGTGTAGCTGAGTACATACCTCAGAACCTCATACCCTCTGAGGAGGACAGCTCGAAGCCCGCCATGTGGCTCGACAGCGCCAAGCAGATGCCGCCCGACATCTCTACTCCGCCGCTCCTTCGCAAGTCTGCCGGGGGTTATGACCTGGTGGTCAATGATAATCCCAAGATAGGCCGCGAGCCGATCTGCAAACCCACTTACGACATCAAGGGCGCCTATACCGCCAATGGCGCCTTCAGGGGACAGCGCATATCCACACAGTCGCTCGACGACGGGACGCTGGAGTGCTACTTCAAAACCGGAGACGACATCCATCATGAGCAGTGCGTATTCAGCATGGCGGATAATATGGCACTTCCAAGGCTCACAATTATTGCCCGCAAATTTCATTTCTCAACCAACGATTTCTCAATGGTATATCCCTGCGAGCCAAACACGACTTATCACGTGGTACTCCGCTATGCTTTACAGGAAAATTTAGGCTACATCTTTTTAAACGGGATCAAGATTTCGGGGACGTTCAAATTGGGTCGTAATGGGATACAAAAATACATCGACCTTGGCACATACGGCCAAAAAGATCCGATCTTGTTGAAGGGCGAAATCTACCACTTCCGCAACTTCAATACACACCTGACAGAAGCACAGGCATTGATGCTGTGGAACGGAGGCGATCCCGCGTCGTTCGTGGTAGATGCGGCTATGAAGGCATCCTGCACACGGGAGTATCTGCCGCAGAACATGCGGCCTCGGAGTGATGATCCCACCAAGGCGGGCTATTGGTGGTCGTCACACAAACAGATGCCCGTTAACGGAGTGCTGGAGCCCCTGTTGGCGCCGCCCGCGGAGTGGCCGAATACAAACCTCGACTATTACAACTACCCCTCAATAATTAAACAATAACCGATATGTCACTTATAAATACCATATGGGGTAACATCCAACGGACGATCCCGGCGATGAACACCAGCAACGCGGGCATCCTGCGCAAGATCGCGGAGGTGGTAGGCACCGTGCTTGACATTGTGCGGCTCGAAATCCTGCGCAGCGAACAGACGATAGCCGCGGCCGCGAAGATCGCGCGCGTGACGAGTGAGGCATGGTATGTCGAGAAGGCATACGCCTATCAGCAGGGCGATCAGGTAGTCGTGGTGAACGAAGCGACGCAAGAGCTGGGCTATGCGACCATAGATGCCACGAAGCAGATAATAAAGCAGGCTTCGATGGGGTCTAATCAGGAGGGTTTGTACTACATCAACGTGGCGACGGCCGATGCCAACAACAACGTGGCCTCACTCACGCAGGATCAACTCGATGCGTTCAGCGCCTACTACCGCAACTTTTGGGGCGTCGGCGCGCAAATACAGGCCGCATCCAATGCTCCGGCCGTCCTTTCGGCCGACAAGCTGTACGTCCGCTTCGACAAGTCGTACAACCTCGATACCATCAAGAACAGCATCAACACGGGGCTGCATGACTTGCAGATGCAACGACGCACGACAAATATTCTGTATATCAACGACATAGAAAGCTACATCTCGGGGTTGAACGGCATCAAGGATGCCTACTTCTCCGAGATCAAGGTCTCGCAGGATAGCGGCATCACAACACCGCAGGATGGCAAGATAGTATTGAATCCGGGTTATTTCAACTTCGACCCCAATCTGTACGATTTCACCAAGAACATTACAATATTCGAAGCTATATGATGCGTTTCCGATATATTGACATCCCGAAGCTGGTGTTGCAGTTGCTCCGGCCGAATTACTCGGTGCGGCGCGACCACAGCTACACGGAGCAGCCGTTTTGGACAACGATAATATACCGCTACTGCCTGTCGTTGCTCATGGTGTTGCACGACTATCTGTACAACTACTACATGGTGCGCTCCAAGTGGTACATGATGGCGGCGTGCACACCTACATACGGGCAGATCGAAGGCGTATTGCGGTACTGGTACGGGGAGTGGGGGCAAATATCCATCACCCCGAGCGGCGCGAGCATATGGCGCTCTATGTGGTATGATTCGCCAACCCCTCCTGTATACCTGTACAACACTCCCACCCCGAAGGTGTACCTCGGACAGGGAGGCACCATCACGGAGCAGCCCATCATTATGATCCCGGCTGCCCTGTACAACAACTCGGAAGCATACAACCAGTTTATCGCAGACGTCAACACGCTATTTCCCTTTTATATCAAGTATACTATAAAAACTCAATAACATGGCAGGAATAAAAAATATCAACGTCATATCGGGCACTGGCAACCCCGTGCAGATGCAGGATTTGCAGAACCTCTGGAGCGCCATCAACTCGCTCCTCCGATCCACCAAAACGCCCATCTCCATCGTTGCAGGATTCGCCACGGCGAACAACGACACCGGGACGAACATCGGCGAAGGTATCATCTGCTACCAAGGGCAGGCTTACTACCTGGCCGCCGATGTCGCTAAAATAGGCCAGTATCTTTATGCCAACACCATACAGGACGAACAGCGCGTGTATGAAGATGGCACGACGCGATACACATATCAGGATTATGTCGTGAATGCTGCGGCCAATGCGTCGGCATCGGGAATTGGCACCCTCATAGGGCAGGCCACGGCGGCCAACCTCGCAGCATGGAAGGTGGGCGTGCTATCCGACGGTTCCGTAACAGCGGCTATGCTGGCCGATGGCGCAGTGACGACGCCAAAGCTCGCAAACAGCGCTGTCACAACAGCAAAGATCGCAGATGGGGCGGTTGGTAGCTTGCAGATCGGCGTGGAGGCAATCAAGAACGGCAACATCCAGGATGGACAGATTACCGGTTCCAAAATGGCCGACCAGTCTATTCCCGGCTCAAAGCTCAGTAATAAGACCATCACCGGAACGCAGATTGCTGACAAAGCAATCACTGCTGAGAAGATTGCCGATGCGACGATCACCGCGACTCAGATCGCAGCTGAAACGATCACGAACGAGGAAATACTCAACTACACGATTAATGCGGCCGATAAAATGGTTCCCTTGTCGGTTGACGAAGCCTGTATAGCGACGGCAGCGGTCGGCTCGCGCCAGCTACAAGTAGCTGCGGTTGATACTCCCGCCATCAAGAATAAAGCAATTACGCTCGAAAAATTGGCGGACAAAATTAGTGTGTTACTTCCTAATACCGTCACGAATATTGCGCATAATATTAGCGGCACCCAAGATTTTCCGGAGGGCACCATAGGCGCTTTAAAAATTCCGCCATCTCCGTCCAATCACGCAACAACTGTATATTTGGTGCAGTCTCCCTCCGGACTACTTGTGCATCACTGGACGATGCTTGTATTTAAGGATGATGACGGCCCTTTCCAAATAACTTTTTCGGGAGGGTCAACTGGCACAATGCCGTTTGATCTACCCCAATACGCCATCTATTGCATACTGGATATATATTTTTATCCTCCTTATGGTCTTATCGTGGGGGTCGCCCAACCCAACTTTATAGTGAAATAATGGACACCTTATTGAAATGGATTATGGCTGTGGTGGGGAGCCTGCTGTCGTTGTTCGCGCCCGTGACGCCGCTTGTGCTCTGCGCCTTGATATTCGTCATGATAGACTTCGTGATGGGTATACTGGCCGGGCGCAAGAGGGCGGCTCGGCAGCATAAGGACTGGTATTTCTCCAGCGACAAGGCGTGGAAAACGGTCATCAAACTTACGTGCATTGTCGTTGGGATCGGCATGTGCCACCTTATAGACACTCAAATCATCGACTTCATGAACTTGCACCTGGCCAAGCTCTTCACGGGCATGGTATGCGGCATCGAAATGTGGTCGTATTTGGAGAATGCCATGGAAATATCCGACGCTCCGGTATTCCGATCCCTTCAAAAATACGTGGGAAAGAAGATGAAGGATGAAGTAGGTATTGATATTGAAAACGCCCCGCAGGCTCCGGCCGACGGGGTAATAACGTCAAACAAAAAAAATGTGATATGAAAGTAGTTATCAATGGCTCCGAAGCCGATTATCCCTACATTTTTGTGAACGGAGTAAAAATGCCCGCGACCTTTATTGCCCGCCCGGCCAACCCGCGGGTAGACATGGGGCGCCGAATCATCATCGAGCCAGCGCTTCCGGAAGGTGGCAACGTCCTGCTTACTGCGGACTACCTCGACTTCGAAATCAACGAGACAGTCATCTCCGACAACCCGTCGGCCTACACTCCCGCCGACGTTTTGAAATTACTCAACGAAGGGTATGAATCCCCTACTGACGATGATTTCCCGGGCATCGGATCGGGTCTCTATTCCGGCGGGGGGGGGTCTCCTGAAATTCCCGACGGGTCGATCACCACAGCCAAGCTGGCCGACAATGCCGTGACTTCGGCTAAGATCAAACCCTCTGCTGTAGGCACATCGCAACTGGCCGTGGGCGCTGTATCCGGCGACATCATTCAAAAAAATACAATCGTGGCGTCGAAGCTTGCGGATGGATGCGTAGGCGCCGCAGCCATCGCTGACGGGGCTGTCACCGGTGATAAAATCGCCAATGCGGCCGTTACGGTCGACAAGATCGCCGACGATAGCGTAAATTCGGATAAAATCGTCGACGGAGCTATCAATGTCAATAAGATAGCCGCAAATAGCGTTGGCAACGGGCAGATATTGGACGGTGCCATTACGGCGTCGAAGATCGGAACAGCGGAAGTCGGCACGGCTGCGCTGGCTCCCCTTGCAGTAACCACGGATAAAATTGCGGACGGCGCAGTGACGACGGATAAACTCGCAACATCTTCCGTCGCCACCGAAAAGTTACAAGACCTGTGTGTCACGACGCCCAAGATCGCGGATCATGCCGTCGACACCACCAAACTCAACACAGGAGGCTCCGCGGGGGGGAGCGTTGAGTAGGCATAAAAGAACAGGCACCCTATCGGCGCCTGTTTTTGTTTGGCGGGTCTATTCCTCGCCCGGCGATCCCGAACACCAGCATAATAATCCCGGCTACAAAGAAGAGTACGCACGCACTGTTCATGACTATGCTTTTATTTCGAGGTGGAACGCAGGCTCACTCAGGTCATACGAAAACTTGGGGTTTTTGCCGGGAATAGATACGGGCGAAATCACTTTGATGACGCGCGGCTCGTCGAGTGCTGCGACCAAGAACTCCACGGGTTTCTCCATAGTCATACTCACGTCCAGCACATTCACCTTGCGATACTCCTCGGCGCTCACACAGTGCTTGGACACCCGTTCGCCCTTTTCACTAAGCCGACTGATAAGTTTGGACATCTCGTCGATGGTCTCCTCTTTGTCCATGCCCTGATCCTGGCAGTCGTCGAACAGTGCGGTCACCTTTCTGCCGGGTTCCCGGTAGCGGATGCGCTTTCCGGCGACCAGGTTGTTGTACATGGCCATCGCCTGCCGATAAGGGTTGCGCCACGTGGAGGTGATGGTCACCTTCGGGTTGTCGCTCTTCTCGGCTATGGATTCGAGCAGGTCGATGACCGATGAAGCTACCATGTCCTTGCACTCTTTCAAGAGCGACGAGGAGAATACTACTCGTTTTGTTGTTCCCATGTTGTGTCTGCTAATGATTTGATATTGAATGATATAAACTCACATCCCTTGGGTACTATGTACTTGCGTATATGCGCTTTGTAGATTAATTTGTCGTTGAATTGATACCTTTCTTGCAGCGCATCCTGGAACGGTTTTACCGCGTTGTCATAGTCGCACTGAGTGTTGGAGAATCCGAACTCATACCACACCTCGAACGGAGGAGGCGGCAATTCTATGTCCGGGAGCTTTAAGAGGCATTCTGCGCGGAAGGCATCGTGCTCGCTGGTTTTGAATCGGCGCCCTTTGTATGCCCTATTTACCGTCAGCGGCTTGACCTGTATTGACACTTTGCTGTTCATGGTATATGCAAATCTTTTCGGTGTTTATATGCGTCACCATGCCCGTCTTGGGGCAAATATGGTGCATATTCTCTTCGGCCGACAGGTATTTGCAGGACTTGCATGTTACCTTTGGCCGATCTCCGAATCCTTCGATATTCGGTTTTGCTGGCTTTTTCGGCGTCCTCAGCTTCATTTCCTCCAAATATTAAACCCTCCGCGCACCTCTCCGTACGGGACGTCATCGAAGGGGTTGTACCCTACGGTTCCCTCGATGCTGAACCGCCCCTTGTTGTATCGCACGCGCGCGCCCATAAACTGATTGTTCCATCCGGGGGCAACCTGCGCGGCCACTACTATCCCCCCTTCCCATGTAGGCGGCATGATCGTCGTGGTGTGATGGGTCTGCGTTATGATCTTGGTTGGCACGAACAGGTCTATACTTTCGAGCATGGGCTTATACCCGGACACCGTTGCGCGGTAGTTCTCGGTCTGAAATGTCTTGAGCTCGAACGGAAGCGTTACAGCCACTTTAACCGTGTCGCCGGGCAGATATACCATCACCGTGTCGATCCTCGAAATTTGATGCGTATTTGTTATAATGATGGTATCTCTTACATACTCCCTTATGACCACCGTATCGACGCGGCATTCGATCTCCGGTTTCGATAGGGTGGAACAAAGCCATGACCGCAGGCTATAAAGTGCGATCATGGCTATGATTACCCCGATGATGGCCGACGTTAGCCTGTTCATCTCCTATGCGTCGATCTCTTTGTCGACGATGGTGCCGTACCACGAGCGTAAAAACCATCCCGATACTACCCCCGCGAGGAATCCGATGGTTCCGGCGCTTCGAATGCTGCCCGGCAGGAAGTTGAACACAATGATGGCTACCACGGCTACCGCAGCAGCTATCAACCCGATTTTCAGTTTGTTGTCCATTTTATATAAAGTTAAAATTCAGGTATTCTCGGTATAGCGGGCGTCCAGTTGGATATGATTCCGTCGAAAAACAGAATCCAGTGCCGAATCTCGCTCGTGATATTCAGCACGTCGTTCTCGGTGGTAGGGTCGAACACTTTTGCATCAACCCCTCCATGCACCATTGCGACGATTTCGTTTAGGTCGTCCCGCATTTCGCGCGCGATGGTCAGAGCATCGGGGATCGTAAGCGCCTCCTCGATCTGAGACGAATCCACGAACTGCGTCATCGTATGCAGCGGAATGCCATCCAGCACGCGGATGGTCTCGGCCATCTTGTCGGCGCCTTTCCGGAGCGTGGCCGCAGTATCGTCCAGCAGCAGGTGCAGGGATCGGAAGGGCGTGCCGTATACCATCCAATGACGCCCTTTGGCGTTCGAGTAGGCTACTTCGAGGGTGGCCAACAGCTCATTCAGAATAGAAGTCTGATTTTTCATCTTTCTGTTTGTGTATTATGGGTTTTATGGCGTCCGGATTGTTTGCGATGAAAACGACCTGTTCGTTTAGCGCATACTCATCCACCTTGTCGTAAAATTTGTATATTTGGTTCTTATGGTCAACACACTGGAAACGGAGGGCGTCGACCTCGGCCACTTTGCCGGAACGCAGATACACCAAGTGTTTCATGGCTTTATGGTTCATTATCGGGTTCGGGGTTTTGCTTGGCATCATCCTGCCATCTGTACGACGGTCGCAGCATTCTCCCATTTCCTATAAAGGTAGGTTTGCCTCGCTCCCCTACTTCCGGTTTGGGCTGGTAAAGATATACGGTATGCGTGTGCCCGAATTTGTCTATTTTTTTGAGCGGCGCGATGCAAAGTTTAACCTTGGCTCCCAACTCTCCGTTATTGCGGACAAACTCTTCTATCACGTCAACAGGTATCTTTTTCAGGTCTATTTCGGCATATAAGATTCCCGCCATGATTCAATCTCCAATTTCGCCTCGTGTTCAAACTTCGATATTATTTTGCTGTACGCCTTTATCTCCTTCATATTCTCAAACTTGCGGATATGGTAGTATGAATTCCGGCTCGTGCAGTTCAGGTAGTTGGACAGCTTCACCCCGTTCATGAGCTTGTGGGAGTACATGATATGGATGAATACCGTTCGGACGTCCGTAACCCTTTGGCGCCGACAGGGTGCCTGTATTTCCTCCAGCGATACGCCAAAGTGGCGTTCGAGCAGCATCCCTATTTTCGATAAAATAATTTCCATGCAGTAAATATAGTAAATTATTTTATCATACAATCCCGATCCGCTCTATTTTTTCTTGTCCAGCTCTTCAAGGACGGCATCAGCGTATGATACGGCATCGGCTGCTACAGCTTCGAATACTGGAAGGTTCTCATTTTTCTGCATTTTATCTTGATTTTGCGAGAATCTCGATATTTCAACAATTCGAACTCGAATTGTACCACTTCGGTTTTGGGAATCTTGTAGTGAAGGTTATTTCATTCACTTCCTCGCATTCGATCATATAAGCCTCCGGCCATAGCCCCTTTATTTGCTCGACATTTTCGGCATAGGCGACAATAACGAAAGCGTCGACGCTTTCGCCCGTACACCAATACGGATACTTGATCGGCCATTTAACTGGCCGATAATCGTTACCGCAATCTTTGAATTTGATATAGAATCTTGCTCGTATCATTTCTCCCTCTTTTTGAAATGTTCGATAATCTCCTCAACCGTGGCCTTACGGGCGGGGATACCGACCCGATGCTCCAGCAAGCATTTTTCGAAGCTCCCAATGGGTGCATACAGCCCTTGGTTTACCCATGCCTTCGCTTCCTCCGCGATAAACCACTGCTCGCGGTCGTTCTCGTCGTTCATCGCCGCCAGTGCCTTAAACAGCTCGATATTCTCGCCGCAGTCTATGGCAGGGTGTCCTTTGGCAACATTTTCAGCCTTGAACTGGTCGATGGAATATCGGGTTTCCTCGTCGTAGTCGCAGATCCCGTGCACCTCGTAAGCGATTTTAAGCCGATCAATCCCTCTGCAATGCAGGGTGTTACAGCCGTCAAATAGGCAGCAGGAGCATACGTAATACCCGATTCCCTTCAGCCATTCGGTCAGCTCCTTTCGCTTTTCCGCATCCTCGACACGGACAAAGCATGGGGTTGTAAATTTCATACTATTTCACCAATTCAAATTCGTAAACCACCACCCACGGGTTCCGATCCCACGTTCCACGGCCGGACACCTTGTCGATTAGTGCGGCGAAGGCTCGCCTGGGTGATTTATAATCACAGATCAAAAATTGTTTTGTGTCTTTAAAATAGTATGGGTATTCTAATGCTTGCGAACCTACACGCACTCCTTCCTTTACGCAATCCTCGTCCGAAATATCCTGCAACCGCTCGCAACGGATTCCCGTGATGCGGATTTGGTGAGGCATCAGGTCAGCACGGACGAACATTTTGTTAGTACTTCCGGGCACAAACGCCAAATCCGTAAATTTCTGCACCATATCGTTGTAGCATTGCGACACGGCCACGACTTCGCCGAGCTTATAGCGGGTATACTTCGAGTGCCTGACATCAATAAAATCCCCGTATTCGTTTTCATAAACCAAGGTGTTGCCTCTCGTGTCCCACGTAAGTCCGAAGAACTCATCAGGAATCAACCGTCGCGTCATGGTCTTTCGCCCCTCGATGACCGCATTCGTCAGTCCGTAGCGGTCGTTAAACATTATCTTCTGCATGGTTATTCAGTTTTAAGTAATTCCGGATTGTCGTGAATATTGCCGATGAGCTTTGCATCATGCTTCCGAAGTGACCAGTGCAACCCCCAAAGACGGCCCCCGTTAAAGGGTATGATATAATACGAACCATCTTCATAAAGAACCCTACCAACTATCTCTGCATTGAAGTCGGTTTCGGGAATACACATTATGTCGTCCTTCCAAATATCCTTGCCGTTCATGTCTTGCAGCCCCGTGTACTGGCCGACGGTGTTAGGATCTACTTCTACCGCAGCGACGACGATACGGCCGTCATCGTTATCTTCAATCGTGGTCTCACTCGTTGCGTGGTAAATGAAGAACCTCCCTTGATTTTCAATCAAATCTCCATACTCCCACTTCCTATTGTCGAGGCGCTTGCCTCTGAATTTACCATCTCGCATAACTATTCTTGTTTGAGGTTGTTAATTCTGTCGATCTCGACTTTCAAATTCATCTCTGCACTACGCACATCCCGTTGCAATTCCTCCAGTCGAGCTATTTGCTCCTCGTCCATCCGCGGGCATCCCCGCAGCCAGCTGTCGTAATTCGGGGTGTTCAGTTTGCCGTCACAAATCCCTCCGACACGCATACAGTAGTCGTAGTACTTGATGTATTCCTCCTTCGGAGCGTCTCGGTCGATGTCCGTCAGCATATCGGCCATGCTCACGAATAGATCGCCGACCTCTGCAATTCCTCCGGGGTCGTCGCCTACCCACGCATCCGGCTCATAATCGTAGCCGTGCTTTTCGTAGAAAGCGGCCACATAGGCGTTGCAGGCCGCATTGTAATTCAGTCTCAGTTCCTCGCGTGACATTCCATTTGCCGTGAATATCTTGCTTTCCCTTTCTGCGATCATCTCAATTCCTGTTTTCATTTTTTCTTTCTCGTGTTGAATTTTACCATCAATTTGTTCGCGTTTCGCACATGCTTGCGCATGTATTTAGCGAAATCTTCGTCTGCCGATTCAACCCCTCCCTCTGCCATTGCAATTACCTCGGCAAGGGCTTGAAATTCGTCATACGTCATAAACACATAGCCGCCTTTAGGTTTTGTGTGGTTCATCTTCTCTTCCACAGTAGTTTGGTTTTAATGACTTAATCATTTTCGTCGTTATCGTCATCGGGATAGCTCACATCCTCATAGTCCACGCAGAAGTCAATGATGTCCCGTCCCTCGTCAAACATTCCTTCGTCCCGGCACTGCTCGTATTTCCGGCAGTTATAGCAATAACAGTCGTTTATCGGTCTGTTGGTTTTCATCACTCATACGGGTTTGTGGGTAAATCGTGAACGCTTACGGCCAGCCCGGCGTCCGCCGCCGTTGATCCACATGTCATCAAATGCCTCCACTGCTTTCCGTCGCATCCGCTCCTCGGCTTCCTGCTCGGCAAGCTCGGCTGTGTGGGTCATTGCCAATCTCAACCGCCTTTCAACGTGGTCAGGCATATCAACTGTAAGGTTGTTTATGCACCCGTCGATAAATTCCCTTGCTTTTTCGCTTTTCATGGTTAGGATGTTTTAGTGTAACGCCCACGTCTTGTGCATTGCAGCGATCAGGTCTATATACCCTTTGTATTCCTCCATCTGCTCGGGACTATAGCCTTCGGCCTCGCCAATTATTCGGAAATGCTTCTGCCACTCGGAAATGGTGTAGCGTTTGCAGCCTATTTGAATAACATCCTCACCCCAATAGGATACTGTATGACGAGATGCGCTGATAAATAGCGATTTCGGAACATCGCACCCGTCGCCCAGTTCGCACCCGTAGCCCAGTTCGCACCCGTCGCCCAGTTTGCACCCGTCGCCCAGTTCGCACCCGTAGCCCAGTTCGCACCCGTAGCCCAGTTCGCACCCGTAGCCCAGTTTGCACCCGTAGCCCAGTTCGCACCCGTCGCCCAGTTTGCACCCGTCGCCCAGTTCGCACCCGTCGCCCAGTTTGCACCCGTCGCCCAGTTCGCACCCGTAGCCCAGTTTGATATTGCGCGCCTCAAATTCGGAGGATAATTCAGAAAGTTCATTGTACTGAAAGGGTGTCCAGCCTTTGCCTGAAACCCAGAGATAAATTGTTTTCATGGTTGGTTATCTTTGTGCTTAAATTTTAAAACAGTTTATGGATTAAAATACAACCACCATTGACGGGAACGGAGCACTATTTTTTTGGCCCCCGAATTTTAGCCTCCCCTTTATAAATCTAATTTCCCGTGCTTTGTGGTAAATAAATTCGTGAAAATATCGAGTATCTGTACGCGCCGGAATCAACATTACAACTATTGTGTTAATTTTTTGTGCCTCCATGCAGCATTTACGAACCCATGCGTATATATCCCGACCGTATGGCGGATTGCAAAAAACAGTATTCCCGCCCCAATCTTGTCGGAGCCCGTCCTGCTCTTTGGTGTAGAATTTAACACACTTAGCATTATGCGGGGTGGCGCAAGGATCAAGTGTAAAATTAAATTCACTATTGAGTTTATCATAGAAATCCTGTGGTGTAGCCCATAAATCGGTCTTAGATGAAAACATCGTTTCTGTATTCATAAATTAGTTTTTTTGTGTTTAACTTTCCGATTAGGTATACAGGAGATCCAGCCCCAGAACGGTATGCGCCGTTTCAAGTAGTTCGGATCATCCTCGTGGTTGTATGCCTCTGTCTCGAAGCAGGTGTAGTAGTACGCGCCCGGATAAGGCGGGATAATCACTTCGATCAGCCACGAAATGCCGTAGCAAATCCATCCGGCGAAGAGAATGCCGACCACCGTAAGCGCCCAGCCCCACCAAGCGAAAGAGCAGCTTATGGCGAGTGGCAGGAGGATTGCAGCGAACAGCACGGCCAGTTCGATCTGCTGGGCGCAGTGGATTCCTTCATGGCGGCGCGTAGTCTCGTCCAAATGTCGGTCTTTCGGCTTGCGGGTGAATGCGAATGCAAGCCATGTTACCCAACTGAATCCCTTGAACGGGATCAATTTGTTGTGAACCTCGATAGGCAGTTTCATAGGGTTAATTCATATCCGTTAGTTACCACTCCATCAACTGCTTCGACAAGATTATTCAAGAGCGACGCCCCGAAGCAACTCCATAGGATGCCATATACGCCCTTATATTTGATCTCTGAATATTCTTTGCGGTTGTATTGGATGTTAAGGTAGAACGGAACACCCTCATCATCCTCCATGACTTTCGGCAACACCGCCAGCAGGTCGGCGACAGTAAAGGCGGGGATAAAAGATTCGGGAAATTCTTGATAGGCCAGAATCTTATCCAGCTTACACTCCTGCCAAATTTTGAGCTCATAGTTTTCTTCGTCCACTGTACCACAAACCCATCCCCATTCCCATACCATGCTCGCCTTATCTGCGGGCACTCCCAACTCGATCAGCCGCTTCGACTGCTCGATGCTCGTTACTTGGTCTTTCATAGTCTTCATTTTTTCGCTTTTTTCTCTACCGAAATTAGACGTCCGGAGGCGTCGTAAACTCTCTTTTCCGTGTCGTTCTCTACCACGGTGTAAAGCAGGACGCCGTTTTTGTCCTTGACAATGTACCCGCTGGCCGTCTTGATTTTGATGTATACCACTTCCCCCTTGGAATCCTTTATCACCGTTTGATTTTGGCCATACGCGGGGGTCACAGCCATCAATGCGATGCAGATGATAACGAAAATGATTGCCGCCAAATAGGCGATGGTTGCTTTTGTCTCCTGTTTCATTTTTGTGATTTTTTTTGTTTGCTCCATAATTCCAGAATCTTCTTTTTTTGCTCCGGCGACATAGCCGCGAGCTGGGAATCCCTCACCTTTGCCTCGGCGTCTGCTGTCCGGCCGCATTCTGCACACCGCTCGTCGAAGTATTCCGCGAACCACTGGTAGACTATCTGCCCGTCGAGACGCCCGTATAATGCGCCGTATTGTCCTTTTTTGGCCCGCGTCATCACAAGTCGTACGTCTGCCAGGTTTAGCGCGTAGAAATCCTCCAGGATCATGGAACACGTCTCGATGATTTGAAACCTGCTCATCTTGGCGGATATGTTGAGAAACGATTGCAGGTCGTCGATCCATAGCGCCATGCAGGATATAACGAGCTTGTCTCCGTGAATCCGCCGAAGCCCCGACAAGGATTCCATTCCCGACTGAGCGCATTTGATCGGCGTGGACATGGCCCTACATGTCCTCATCCCCTCTCCCGGATAGAGTAGTGCCGAATGCGATGCGTTCGAACATGGCGCGTTCTTCGTCGGTAAGGCCTCCGGTGCCGCGATTATTTCCTGCTTTTGTTTCATAAACCCTATTCTGTTTTTGTGATATTGCGAATTCGAAAATACGTTTCCAGTCTATCGTCTTGCTTCGGCCTTTTTTCTTGTGCAGCCATCCGGCCTCCGTGGCCCAAAACTCCTTGCAGGCCTTTTCGAGTGTCAGTCTAATGTCGACGCCCGGGTTGAAACGCTTTCGCTCGTCCATCCAATCCCTGTCGTTCGTCCATCGCTTCCATGCATCCCGGCAATCTTGCAGGTATACGTCGAAGCTGTCGCGCCATGTAACCTCATTCGGGGTTTCTGGCTTTTTTCTCGCGCGTGCGCGCTTATAGTCTCTACCAGGATTATTAATACTCTCTGTTACTATCTCTGCTTCTTCGAGTACGTCAGTACGAGAAGTAATCTCTATGTCTTTATTCTCTACAATATCTCTTATCTGTTGTTGCTGACTGTGTTGCTTCTTTGTTGCTGACTGTGTTGCTGACTGTGTTGCTTCTTTGTTCTCCTCTTTGTTATCGTAAAAATTTAAACCGACGTAATCATCAAAGTTACAGATAGTTATTATGGTGTACGTCTTTGTTGCTATCTTTGTTACTTCTTTGTTGCTGACTATGTTGTTAAGTGTGTCGCGTGTTTGTTGAGTACTTTGTTGCACCCCTTCGCTCAACTTAGATAGACTTGTTACTACTTGCCCGCGTTTAATCATGATTCCGTTCCACTCCGATTCCGTGATGTTCGCGTTCATAACCAGCCACTGAAGCATAGCGTGTTCCCGGCAAGCCTTAATGCTTGTTTCTCGGTACCATTTGGTTGGTATTTTCATCCATCCGTTTTGTATGTCCTTTAGCTTCATTATTAAAAGGGGATAAAAAAAACCGCTCGTTCGATACCGGGGGGCAGCCCGGTATCTACTAAAGCGGTAAGTCGCATTTTGCCCCTGCCCGAGCATTCACACCGCAAATATAAACAAACTTTTCCATTCTCCAAAAAAAAAATCAGAACGGAGTGTCCGTCATTGCCTGCCTCATTATCTCCTCCATGTATGCCTTCCTCTTCGCTGCGCGGCTGCGTCTGTTTGCCGCCGCCCGCTGTCTTTTGGCTACACTCAGCGGGTTGGCCATGTTCTCCTTCATGTCCCGGCACCACCTCAGATTCGAGGCATTGTTGTTCTCGACGTTCGTATCAAGGTGATCCACGATTTTGTCCCCCTCCCTTTTTGGGATAAAAGCCTCAGCTACAAGGCGGTGAACAAAGTAGTTGTACCTCCCTAAACGGTTGAATAACCGCACCCTTACGTACCCGTCGGCATTGTAATCCACCTTCAACACATGGGGGTCTCCGCGCCGCGTAGACACCACCGTTCCGTCCTCTCCGATCTAATATCCCGGGAACTCGTCGATGGGCTTAAACTTCACCCCCCCCCTGTACTCCGGGAATCGTATGAAATATGCATTCATTCATGTTGCCTATTTTTGGCACCTTATGGCGCATTTTACAATCTCTTCGAGGGTTGCATCCGGATCGGCATTCAAAGCCTCTAAAACGGCCTGTTTTGCCCTTTCTTTGGGGAAGCCCAAAGTGTTGATAGCTCGTATCGCGTCCGCCTGCAATTCCTCGTTTATTTCCGGCGCTTCCGCTTCTGTCGGATCCGAATCCGAGGCTGAGGATTCGCCCCCGGCCTGCGGAGGCAGGCCGAGCGCATATCCTATAAAGTTCGACAACATCAGTAGCGGGAACAGGACAAGGCCAACGAGCCATTCCAGCGCCGTGTTCATATCATCGTTCATGAGTTTTTACGTCTTGCCGGGGCATAGGAGGATAGACTGTCGTATCTATGAAGTCCACGCCCCCGAATTTCACTGTTTTCACTCGCCCGCTGGCAATGCGCATCTGCACACCCCGATAGGTGATTCCGCACCTGCGGGCGTATTCGGCTATTGTAACTACTGTCTCTTTCTGCTTCGGCTTCATCTTTTTCTGTTATTTTTCGGGTTCGTCAGTCACATCCACGGCCTCCTGCTCTTCGACGGCCGCAATATTGTCGTCCACTCCGTCGACATACTCGGGGGTCGCCTGCGACATATCCATCGAGGAGGGGGTTGCCATGTCGTATTTTAGCGCTGTGATAAGCTTCGAGTTGGCCATTACATCCATGCTACCCCATTTCATCAAGATGCGTTTGATGACCGTCTTTTCATACATGGCAGGCTTGTTTTTCTGCCACAAACCATTTTTGTTGTAGTAGCTTTTGCTGTACTTCTTGCCGTGCTCCTCCAGCTCTTCGACCGTCATGTACAGGTAGTGATCGCCGCCGTTTATGTAGCGAAGATAGGCTACATATCCGAGCAGTTTTGTGCGTTCGTGCGGCTCCTGGTTATACTCCATATCGCCCGTAAAAGGGTCGTGATACTTTATGTCCCCCTCATACACCGGAGCGGCCATCAACCGCTGGATCATCCCGGTATTGTTGGCAAGTTGCACCAGCCCGTTTTTCATCGGCATGAACACCGCCTTCTTGGTGACTACCTGCTGCCCGTTCTTGTACGTAGTCTCAGTGAAGGGAACGATGGCGGCCTGCCCGAATGCCGGATCGAGGGAAAGCCCCGTTGTTGCACAGGCCATGCACGAGCGCATGATGGATTTGGGCGTGCACTCCCGCAGCATTTTGTTCTCGGGAGCCACCAGCAGGTTGCGTACGGCCTGCGTGAATATCGGAGCCCTGTCGCCGAGCACCGCATGCAGGCGCGCCTGCACCTCCCCTTTTTTGTCCTCCAGCAGGGCGATCATCTCCTGCAAATTCGGGGTGGCGGTCTTGGCTACCATCCCCTCGCGCATTGCGCGTTCGTTCTTGTCTGTTATGGTTGTCATATTCCTAAAAAAAGCTCTAAGGTTGATGTTTTGAAATCGTTTAGTACCTCGTCACCCTCCGCGTCGAACGTGTGGAACTCCCACCATATCCACACCAGTTTTTCCATCCGCGTTTCCTTTTCTCCCGATCCCAGTGTATCGGTGTGCCAATACACCATAACGGAGGGGGTGAAACGCCAGCCTTCGCCCGAGATGCTGTCGGAGAAGTATGTATTCCCGTTGATGGCGTCCGTGAGGCGGCTTGCTACCTCCTCGTATTCCCGTGCTGTTATTTCTCGCTTCGTCTTCATGTTATTTGAATAATAATTGCCGCGTCGTACTCTCCTTTACATACTTGGCGTATATGTCCGGATTGTCCGCCTTTAATGCCTTCGAATCCAGCCTGCGGCTTGTTACAGTCTTGAATGTAGCCAGCGGTCGCCCGTCGTAGGTTATGGTGTCGTACTGCATGAAATACGCCTTAACCCGCTCTTCTGCCTTGGTGATCTCCGCCTGCATGGCGGCTACCTTCGACCGCTGCGCCCGCACCCACGCGATAATATCCCGTATCTCCGCATCTGCTTCCCGCGGGGCGGCTTCCGACACAGGCCATGCCAGTATAACGTCCTGGCCTGTCTCCACCGGGGGTATTTCGTCGCCCAAAATGTACCTTTCGAACCAATCCCGGCAGTACTCCACGATATAGGCGAATTTGGATCGGTCGAAATCGAATAGCGCATACACGAGCCGCTTGCCTCCCTCCTCCGCGGCTATGTACGCCGCATCGCGCTCCATGATCCCCATTTGGTACATGATCTGCGTGTACCACAGCATCGGCACCGTCTCGGGCGTCAGTTCCGGCAGGTGCATTTTCGTGTCCTTGCACTCCAGGATATACCGGGTACTCCTGCCCGCGGCGAAAACCTCCCTGTCGGGCGCTGCCTGCATGTAGGACGGGTATTTGTCATTGCGGTACACCTCGATCTGCTCGGATCGTTTGACGATCTTTTCCCCGGTCACCTGCTCGAACATGCGGGCAATCGCGTCCTCCTTGAAGCGCCCGCGGATCATACTGTCGTTATCCTCTTCGGCCGCGGTCTCCAAGGTCTCCATTTTCTTTACGCGCCAGTACTGGTACGGCGTCATATAGGGATTAAGCCCCATAATCGTCCCAACGTCGGAACTTCCGATAACGGGGGTGTCGTTGCGCGCATGCAACCACTCTTGTCGTGTTTTATAGGTCGTTCGTGTTATCATCTTGTATGCTCATATTTAGCAATTGGTTAATTTTATCCTCCCATCTTCCCCTTATTATCCCGAGCCTGTTGAACCGAAGGGCATGGAATTTCAGGCCAAGGGGGTACAAGTCCAGTATTTGACGGCGGGCACCCGAATAGATCAGCGCGCGTTTGGGTTTCAGTTCTCCCGGCTCCCACACACTCCCCCATGATTTTAAGCGCTGGTAAACCCGAATGCAATAGGGAGTTATGTTTCGCCAGCATATTACGCTGTCGTGTTGATCGGCATACCGTCTGAGTATTTGTACAAACTCGTCATTCCTTCGTTTTTGCGACTGCTGCTTCGTCTCCCGCTCCGTCATCATGAGTACCGCATTCTTTTTCGTTTAACGCGAGGTAGTCGTCCAGTTCCTTCCTCCAGTCGCCTACCAGTTGATGCGCTTGCGACATATCCCCCTCCTCTATCGCCGCGTCGATCTCGTCGAGGAAGTCAATATCCTTTCTTAGGCGTTCGTGCCCCTCCTTGCCGTAGTAGTTTGCGGAAATCAGTTTGAACCCGTCCGGGGTGGCCTTTGTCCCGTGTTTCAACTCCATGCAGAAGGTAGTCCCTTCATGCTTATAATATCGAGCCGTGAAATGTATGCCGGAACGAATTACCGATGAAGTCTGCGTGTAACCCGGCCCCGATCCCTTAAACCCGGGGCACACTTGGGCCATCGCTTCGTTGTATACCCTATAATTGGCTATCGCCAATTGCCGCGCCTGCTCATATCTTTCGGCGCGTCTTTGGTTGAACGCCCGCCAGGCTTCCACGTCCTCCGCCGTGGAATCCTTGGTAATACATGCGGGTTCATCGTTGCAGACGTCCGAATAGCCATCGCATTCGGGATACACGGGCAGCATCTTCAGTAGTTTGAATTCCGCTACCTTCCGCCATCTCGCGCATGGATATAACAACATATAGTCCTCCCCGTCCTTGATCCCTATTTCTACCGACGAGACGACGGGTGATCCGTCGGCGATCCCGTAGAGTGTGCACGGCGTGGCGCCCGATTTCTTCAGCACCTCCGCTGCTTCCGCTTCGATAGTGTCGCGCTTTTCTTTCAGTTCGGCGCTCAGTACATAATCCTGACCCTCTTTGGTCGCTTCGACCCATTTCATTGTTTTTTGGTTTTTAAATATTCGACAAATTCGGCGTCGTGCCGTCTCTCTTCGATGCGGTTGTATTCCCTCCACCGCTCCAAATCTTCGGGGCTTGAATCCTTTGTGATAGGCTGCGGCATAATCTTTTCCCTCTCTTCGTATGGCATCAAACTAAATCCGGGGAAGGGTCGCAGGGGTTTGTGCAACGAAATTTTATCGTTGTCCCCGTCGGTTGGGTATATAAACATATAATCCTTGCCGTCTTTGATGCCAAAACAAAGGGCCGTTATCCTTTTGCATCCTGTTTCATCCGTGAAAAGCGAATACACGGCCGACGGCTTGGCTCCTGTTTTTTGCAATATCTTTGCAAGGTGTGACAATACGGTTTCCTCCATCAATTTGTATTCCGGCGGAATGCCGTATTTTTTGGCTTGTTTAGGGGTCAGCCATTTGTATTTACCCTCTACTCCTTCTTTGTAAAGCGTTGCCATATTATACTGTGTGTTAAAATGCGTTGTTCTGAAGGTGCAGGAGGACGACCGCCGCAAAGGCGGCCATTCCTGCCAGCACTACCGCCCACAGGGCGAGTAGCTGCCTTACTCGATTTTTATCCATATCCGCAAATCCTGTTCCTGTATTTGGATGGTTATCACGCCTTCCCTGAGGGCCGTACTTACGCCGAGGCATCGGCGTACTGCGATCTCTTCCCTGATGCGGGCTACTTGGGTGTCGGTAAGGGCAACGCCCGAGGTAGTGAAATTAACGTGTGTCATGGCTTTCGGGGGTTTTTGTGTTTATAAACTGCATTCGTGTATTTCCATCCCGCCGAGTGCTGAAACTTCGACAATATAGCCCGTGTTCGTTTGGTGCACTGCTTCCACACGTAACGTAAAGCGGAACAGAAGCCAGCAGGCAAAAGCAGTGAGCACCACCAGCGCGGCGGCCTTTATGGTATTGTTAGTGCTTTTCATGGTTCGAGTATATTATATTAAGTATGAATAATGCCCAATCTATCGAGCGGCGCGGCCTCTTTTCTTGTTTTCATGGCTTTCGGGGTTATTATGCTGTATAATCGTGCGCGTATCCTATCAGCCTCCAGTTAGACCCGTCGAACCAAATGCGGCGGTAAATTGTAGCAAGTTTCACGGGGTGCACCTCGTAGGCGCAATATATTGCCCATAATTCACGGGCGGCCTCTTTTCTTGTTTTCATGGCTTTCGGGGTTATTATGCTGTATAATCGTGCGCGTATCCTATCAGCCTCCAGTTAGACCCGTCGAACCAAATGCGGCGGTAAATTGTAGCAAGTTTCACGGGGTGCACCTCGTAGGCGCAATATATTGCCCATAATTCACGGGCGGCCTCTTTTCTTGTTTTCATGGCTTTCGGGGTTATTATGCTGTATAATC
>CEBY01020684.1_pt1 | contig 39998 bp, 28 predicted proteins | sample 554731 | NCBI WGS metagenome assembly CEBY01 (sample SAMEA3182050, study PRJEB8094) | gut metagenome | biome: human; feature: gut; material: Stool; isolation source: human stools | place: Canada | collected 2012-02-22
GTGTTCGGCTGACGCGCTCCAGCAGCTTCATGTGCTGCCGTCCGGTTTCCATGGTGTAGATGCGGGTGGTGTTCACGCTGGCGTGGCCGAGGATGTCCGCAAGCCGCAGCAGGTCCTTTTCCACGCTGTAAAAGACGCGGGCGAACAGATGCCGCAGAGAATGGGGAAAGACCTTGCGCGGGTCCACCCCCGCCCGCTCACACAGGGCTTTCATGCGCCGCCAGACCGTACTGCGGTCCAGCGGCGTTTTGTTTTTCGAAAGGAACACGCTGCCGGTGGTGACACCGGCCTTTTTCATATAGCCCAGCAGGAGCCTTCGCAGCGCGGCGGGAATGAGGATCACGCGGGTTTTTCCCTTGTTGCGGACGGCGGCGCGGCCATCCCGCACCGCCTCGGCGGTGATGTGCCGCAGCTCAGAGACGCGGATGCCCGTGCCGCAGATGGTCTGCATGACAACGCCGATCTGCGCCCCGCCCGCGGCGCGGACAAGGCGGGTGTATTCCTCGCGGGAGAGCTCCCGTTCCTCGCTCCCGAACAGCGTCCGCTGGACGCGCAGGGGCTTCACGCGGCAGTCGGCGCGACCGGAAAAGGACAGGTAGCTGTTGATCCCCGCCAGCATGGAGTTGACGCTGGCGGCCTCGTATCGCTCTGTCAGTCCTTCCTTGTAGCAGACGGTCAGCTCCTTGGTGGGCTTGCGCCCGTCCAGCCAGCACAGGAAGGCGCGGGCGTCGCGCAGGTATTTTTCTATCGTGGCGGGACTTTTCTCGTTTTCGCGCAGGTGCTTTTCAAAGGCTTGCAGCTCGTTCATGGTGTCGTCCTCCGTATCATAGCTTTAGGGTTATTGTATGATATGGAGGCGTTCTTTACACGCCACACCCGTCTTTTCTCCAGCTTCGCTCTTCCCGGAAGATATCACGCCGTGCTGGCTGTTTTCTTTGATTATGGCATCCCACCTCATGGGGTGGCCTCGGCGCGGTTTTCATGTTGTTCATCGAGTGGAAAAGCGGGATTCCGAGAATACCGCAAAGCCCCGCCGGAATTGCTCCGGCGAGGCTTTGCTTTTGACCACATAAAATGCCACAGACAGGTGTGGGACACACGGGGGATGCGGGGCACAAGATGTTAGGAAAGGAATTAAAATCGAGAGAAAACCACTAAAAACGGCTGAAAAGTATAGGAAAAATGTTGCGGTAGTTCTTTGACTATTGCGGCGCAATTTTTGCGCTGCCGGAGGCGTTCTTCTTTTGTTACAGCGGTGCGATTTTCGAACGGTCAAGAAGTCCTTCCCATTGACTACAGCGGCGCAAAATATGCGCGATCTGTGCCGCAAATTGCTCTTACTTGGAAATCACTTTTTCGGGTGGTTGAAAGCGGAGGATTCCTCAACCGCCTGCGGAACGTCCACCTTGAAAAGTCCGCTGTTGCTGGGGTCTGATGCCCCTCATGTTCACCTACGACTGCGAAAACGCCTCTCAAGGTGCACCTTAGACTGCGCTTTCAAAACCTCGGAAAGCCCCGCACTGCGGGGCTTTGTGGGCGGGCCGCGGGCGCTTGCGACTGCGGCCCTTTATCTGTGCTAAAATCGAACGGCCTTCGCTACTCGAAAAACCTTCCTGTAAAGTTCGGCTTTTCGTCCAAAACCGTTCCCGCAAATATCGTCAAAAAGTTACCGCCACAACGCTGTCCCAAACCGCTTTTCATCGCATCTTTCAACTTCTCTCACAAATGGCCCACGTTCGCTTTCACGGGTGAAAGCGGGTACACACTCGGCTTTGCTCAAAGGATCGCACACAGTGGCTCACACGGCGAAACAGGGGCCTTCCCTCCCTCGTCCACAGCGTGGTCTTGTGCTGCCGGCGATATCCCTTTTATTCCACCACGCTTTTATATACATACATTTCCCGGTTCTCTGTGAACCCTCAACACCAGCAGAAGAAAATAATCCGGCAAAGCTGCCGCATAAATTTTATCCACCAACCGTTTCTCATCCCGATTTTTAACTTCTCCCACAAATGCCCACGTTCGCTTTCACAGGCGAAAGCGGGTACACCCTCGGCTTTCGGAGAAAAATCGCACACAGCGGCACACACGCCGAAACAGGGGGCATTTCGGATGGGTGTGGTATCACTACCCCCGGAGCGTTTCACACGTTTCGGAAACCCTGCGTGGCCGGGTATTAGAACGGCGTACTTTGCCGCTTTGGGATCTTGGCCGGGAGGTGCTCTCGAAGAACGCAGAAAGCCTTCGGGACAGCGATGTGCTTATGCGCGTCGCTGTTCCGAGGCGTCGCGGCCCCGCTGGGCTGCGTGATCTTTTTGCAATTTGGTGATGTTGCTGTTTTTTTCACTCTGTGCGCAGTACTTTCTGAATGTGCGAGGCAGGGGGGTATTACTACCCTCGGCGTGCTCTGCGTGCTGCTGAAACGCCGGACGGCCGCTTGTCAAAAGAGCTCATTTGCCGCTTTCTGAGGTCGAGTAGCCGTCATTGATTCCAGCGATACAAAAGCAGGAACGTCAGCAGTTCACGGCAAACAGCCCCGGTTCCCTGCGAAAGGGACCGGAGCTGTTTTTTTGCGTCACTTCATGGAGCGTGCCAGGAACGCGGCGATCTGCGCTCTCGTGCAGGTGGCTGTGGGGTCGAACTTGCCGCCGCCCACGCCCTGGGTGATGCCGCTTTCCACGGCCCAAGCCACCGCCTGCGCGTAGTAGCTGCCGGCGGGAACATCAGCAAAGCTGACCTTATCCGTTGCGGCGGGCTGACCCATGGTGCGCCACAGCATGGTGACCATCTGGGCGCGGTTGATGGCGGCGTTGGGCTCCGTGCCGTCGGAAATACCCTTATCCTTGGACCACAGCTGCGCCTTTTCGTACCAAGTATTGCCGCCGTTCAGATCTGCGTCGTTCTGCCGGGCCAGGATCGTCCACAGCTGCGCCCGGGTGGCGGAGGCGTTGGGCGCGTAGATCGTATCGCTCATGCCGTTGACCAGCTCGCGGGCGCTGACGAAGTCGATCTCCTCCCTCGCCCAGTGATTCCGGGTGTCAATGAAATCCTTGGAGTTGTCAACGATCTTCACGGTCGCGCCGCCGTTGATGGTGAGCTGGATGCCGTTCTCGGTGGGAATGGAATCCTTCAAAATCTCCTCCGTGCCGTCAGGATGGACGAGCACCGCCACGGTGCCGGCGGTTGCGTTGGAAACGGGGATCTCCACCTCGGTTTTGCCCGCGTTTCCGGGCAGCTCTACCTTGACCGTGGGGGCGGTATTGCTGTTGCGGGAAGCCTTGACCTCCACGGGAGCCTTCACCGCCTCGCCGGACTTCTTCGCGTCCTCGACCGCCTTGGCGCTGACCTTGGCGTTCGCCTCGGTCTGGCCGTTTTTGTCGGTTTTCACCGTGCCGGTGGAGCCGTCAGCGGCCTTGTTCTCGGTGACGGAACTGCCGTCTTTCTTCGTCTCGGTCTTGGAAACAGAGCCGTCCTTGCCGGTGGTGGTCTGGGTCACGGAGCCGTCTTTGCGGGTCTCCGTTTTGGTGGTGGAACCATCGGGATGGGTCTTCGTCTCCGTCTTGACGACCGGGTTGCTGTCGTAGCTGCCGGAGCCGCCGCCGGAGGAAGAACCGCTGCCCGTGGTGCCGCCCGTGGTGCCGCCGGGCTGAGAGGGCGTGGTAGCGGCGGTAACGGTGACCTCGCAGGTTGCAGATTTGCCAGAAGCGTCCGTCGCCTTCACGGTGATCGTTGCCTTGCCAGCCTTGAGTGCCGTCACCTTGCCGTTCGCTACCGTTGCAATTTGCGGGGCGGAAGATTCCCAAGTCAAGGTTGGATTCGTGGCATTTTCGGGCGTGACCGTGGCGGTCAGCTCTTTGGTGTCGCCCACCTTCAGCGTCGCGGTGGTAGTGTTCAGCGTGATTTGGGTGACAAGGATGGACGGGATCGTTTCGCCGGTAATCTCATACACCACAGAAGCGGTCTGGCCGCCCACGGTGATGCTTGCCTTGTACTTGCCGACAGCGGTGGGGGCAGTGTCCAGGGCAGCGCCGTCCTGCGTGCTGTATTTAATGCTCTTTACATTAACACTTTCGCCCCGCCAGTTGGTCTGTGTCAGCTGCGCCGCTGCGCTCATACCGTCGCCGTAGGTTTTGTGCTCAGGCGCTGTGATGGTCACGCTGCCGCCCTTGTGGTTGAAATCGCAGACACCCGTGCCGTTGCAGGTGGCGGTGATGGTTGCTTTGTCGGCCCTGTATGTCCAGCTGTGGGTGTGCGTGGGCGGCTGGGTTTCCTTATTTTTCAGCACCAGCTGCTTGTTTTCGTACTTGACCTCACGCTTTTGGTCGTCGCTGAAAAATTTGTCGCTGTAATCCTCATTCACACCCTCGGCAATGACGATCTCTGCCGCACTCGATTCGGGAAGCTTGGTCACGCCGATGCTGTTCGCGTTGCCATGCAAACCGTAATCGGCAATGGTGATGTAGGCGTACCCAGCCAGATACACATTGCTGACAGCGCTGTCAGCACCGATCTTTGTGTTCCCCGTGACGGTCGGCTTACCGGACACGGTGAAGGTGGCCCGATCGCTGACAAACACACCGCCGTATTGGGTTGCCTTGTTGTTGCTGACACTCGTTGCCTCGCCGTTCATGTTGAACTCGCTGCCGCCTGACGCATATACGCCGCCGCCGTTGTACGCCTGGTTGCTGCTGACGCTGGCTTTGTAGTTCATGGTGAAGGTGCCGCTTTTCACATACACGCCGCCGCCGTAGCCGGTTGCCGTGTTGCCCGTGACGCTGGCGCTGTCGTTCATTTCGAACTTGCCGTTCTGGCCGCTGACGCTGACATACACACCGCCGCCGTTGTCGTTATCGCCGCCGCCGGTGCCGGACGCCGTGTTTCTCGTGACTCTGGCGCTGTTGTGCATGGTGAAGGTGGTGTTCCTGCCGGTCACATACACGCCGGCGCCGTTGAGGGTGGCGTCGTTGCCGAACGCCTTGTTTTCGGTGACGCTGGCGTTGTTGTGCATTTCGAAGGTGCCGCCGCTGACATACACGCCGCCGCCGCAGCTGTTTTCGTAGGTCACCCTGTTGTCGGCGACGCTGGCGTCGTTGTGCATTTCGAAGGTGCCGCCTTTCACATACACGCCGCCGCCGTTGCTCGCGCGGCCTATCTCGTTCCCGGTGACGCTGGCGGTGTTTTTCATGATGAAATTGCCGCTTTCCATATACACGCCGGCACCGCCGCTGTCGGATTCGACGCGCTTGCTGCTTTCGTTGCTTTTGATGGTGCCGCCGTACATGTTGAAGGTGCTGCCTTTCACATACACGCCGCCGCCGTAGTTTGCGTCATTTTCGGTGATGGCGCCGCCGTACATGTTGAAGGTGCCGTTGTTCACATACACGCCGCCGCCGTAGCGTTCATAGGATGTGCTGTTTTCTCGCCCATTGTTTCCGGCAATCTGGCCTTCGTATAGATTGAGGGTGCTGCCGTTGACATACACGCCGCTGCCCTCCTTTTCCATGCTGCTGTGCGTAACCTTGCCGCTACCTTTGCAATCCGTCAGGGTCAGCACATAGCCGTTTGTAACCTCGAACACGGGGGCTTTATCACCACCTATTTTTTCAATCTTCTGGCCGTTCAGGCAAATGGTGACATTGCCCGTGATCTTAATGGTGTACTTGGTCACATAAGTATCACTCGTGTGATCGTCCAGATAATAGCAGCCTTCCGGCAAAAGCCACTGGTTGTTTTCGACCTTAAGCGGCTCACCATCACTAAACCAAATAGATTTACCACTGCCGTAGGACAGCCTCGTTGCAAAGGTGGTCTTTTGGCCTTCCTGATGAGTCTTGATGTCGCTGTTATGCGCGGCGCCGCAGAGGCAGTGCGTGTGCCCGTCCTCCGCCAGCGCCGTGGCTGGCAGCAGCGTCAGGCACAGGGCCAGCGCCATCAAACAGCTTAAAATTCGTTTTTTCATAGGGGGTCCTCCTTCATTTCATGCTCCGCCCGAATCGTTCTCCCGCGGGCAGAGGGGTTTCCCGTAGGGGAGACCCCTACGGGTCCGGGGGGCGCCCCCCGGAGGATTTTTACGCTCGGTGCCTATTATAGCACCCTCGCGCCGTTTTGTGCGAAGGACGGCACGAAATGTAGTTTTTTTTGGCATGAAATGTAATCGGAGCAGCCCCGCCCGCGTTTTCGCCCGTTTTCTGTGCGGCAGAATGATGCACCGCACGCGAACGTGCGGTGCAAATGCTTTTTCATTTTTGGGATTTGGGGCAAATTTTTTTGGCGTGATCGGCAGCGCCGCTTATCCTCTCGACAGCTTCTGACCCATTTTTGACCCAGAATCCGAAAAAAGCGGGCAGGACTGGACGGAAACAACGGAAAATCCGCCGAGTGAACGGCGGTAAAAAGCACAAATCGGAGCCGAAATGGCTCCGATTTGTGCTTGAGACAACCTACGGACCAGAAGGCCGGGGGTTCGAATCCCTCACGGCGTACCAAAAGTCCTCGAAATCGTCCGATTTCGAGGACTTTTGCTTTTCATAAGTTCCGTTTTTGTGGGAGTTACTTTTTCTTGACCCAAACGCTGACCCCAACGGGAACGGATAGCGGAAAGGGTTATACCGCACGGGAGAGGATATTCCTCATCGTTTGGGCTGCCTTGAGCTGCGCGTCGGTGGTGACGTGGGCGTAGGTGTCCAGCGTAAAGCCCGCGGAGTAGTGACCGAGCATTGAGGACACCGTTTTCACGTCCACGCCGTTCTGCAGGGCCATCGTTGCGAAGGTGTGGCGCAGGTCATGAAAGCTCCCGCCTCCGGCGGCACCGCTTTTGACCGCGCAAAAGCGGCGAGAAAACGCGCACGGGCTGCGCCCGTGACCCACTTCATTGCATGCTCGCGACAGAACGACTGCACGCGCTGCGCAAAGAAATACCCGCCATTTTTTGTTGCCGCTTTCGATTTGACCTTCGTCTATGTCCGCTTGGCCGCTGCCCCTGTGGGGGTTCAAATTTTTTTGCAGCGACTGCTGTACTGGCTCCGCAGCAGCGGCTGAGCGGAAAGAGAAGCACGCCAAATCGTTCAGAAGAAAAATCAAACACACGGTTGCTGAGATGATGATTTAATATGAGCAGTTCGGGGGTCAAGGGGCGGCAGCCCCTTGCGTTCTCTTGGGGTTTCAAAGGGGCTATTCTCTACGGTAGAGAATAGCCCCTTTGTTATGCGCCGCGCGATGCGCGGCATGGCGAGGTTGTACGCCGAACCGATCATCTGATGGATGTTCCGTACCGTTTTGGGAGCCAGACCTTTCGGCTTTTTCTTGGCCTCGATGCGGTCTACCCGGCCGCCGTCCAGCAGGTGCTTATAGAACCGCTGTAAGTCCAGAGAAGTCAACTCTGCCAGCGGGATGCTGCCGATCTGCGGCTTGATGTGGTTTTTCAGAAAGCCTTGCGAGGTCTTGAACGTGGACGGTCTGAGTTTTACTTTTGCGTAGTTCTCCATCCAGACCTCCAGCCAACTCCCCACGGTGTAGGCCTTGGCTTTGGCAAAGCCCACGAGCTGATACCCGATGCACAGATCGGTGGCACCGGAATAGGTCAGCGCGGAGAAGCGGATGGTCATGCGCCGGGCGTCGCTGCCGAGCGTCAGCCGCTCCGGGGACTCGTAGGTCCGGTCGTCCACGCGGATGCTGTTGATGACCAGCGGCGGCATCGGCGCGGAGATCTCCCGGAAGTCAAACACGCTGACGCCGTTTCGTGTGGCCAGATACAGGCTGCCGTCCGGGGCCATATAATTGCAGGTGTTCACCCGCAGGGAGCCGGTGAGCCCGCGGGCCGTTCCGTACTGGGTGGCGTACGGCGTTTCTCCCGCTAAGATCCGCGCCTTATCCAAGGCGTAAATGCCGCTGTCCTGCAGCAGCCACAGCTTTCCGTCCCGCTCGTAGAGATCGAAGATCGAGCCGGGACCGATGCGCAGGCCGTCCAGCCTGCGGAAAGTCCCGTCCGCCCAATAATACAGGTGGCTGCCCGCGCTGACAAAGGCGCTGCGGCCGTCCTCCTCCTGCAATATGCGCAGCACCACGCCGTCCTCCAGCCCCTGCTCGTAGCTGAATTTCGTGATCGAGCCGTCCTGCGCCAGCGCGTAGATCCCGCTTCCGGCGCTGCCCGCCAGCAGCGTGCCGTCGGGAGCCTGAACGATGCAGAGGATCGACTGCGTCTCCAGTCCGCTGTCTTTATCGTAGAAAGCGACAACTTTATCACCCCGGATCAGGGCAAGGCCGTCCTGCGTTCCCACGGCCACTATGCCGTCCCGCAGCTCGAAGGCCACGCGGATTCGCGTGCTTCCCAGCCCGTTGCTCTGATTAAAGAAAGTAAGCTCTCCGCCGCCCGTGTCATAGCGCACAAGACCCAGCTCGGAGTAGGTCCCGCACCACAGGCGACCGCGGCTATCCGTCATAAGGCTCTGCACATGGACCCCTGCCAGCGCCTGTGTCAGCTTATTGGATACAGGCTGCCAGTCGCTGTCAAAGGCCAGCAGTCCCTGGTTCACGGCGGCATAGTACCGTCCGCCCGCCGCGGTCACGGCATTGATACCCATGTCCGTCAGACCCGCCGCGAGGTTGGGCGAGGCAAAGCAGCCGGGGCTGTAGCGGATCAGGCCCTCGTTGGAGGAGGCCAGCCAGACGTTGCCCTCGGTGTCCAGAGCGGCGCAGTTCACCGCGTCGGTGCTCGTGCCCGTATGGGGATCCCGCTGCGTGCCGTCGGTGGTGACCCATGCAAAGCCCTGCTGGCCCGAGACCAGTATATCTCCCTCGGCGGTAACGCCGACCCGGTTGTGGTTGGCCGCGTCCGTCACCTCGTAGGTCTGCACCGTGAAGGCCGTGCCGTCCAATCTCTGACCGCTGCACGCGACCTTCGCCAGCGTTGAGCCATCGGTGCCCAGATAGATGTTGTTCGCGCGGTCCGAGGTCAGGCAGCTTATCACGCTGCCGTCTTCGAAGAACAGCTCCGCGTCCAGCATGGCCAGCACACGGTCGTCCTGCATGGACCGCGCACTTTCCCGTGCTCATGGCGCACCACAGGCGGCCATAGCGGTCGATTCCCAGCGCATAAGCGGTTTCGCCCGTTATGTACGGATTGCTGTAGGGCACCAGAAGTCCGCTGCGGACCCGGCACACGCCGGAGGTGGAGGCAACGTAAATGGTGCCGTCGCGTCCCTCCGCGAAATCGCGTATGCTCAGATAGCTGTTCTTTTTCGTACAGGGCACGGCGGTAAAGACGCCGTTTTCGTAGACGAACACCCCGGCGTCTCAATGGCGCCCTCGGTGCTGAAATTGTGGAATTCGGAGCCGTCGAAGCGCAGAAGGCCGCCGTAGCTGCCCACCCACAGGTAGCCGTCCCTCGTCTGCAGGACGGCGTTTGCCTCGTCGGTCGGCAGGCCGTTGGTCTGGTCGAATACCGTTCGCACATAGGCAGGCTCCAGCTCCGCCGCCCGCGCAGGGATACCGCACAGCACCGCCGGTCGGGCTCAGATCCTTGCCACGCCGCTCCTGCGCGCGGCTTCGGCGACCGCCTTCGCCACCGCGGGGCCGACGCGCGGATCGAACGCCGCGGGGATGATATAGTCCTCGGAGAGTTCATCGCCCACAAGTCCCGCCAGCGCTTCCGCCGCCGCGACCTTCATCTCCTCGTTGATGTCACTCGCGCGCACGTCGAACGCGCCGCGGAAGATGCCGGGAAATGCGAGCACATTGTTGATCTGGTTGGGATAGTCGCTGCGGCCGGTCGAAATGACCCTTGCGCCACCCGCCTTTGCCGCGTCGGGGAAGATCTCCGGCGTCGGGTTCGCGCAGGCGAAGATAATCGCGTCCTTGTTCATCGTTTTGACCATCTCGGTCGTGACGGTATTCGGCGCACTCACGCCGATAAACACGTCCGCGCCCATCAGCATATCGGCGAGCGTCCCCGCCTTGCGGCTCAGGTTCGTGGCCTCTGCCATCTCGGTCTTGATCCAGTTCAGCCCCTCGCGGCCCTGGTAGATCGCGCCCTTGCGGTCGCACATCGTGATGTCGCGGAAGCCCGCGGAGAGCAGCAGCTTCGTGATGGCGATGGCCGCCGCACCCGCGCCGGAGGTCACGATCTTCACGTCCTCCTTCTTCTTGCCCACGACCTTGAGCGCGTTCGTGAGGCCCGCGAGCGTGATAACGGCGGTGCCGTGCTGGTCATCGTGGAAGATGGGAATGTCACATTTTTCCTTCAGCTTGCGCTCGATCTCAAAGCAGCGTGGTGCCGCGATGTCCTCCAGATTGATGCCGCCGAAGCTTCCGGAGATGTTGTAGACTGTCTCCACAAACTCGTCCACGTCCTTGGTCTTGACGCAGATGGGGAAAGCGTCCACGTCGCCGAACGCCTTGAAGAGCACGCACTTGCCCTCCATGACGGGCATACCGGCCTCGGGGCCGATGTCGCCGAGGCCCAAGACGGCGCTGCCGTCGGTGATGACCGCCGCCATGTTCCAGCGGCGGGTAAGCTCATAGCCTTTGTTGATATCCTTCTGGATCTCCAGACAGGGCTGCGCGACGCCGGGGGTGTAGGCAAGGGACAGATCGTCCTTCGTCTTGACCGGCACGCGGGTCACCATTTCGATCTTACCCTTCCACTCCCCGTGCAGGCGGAGCGATTCTTTTGCGTAATCCATAGCGTTCTCCTTTTTATTGGCAGGCTTTCAAACCATCCGCTCGGGGCGGACGATGCGGTCAAATTCCTCCGGCTGCAGAAGCTCCAGCGCAGCGCAGGCCTCGCGCAGCGTCAGGTTTTCCGCGTATGCCTTCTTTGCGATCTTCGCGGCGTTTTCATAGCCGATGTGCGGGTTGAGCGCCGTGACGAGCATCAGCGAGCGGCGCACGTTCTCGTCCATCCTCTCCCGATTTGCGCGGATGCCGGACGCGCAGTTTTTGTCAAACGAAGCAATGGCCTCGCTCAGCAGACGGACGGACTGCAGAAAGTTATAGGCGCACACGGGCATAAAGACGTTCAGCTCAAAGTTCCCCTGCGACGCCGCTATGCCGACGGCGGCGTCGTTGCCCATGACCTGCACCGCCACCATCGTCACCGCCTCGCACTGCGTGGGGTTGACCTTGCCGGGCATGATGGATGAGCCGGGCTCGTTGGCTGGAATGGCGATCTCCCCCAGCCCCGTGCGCGGACCCGAGGCGAGCCAGCGCACATCGTTCGCGAGCTTCATCATGTCGCACGCGAGCGCCTTGACCGCGCCGTGTGCGAACACCAGCTCATCCTTCGACGTGAGCGCGTGAAACTTATTGGACGCGGTGACAAAGGGCTTTTCGGTCAGCTCCGCGATGGCTGCGGCGACCGCCCGGTCAAAGCCATCGGGGGCGTTGAGTCCCGTGCCGACCGCCGTGCCGCCGAGCGCCAGCTCCCGCAAGGGGGGCAGCGCGGCGGTGAGCAGCTCACGGTCCCGTGCGAGGCTCGTCCGCCAGCCGGAGATCTCCTGCGCGAAGGTGATGGGCGTCGCGTCCTGCAAATGCGTCCGCCCGGATTTCAGCACGTCGGCGTTCTCCGCCTCCAGATGCAGGAGGGTCTGCTCCAACGTGGAAACAGCAGGGAGAAGGCGGTCCTCCACCGCAAGACAGGCGGCAATATGCATCGCCGTGGGAAAGGTGTCGTTCGAGGACTGCGACATATTGACATCGTCGTTTGGGTGCAGGAGCTTTTTCCCCGCCAGCTCGTTGCCGCGGTTGGCGATGACCTCGTTGACGTTCATGTTCGACTGCGTGCCCGAGCCCGTCTGCCACACAACGAGCGGGAAATGTCCGTCCAGCTCACCGGCGAGGATCTCGTCGCAGACGCGGCCGATCAGGGCGCATTTTTCCGCGCTCATCCGCTCGGGCAGCAGCTCGCGGTTGGCGATGGCCGCCGCCTTTTTCAGCACGGCAAACGCCCGGATGATTTCCGCGGGCATCGTTTCGATCCCGACACCGATGGGGAAATTCTCATGCGAGCGCTGCGTCTGCGCGCCCCAGTAGCGGTCCGCGGGAACGCGGACCTCCCCCATCGAGTCCCGCTCTATCCTGTATTCCATACGTTTCCTCGCTTCCGTTTGATCTATTACCTCCATAGTACACGCCGCGGCGCTGTTGTCAACAGGAGATTTTACGTCCGGGCGGCAGGCAGGCGAAAAAACGCGGGCGCTGCCCGGAGAAGCTGCATAACGCCGCTTTTACAGCAAAAGGGACCGTTCTCTTCCGCAGAGAACGGTCCCTTTTTCCCATCTCTTTACTTTGCCAGCTCCGCGTACTCCGGGGCCTCCGCCGTGGCGGGGGCGATGGCGGAGCTGGTATCCCTCGCCCACTCGAGCGCGTGCTCGCAGAACATCCGCGTGATGGTGGACGGCTGCGCCGCCGCGCTCGTGGCGATGGCAATGTCGCGGTAGTACGGCTCGTCGAGCGGCTTTTTGATGATGCCGTGGCGGTTGGGGTGCAGGATCAGGTCGTGCACCACGCTGATGCCCAGCCCGCACTCGACCATCGCGAGGATGGCGAAGTCGCTGCTCACCTCAAACTTGATGCGCGGGGACTGCCTGAGATGTTCGAGGAACAAATTGATCTCGTAGTCCTGCTCCTCCATGAGGCTGATGAAATCCTCGTCCGACAGCCGACTGACGGGGAAGCATTCCGCGTCGCGCAGCGGGTGGTTCGGCGGCAGGATGACCGTCAGCGAGTCGCGCAGCAGGAAGGTCGTGTCGAACTCCTTGGCGCAGGGGAGGGCGAGAAAGCCGCAGTCGATCTGCCCGCGGCGCAGCCATGTCGCGATTTGGTTGTACTCGCCGTTGAAGATCTGAAAGCGGATATTGGGGTATTTTTCGTGGAAGGACTTGATCATCAGTGGCATCCAGCCGGTCGCCATGCTGGTGAACGCGCCCACGCGAATGAGGCCGCTCTGCAGTCCGTGCAGCTCGCCGACGGCAAAGCTGAGCTCCTCCTGCCCCTTGACGATGGATTGAAGGATGGGCAGCAGCTGCGTCCCCTCCGAGCTGATCTCGATGCCCGAGCGATTGCGCGTGAGCAGCGGGACGTCCCAATGCTCCTCCAGGTCCGCGATCATGCGGCTCACGGCAGACTGCGTGTAGCCCAGCTCCGCGGCGGCCTGCGTGATGCTGCCGGTCTCGATGGTCTTGAGGTAGGCCAGATATTTGTGGATCATGCGCTCATCTCCTTGTTTGCATCGGCATTAAGGCCATGATAGCCGAATGTGAATCATCTGTCAAGCATTCCATTTTGGAATGTTCAGCAGAGCAATGATTTTCTTGTGCATTCCGCATTAAAACTATATACTGTATGCGTAGATAATTAAACACTATCGCGAAGCGGTTTGCAAGCCCACGACGGCGTTGTTGCAAATCGCAGAAAATTTTTGAGGAGGCTATCACCATGATCCATTATTCCTGCATCGGTGCGACCGGCTATGTCTGCGGCGAAGTGCTGCGCATGATGGTCAACCATCCCGACGGCGAGCTCGTCAACGTTCTCGATACCTACGGCGTGGGCGACGCCATCTCCACCCATCATCCCGCCCTGCGCGGCTTCTATGACCAGACCATTCTGGATCTGACCGAGGAGAACGTGCGCGAGACCGCCCGCAAGAGCGACGTCGTGATGATCCAGGTCCCCTCCGGCGCGGTCGCCAAGTGGGCGGAGATCGTTCTCGCCGAAGGCTCCCGCATCATCGACATCGGCGCGGACATCCGCTTCCGCGATGTGAAGGTCTGGGAAAAGTGGTACGGCGACAAGCACACCAATCCCCAGATGACCCATGACGCCGTCTACAGCATGCCCGAGATGAACCGCGAGCTGGCCAAGGGCAAGAAGCTCATCGCCAACCCCGGCTGCTATCCCACCGCCTCCACCCTCGGCCTCCAGCCCATGCTCAAGACCGGCCACATCGTTGAGAACACCATCGTGATCGACGCCAAGAGCGGCTACACCGGCGCCGGCCGCCGTCCCGCCCTCAACAAGCTCCTCACCGAGGCGGAGAACAACTTCTGTGCCTACGCCCTCGGCGGCGGTCACCGCCACACCCCCGAGATCGAGCAGAACATCGCCTACATCACCGGCAAGGATCTGATGAAGCCCGAGACCTGGCAGTACATCAACTTCCAGCCGCACCTCCTCCCGCAGATCCGCGGCATCGAGGTCACCATCTACGCCACCTGCGATAAGGACTTCACCAACGAGGAGGTCTACGAGCTGTATAAGGACTTCTACAAGGACGAACCCTTCGTCAAGGTCTTCCCGTCCAATATGCCCGTGCAGACCAAGTGGGCCTACGGCACCAACTTCGTCGAGATGACCCCGACCTTCGATTCCCGCACCCACCGCCTGATCGTCTCCTCCGTCATCGACAACATCGGCAAGGGCGCCGCCGGCCAGGCCATCCAGAACATGAACCTTATCATGGGCCTGCCCGAGACCACCGGCCTCATGATGCCCCCGATGTATCCGTAAGGAACTGATTTTATATAAAGTAAGAATAAGAAAAGGAGAACAACACTATGGAATACAAAGTGATCGAAGGCGGCGGCATCACCTCCCCGAAGGGCTTTACCGCGGGCGCTGTGTACGTCGGCGTGAAGAGCCGCAAGACGCAGAAGCCCGATGTGGCCGTCCTCTACTCCGAGACCGAGGCCTCCTGCGCCGCGGTGTTCACCACCAACAAGTTCTGCGCCGCCCCCGTCATTCTCGACCGTGAGATCCTCAAGAACGGCAAGGCCCGCGCCATCGTCATCAACTCCGGCAACGCCAACGCCGCCACCGGCACGCAGGGCATCGAGGACGCCCGGACCGTCGAGCGCGAGGCCGAGAAGCTCCTCGGCGTAGGCGAGAACGAGGTCTTCGTCTGCTCTACCGGCGTCATCGGCCAGAAGCTGCCCGTCGAGAAGGTGCTCGACGGCGTCCGTCAGATCATCCCCGCCAAGCTCGACAAGGACAACGGCTCCGATGCGGCCTATGCCATCATGACCACCGACACCGTCCGCAAGGAATCCGCCTACGAGCTCGAGCTCTCCTCCGGCACCATCCGCATCGGCGCGATGGCCAAGGGCTCCGGCATGATCCACCCCAACATGGCCACCACCCTCGCCTACGTCACCACCGACGCCAAGTGCGACTCCGCCGACCTGCAGAAGATGCTGCACAACGCCATCGACAAGAGCTTCAATATGTGCACCGTCGACGGCGACACCTCCACCAACGACACCATGATCCTGCTCGCCAACGGCGCCTCCGGCGTCGAGGTCAAGACCGAGGAGGACAAGGCGGCTCTCGCCGGTCTCATCGAGCACATCTGCATCGACATGGCCCGCCGCATCGCCTCCGACGGCGAGGGCGCGACCCATCTGATCGTCGTCGAGTCCTACGGCCTGCCCACCGAGCATGACGCCCGTCTGGTCGCCAAGGCCATCGCCGGCTCCACCCTGTTCAAGGCCGCCGTGTTCGGCCGCGATGCGAACTGGGGCCGCATCATGGCCGCCGCCGGCTACTCCGGCGCGGACGTCGATCCCACCAAGGCCGACTGCATCATCAAGAGCAGCGCCGGCGAGGTCCAGGTCATGAAGGACGGCTTCGGCACCGACTTCAGCGAGGAGCTGGCCAAGGCCGTGCTCACCGAGCATGACATCACCGTCATCGTCGACTTCCACAGCGGCGACGGCAAGGCGGTCGCCTACGGCTGCGACCTCACCTACGAATACGTCAAGATCAACGGCGACTACCGCACCTAAGGAGGGCCACCCATGAGCGACGTTGCGAAGAAGGTAGAGACCCTGATGGAGGCCATGCCCTACCTTGAAAAGTATCAGGGCAAGGTCATCGTCATCAAGTACGGCGGCAACGCCATGATCAACGACGAGCTCAAGGACGCCGTGCTCCACGACGTCGTGATGCTCAAGCTCCTCGGCCTCAAGCCCGTGCTCAGCCACGGCGGCGGCCCCGGCATCAACAAGATGCTCGAGAAGCTCAACATTCCCGTGCAGTTCATCAACGGTCTGCGCTACACGTCCGAGGACATCATGCGCGTGGTCGAGATGGTTCTCGTCGGTCAGGTCAACACCGAGCTGGTCGGCAGGATCAACCAGATCGGCGGCAATGCCGTCGGCCTCTCCGGCGTGAGCGGCGACATCTATCACTGCCACAAGCGCAGCGAGGAGCTCGGCTTCGTCGGCGACATCGACTACGTCAACGCCGACGCCATCAACGCCATGCTCGACGCGGGCTTCATCCCCGTCATCGCCCCCGTCGGCACCGACGGGCAGGGCAACACCTACAACATCAACGGCGACACCGCCGCGGGCAAGCTCGCCAGCGCGCTCGGTGCGGAAAAGCTCGTCATCCTCACCGACATCGAGGGTCTGTGCAACGACATCAAGGTGCGCGACGTGATCAGCTACCTCAACATTCAGGACGTGAAGCCCCTCAAGGACAAGGGCACCATCGCCGGCGGCATGATTCCCAAGGTCGACTGCTGCGTCGAGGCCATCGAGGAGGGCGTCACCAGCGTCCACATCATCGACGGCCGCAAGCCCCACTCCGTACTCTACGAGGCCTTCACCACCGAAGGCACCGGCACCACGATCGGCACCGCACAGCCGAGCGTTGGCATCAAATGGTAAAAAATACATAAAATTTTAACAGGAGGACTCTACCATGATCGAAAAGTTCAAGACCAATGCGGAAGTCATCGAAAACGGTGACAAGTACCTCTACGGCAACCATGTCCGTATGCCCATCTCCATGGAGCGCGGCGAGGGCGTCTACGTCTTCGACAAGGACGGCAACAAGTACCTCGATTTCGTCGGCGGCATCGCCGTCAACGGTCTCGGCCACTGCCATCCCGCCATCGTCAAGTGCCTGCAGGAGCGTGCGGAGACCATCCTCCACTGCTCCAACTACTTCTACAATGAGCCCGCCGTCCAGACCGCGAAGCTCATCGTCGAGAACAGCTGCTTTGATAAGGTCCTCTTTGCCAACTCCGGCGCCGAGGCCAACGAAGGCCAGATCAAGCTCGCCCGCAAGTACGCCAAGGATCACGGCCATCCCGAGCGCTTCGTCGTCATCACGATGAAGAACTCCTTCCACGGCCGCACCCTCGCCACCTGCACCGCCACCGGTCAGTATGCCGTCCACCGCTACTTCGAGCCCCTGCCCTCCGGCTTCCGCTATGCCGAGTTCAACAACCTCCAGTCCGTCAAGGACATCATGGATGAATACGTCTGCGCCATCCTGACCGAGCCCGTCCAGGGCGAGGGCGGCGTGCGTCCCGCCTCTCAGGAGTTCCTGCAGGGCCTGCGCGACCTGTGCGACGAGAAGGGCATCCTCCTCATGTTCGACGAGGTCCAGGTCGGCTCCGGCCGCACCGGCAAGCTCTTCGCGCATCAGAACTACGGCGTGGAGCCCGATACCTGCTCCATGGCCAAGGCGCTCGGCTCCGGCGTGCCCATCGGCGCGGTCTGCGCCCGCGGCGACGCGGCCAAGACCCTCACCCCCGGCACCCACGGCTCCACCTTCGCCGGCGGTCCTCTCGCCTGCGCTCTGGCTGCCACCACGCTCGACGTCATGATCAACGAGGGCGTCATCGAGAACGCCCGCGTCATGGGCGAGTATTTCCGCGATCAGATGCACAAGGTCATCGAGAAGAACCATCCCAAGGCGGTCAACGAGATCCGCGGCCTCGGCATGATCAACGGCATTCAGCTCAACCATCCCAGCGGCCAGCCCGTGGTTGACCTCTGCTTCCAGGACAACAAGGTGCTCATCAACAACACCAACGGCAATGTCCTGCGCTTTGTCCCGCCGCTGATCACCGGCAAGGAAGAGATCGACCTGTGCATCAAGGCGGTCGACGAGGCTATGACCAAGCTCGGCTGGTAAGAGAAAACAGCGTCCTGACCAAGCCAAACGGTCAAACTTTGTGATATCCGGCAAGCGCGCGGCACTTGCCACCGTGCATAAAATATGCTAAAATATCCGCATATTTAATCGGTACGCCGCGCGCTTCCCGTATCAGCCTTACATGCAATTTCCCCGTCCTCCCCTTCGCAGGGGGGCGAGGGAGGACGGGGAGACCGCAGCAAATCGTTTCCTGATCATTCAAGGAGGGAAAAATCACCGAATAAAGGGGGAATACCGTCAAGATCACGTCTTCCCGCCGCCGGTCTCATCTGCCGGTCTGCGGGCGCACAGACCCTCGCAAATACCGTAAAACAGTGTTCACCATCTACGAAGCTGCGCAGACGGGAGCGTTCCCGCCCTATGCGCACCATGTATTTAGAGAAAGGTTGGTACAATCAAGTGAGTGAAGAAAAGAAAGCCAGGACCCCGCGTATGCCAAAGCTGTGGGAAGCTCTGGTCACCATGCTGATCTTGGTCGGCGCATTGGCGCTCGGCATCGTCAAGTATGAAACAGACCCGCATGTCCCCATGTTCATCGGCGTTATGGGCGCCGCGCTGATGGCGCTCTACCTCGGCTACAAGTGGGAGGCCATCGAAAAGTCCATGATGGACGGTATTTATAAAGCCCTCCAGTCTGTCTGTATCCTCGTCATCGTCGGTATCCTCATCGGCGTTTGGATCAACGCCGGTGTCGTTCCCACAATGATCTTCTACGGTCTGAAGGTCCTCAAGCCCGCGATCTTCTTCATTGCGTCTGTTCTCATCTGCTCCATCACCTCTCTGGCCACCGGTACCTCCTGGGGCACGATGGGTACGATGGGCGTCGCCTTGATGGGCATTGGCTTCGGTCTCGGCATGAGCCCCGGCATGACCGCCGGTGCGGTCCTCTCCGGCGCCTACTTCGGCGACAAGATGTCCCCGCTGTCCGACACCACGAACCTTGCGCCCGCTATGGCAGGCACGGACGTTATGACCCACGTAAAGGCCATGATTCTGCCCACCGGCATCACCTATGTCGTCACCCTCATCGGCTTCGGTATTCTCGGCGCCATGCAGTATCACGGCGGCGATGCCGACATGAGCCGCGTGACGGAGTTCTCCGGCGCGCTCGAGGCCGTGTTCAATATCAACCCTGCGCTGCTCTTGCCCCCGGTCATCGTTATCGTGGCGGTTGCCATGAAGATGCCCGCCATCCCTGGTATCACGCTCGGCATCATTTCCGGCGCGATCATGGGCATGATCTTCCAGCCCGAGTGCAACATGGGTACCGTGTTTGATTTCGGCATGAACGGCTACTACTTCAGCGACGAAGTGCTCGCCATGTTCGAGGAGACCCTCTCTCCCGAGACCAGCTACACCATGACCCGTCTGCTTGAAAGCGGCGGTATCCTCGGCATGATGTCCTCCGTCGCCATGACGATCATCGCCATGATGTTCGGCGGCATTATGGAGGACACCCACCAGCTCGAGGTCATCGTCAACAGCCTCAAGAAGCTGGCGAAGGGACCGGCAGGCCTTGTGCTTCTCACTGAGTGCACCTGCGTTCTCTCCAACGCCGTCATGCCCGAGCAGTACATCTCCATCGTCGTTCCCGGCCGTATGTATGCCGAGGAATACAGAGAGAAGGGTCTGCACCCGGCACTCCTCTCCGGTACGCTGGAAAGCGCCGGTACCGTCACCTCCGCCCTCATTCCGTGGAACACCTGCGGCGTGTTTATCTCCAGCACCCTCGACATCAACGCGTGGGGCGCGGGCGGCTACGGCCCGTGGGCTCTGTTCAACTGGCTGATGCCGCTCATCAACTGGCTGTGCGCCCTCATCGGCTGGACGGTCAAGGATCTTGCCGGCAAGCCCTATAAGAAGTCCAAGGCTGCGGCTAAGGCAGAATAAATCAAAACGGCAAAGGAACGGTCTATGAACAGAGGAACGGCACGATACCCTCTTTTAGAGATCGACCTTGACAAGCTGAAAGCAAATCTGGCAGCGCTCATCGAGCGCTGCCAGAGCCTTTCTGTCGAGGTCGCGGGCGTGGTCAAGAGCTTTTCGGCGCTGCCGGAGGCCGCCGGGGTCTATACGGAATGCGGTGTGCGGAGCCTTGCCTCGTCCCGTCTCAGTCAGCTGCGCGCCCTGCGCGGCGCGGGCGTTGCCTGCGAGCGCGTTCTCATCCGCATCCCCATGCTCTCCGAGCTTCCGGAGGTCGCGGAGGTCGCGGACATGAGTCTCCAGAGCGAGCTTGAAACGCTCCGCGCCCTCAACGCGGTCTGCGCGAAGCGCGGAACGCGCCACAGGGTGATCCTGATGGCTGACCTCGGCGATCTGCGCGAGGGCTTCTGGAGCCGCGAGGAACTGGTCGACGCCGCGCTTGAGGTCGAGTATAAGCTCGACCATCTGGAGCTGGCGGGCGTCGGCACGAATCTCGGCTGCTACGGCTCGGTCGCCGCCACGCCGGAGAAGCTGCGCGAGCTGGTCTCCGCCGCCGAGGCGGTGGAGCGCGCCATTGGCCGCGAGCTGCAATATATCTCCGGCGGCGCGTCCACCTCCGTCCACATGGTGCTTGACGGCACGCTGCCCGCGCGCGTCAACCATCTGCGCATCGGCGAGTTCGCCCTCCTCGGCGGCATCTACGGCTGCTATCCCGACTTTCTGCGCCGTGACGTGTTCACCCTCCGCATGGAGGTCGTGGAGTGCAAGCCGAAGCCCAGCTATCCCGTCGGCGAGCTGACCGTGGACGCCTTCGGCAAAACGCGCGAATACACCGACCGCGGCATCCGCCGCCGCGCGCTCTGCGCCGCGGGCCGCGTCGATTACGGCGATCCCTTCGACCTCACGCCGCGACTCGCGGGCGTGGAGGTCCTCGGCGCGTCCTCGGACCACACCATTCTTGACGTGGAGGACGCCGCCGTCCCCGTCCGGCTCGGCGACGTGCTGGACTTCGGCGTGAGCTACGGCTCGCTCGTCTACCTCACCAACACGCCCGAGGTCCGCATCGTCTATCGGAAAAACGGCCGCCTATACACGGCGGAATAACGCACAAGGAAGCCCTCCGCTCGGTGAGCGGAGGGCTTCTCGTCGCTTTTTTGTTTTCTCAGCTCAGCGTCGTGCCGGTGACGAAGCTCGCCACGATGATGAGCAGGATGGAGATGGGCGCAACGTACTTGACCAGCACGCTGTAGACCTTTGCCAGCTTGAACGGCTTGCCGTCCAGCTCGATCTCATGCACGGCATTCGCGGGCTTCCAGATCCAGCCGGTGAAAATGCACACGCCGAGCGCGCACAGAGGGATCATCAGACGGTCGGTGAGGAACTCCATGAAGTCGCCGAAGATGGGGAAGCTCACGCCGTTGGCGAAGTCAAACCAGATGCCCTTGATGTTGAACGCGGCCTGCGACATGGTGTACAGGCAGCCGATGAGGAACATCAGCGTGCAGACGATGATGGTGGTGGGCTTGCGCTTCCAGCCGAAGCGCTCGGTCAGGAACGCCACCACGCCCTCGATGAGGGATATGCTGCTCGTCAGCGCGGCGAACAGGAGCAGCATATAGAACAGCACGCCGAAAAACGCGCCGCCCGCCATGTGCTCGAACACGCCCGCGAGGGACGCGAAGGCGAAGCCGCCGCCCTTGCCGACGTTCTCGGAGCCGAGCGTCGCAAACACCGCGGGCACGATGATGAAGCCGGCGATGAGCGCCACGAGCGTATCCATCGTGCAGATGAGCGCCGTGTTCTTGCCGAGGTTCTCATGCTTGGGCAGATACGAGCCGTAGGTGATCATGATGGCCATGCCCAGCGACAGGGAGAAGAACGCCTGCCCCAGCGCGGAGAGGAAGGTGTTGAAGCCGACCTTGCTCCAGTCGCAGCTGAGCATATAGGCGAAGCCGACCTGCGCGCCGTCGAGCGTGATGGTGCGCGCGAGCAGTACAATGAGAATGACGAACAGCGCGGGCATACCGACCTTGTTGAACTTCTCGATGCCGCCCTCAACGCCCTTGATGATGATGAAGGCGTTGACTGCCATAAAGACCGCGGCAAAGAGAATGGCGGTCAGCGGGAACCATGTCTCGCCCGTCGCGGCGTTGTAGCCGAGCAGGCCGTAGAAATAGCCGAGCGGATCGGCATAGACCGTCTGCGCCTCCGTAATGTAGGACACGACATAGCGCAGCACCCAGCCGCCGACGTGGCAGTAATAGGAGGTGACGATGAACGCCACCGCAACACCCGTGACGCCGACCCACTTGAAGCCGCGGTAGCCGAGCTTGTGGAAGCTGTCGATGGCGTTCGCCTGCGCGGCGCGGCCGATGGTCAGCTCCGAGAGCATGACGGGGAAGCCGATGAGAACGACGATGGCCAGATAAATGAGGATGTAGGCGCCTCCGCCTCCCTCAAAGGCCTTGCCGGGGAACTTCCAGATGTTGCCGAGGCCGACGGCGCTGCCCGCCGCCGCCAGGATGAAGCCGATCTTGCTTCCCCATTGGGCTCGATTGTTTTCCATGTGATTTTCTCCTTTAACTACGTTTCTCTCTCCGTTTTCCGTCAAATTCGTCCTCATATATTTTAATGAGATGTATAAATTAAACAGAAATTAGTCAAATGATACCGTCTTTCTTGCCAAAAGTAAAGCGACGTATTATAATAAAAATATGAGCGATCCTAATAGAAAGGAAATACTTCTATGGAAAGCAAGAAATTAGAGGCCCTGCTCATGGCAGTCGATCTCGGCAGCTTTACCAAGGCGGCAGAGGTCCTCGGCTACACGCAGTCGGGCCTGACACACATGATGAACTCGCTGGAAAAGGAGGTCGGCTTCACGCTGCTTGAGCGCGGGCGCAGCGGCGTGCGCCTCACGGAGGAGGGCGAACGCATCGCGCCCGCCGTGCGCGAATTTCTGCAAGCCAACGCCCGGCTGGACAGCGTGATCGAGCAGGTCGCCTCCTCGCGCACGGAGATCATCCGCGTCAGCGCCTATGCCAGCATCGCCATGCATTGGCTGCCAGGCATCATCCAGCGCTTCCGCGAGGAGTGCCCCGACGTGGACGTGGACATCCGCATGGCTGACCACGTTGACGTCCCCTACGAGCTGCTCGCGCAGGGCAAGATGGACGCCATCCTCGTCTCCCCGCAGGACGAGGGCCAGTACGAGTGGGTGCATCTTGCCGACGATCCCATGTTCGCCGTTCTGCCGAAGGATTTCGACACGCAGGGCATGACCGCCTTCCCGCTCGCCGCCTTCGAAGCGCGCGACTTCATCATGCCCTCGCAGGGCTTCGATAAGGACATCATGCGTATCTTCAACCGCATCGGCGTCAAGCCGCACATCCTGCCGACCTGGGTGGACGATCCCACCGTCATCAGCATGGTCAGCCACGGCCTCGGCGTAAGCATGATGACCGAGCTGACCGTCCGCGGCCGCACGGACGGCGTGAAGCTCCTGCCGGTCGAGCCGGCGTCCTCGCGCGAGCTTGGCCTTGCCGTCCGCTCGCTCGACGCCGCGAGCGACGGCCTGCGCCACTTCATCGACTGCACGAAGCGCGTCGTCGCGGAAATGCAGCCCTGAGCCGTTGCAAAAGCCACTTGTAATCACCGCCGAAGCGGTTATAATAAGGAAGCCCGCCGACCCGCGGGCGCAGAGAAAACAACGCGAAAGAAAAGGAACACCCTATGCTCACCTTTACTCCTGTCACGCAGCGGGACATTGCCCGCCTGCGCCGCTACTATAAAAGCTGTGAATACCAGCTCTGCGAATACTCTGCCCTCGTCAAGCTCATGTGGCGCAGCCACCTGCACCCCTCGTGGGCGGAGGGCGCGGACTGCCTGATCGTCCGCAATTTCATCGACGGTCAGTATTGCTTCGACTACCCCGTTCCCGGGTCCGACGGCGACGAGGACGCGGCGCTCACGCTCATCGAGGACGACTGCCGCGAGCGGGATATTCCCCTCGTCCTCTCCGTCGTCCCGCAGGACAAGGCGGAGCGCCTTGCCGCGCGCTACCCCTACTTCCGCTTTTCCTCCCCGCGCGTCTGGCGCGACTATATCTACGCCGCCGAGGATCTGCGCGACTTTGCCGGACGCCGCTACTCCGGACAGCGCAACCACATCAACAAGTTCCGCAAGCTCTATCCCGACGCCGTCTTCCGCCCGCTCGGGAAGAGCGACCTGCCACTCATCACGCAGTTCTTCCGTGACTACGAGGCCGTCTTCACCAAGGCGTCCGACTCGGCGAAAAACGAGCTGCGCTGCGCCGAGAAAATGCTCCGCATGACCGGCAGCCCGCACTTCCTCGTCGGCGGCATGGAACTGGACGGCAGGCTCCTCTCCGTCGCCATGGCGGAGCGCTGCGGCGACACGCTGCAAATTCATATCGAAAAAGCCCTCTACGGCTATGAGGGCGTCTATCCCGCCACCGTGCAGGCGTTCGCGCAGGAATTTGCCGTGGACGGCGTGCGCTGGCTCAACCGCGAGGACGACGCCGGCGACAAGGGCCTGCGTACCTCGAAGCTCCAGTACCTGCCCGACCACCTCGGCGCGAAGCTGCGCTTCGACGTGCTCAACGAGCTGGTCAACATCACCGAAATTCCGACCCTCACCACCGCCCGCCTGACGCTCGACGCGCTCACCGACGCGGACAAAACCGCCTACGCCGCCCTCTGCCTCGACGACGACCGCAACCGCTGGTGGGGCTACGACTTCCGCAAGGACTACGACGGCACGCCCTACGAGGACTACTTTCTCGCCGTCGCGCGGGAGGACTACGCCCGCTCCCGCGCCGTGAACTTTGCCGTCCGGCTCGACGGCGCGCTCATCGGCGAGGTCGTCCTCTACCGCTTCGATTCCCGCGGCGGCGCGGAGCTCGGCTGCCGTGTCTCGCCGGACTTCGCGGGCCACGGCTACGGCACGGAGGCGTTCGCCGCCGTCGCCGACTGGGCGCTCTACCGGCTCCACCTCGCCCACGTCGTCGCCAAATGCTATAAGGAAAACGACGCCTCCTACAGGATGCTCTCCTCCTGTATGCACCGCGCCGGCGAGGATGAGACCTTCTTCTATTTTGATAAAGAGGTCTGAACCGCGTATGAAAAGACCGCCTCTGCACACAATAGTGCAGAGGCGATTTTTTGTGTTCACATAAAAGATCGCGGCATCTGCGGCACGCCGACAGGCGGCAGCCGCGCCGTATGCAGGCTCTCCATTCGCCGCCGACGGAGAGCAGCGCAAGGCAGAGCGGCAGAATGGAGATCTTCACGATGGGAACCAATTCCGAATTTTGCTCCGATGAGCGCGTGGGCTACACCCTGCTCAAATCCTTTCTCGCGGGTGACGTCAACGCCAACCGCTGCTACGCCGGCCTCTCGCCCGAGGAGCAGCAGCGTCTCGTCTCCGGCGCCAAGAGCCTGCGCACCCCTGACGAGGTCGCCAGCTACGTCTGGGACTATCTTGACAGACAAGGACGGTAAGCCGCCATGGAGCGCCTGACGGGACACTTTGAACTGGATGTCCGCACGCTCGACGCCCTGCTGGGCGTCGAGCGCTGCTTTGACATGATCGCCCGCGACCTCGTCGCGGGCGGCCGCCGCTGCCGTCTGTATGTCGTGGACGGCTACGGCGACGACGCGGTGCTCGAGCGCATGATCGGCTTCTGGCTCGCCCTGCCCTCCACCGCCGACGCCGCCGACGCGCAGACCTTCATCGACCGCTATGTGACCTTCAGCGAGGTCAACGCCGAAGCAGATCTCCGGCAGACGGCCACCGCCGTGTTCCTCGGCAAAACGCTGCTCCTCGCCGAGGGCTACGGCGAATGTATCCTCATCGACGCGAAGAGCTACCCCTCCCGCGGCGTGGAGGAGCCGTCCTCGGGCAAGGTACTGCGCGGCGCGCACGACGGCTTCATCGAAACCCTCGTGCAGAACGCGGCGCTCCTGCGCCGCCGCATCCGCACGCCGCAGCTGACGCTCGAGGGCCACAAAATTTCCGAGAAATCCCGCGCCGACGTCGTCCTCTGCTATCTCGAGGACAAGGTGGACCGCGCGCTCCTCGCGCGCGTCCGCGCGAAGCTCGCCGCCATCGACGCGGACTCCATCTCCATGTCGCAGGAATCCATCGCGGAATCCATGATGGACCGGAGGCAATGGTTGAACCCTTTTCCACGCGTTCGCTATACTGAGCGCCCCGACGCCGCCACCGCGAGCATCATGGAGGGCAGCATCATCGTCCTCGTGGACAACTCCCCCGCCGCCATGATCCTGCCCACCCGCTTCTTTGATTTCGTGCAGGAGGCGAACGACTTCTATTTCCCGCCGCTCGTCGGCTCGTACCTCCGCATTCTGCGCGTGGTCGTCTTTCTGCTCACGCTCTTCATTACGCCCGTGTGGTATCTGCTCGTGCAGGACCCTGACCTTCCCAACAGCGCGCTGAGCTTCCTCGCCGTCACGAGCGAGTATGAGGTCCCCATCCTCGCCCAGCTTCTCCTGACCGAGTTCATCGTCGACCTCCTCAAGCTCGCCTCGCTCAACACCCCCAGCGTCTTTTCCAACTCGTTTTCCATGATCGGTGCGCTCGTGCTCGGCGACTTCGCCGTGCAGGCGCATTGGCTCGTGCCGGAGGGGCTGGCTTACATGGCGTTCGTTGCCATCGCGAACTTCGCCCAGCCGAGCTACGAGCTCGGCTACGCCTTCAAGCTTCTGCGCCTCGTTCTGCTCGTCAGCTCCGCCGCCCTCGGCTGGGTCGGACTCGCCCTCGGCACGCTGCTCATTATTGTCCTGCTCGTCACCACCAGGCCCATCGCCGGCGGACATTATATGTATCCCATTTATCCCTTCAACTGGCACGCGCTCCGCGCCCTGCTCATCCGCCGCCCCATCGCCCCCGACAACACCTAAATGTATTGCTCAAACGTATCGCTCAAAAAGCCGCCCTCCGGGCGGCTTTTCTTTTGTCCGATCTCTCCTATTCGCCGCTCTCCCCGCGCTGCCTCCTCCGTCTCCGCGTCAGAGCTCCGAACCAAAAACCGGCGGCGGAGATGATCGTTCCCTTCAGCAGCAGACTCGGCTGCGGCAGACGCAGGATGCCGACGGAGAGCATATTAGCCAACATGAAGGTCGCATACTCCGCAAGCATATACATCGCGCCAAATGCGAGCGGCAGCAGCCAGCCTTGTCTTCCGCCGTATCCGCCCCGGCCAATGAGCAGCGAAATGACAAAGGCGGCGACCGGCAGCACGAGCCACAAAAATACGATGCCGTAGCCCATGGCGTCGTCTGGCCCGGTGAGCAGCCAGAAAAAGAGCACGGAAACGGCCCAGATGCCCAGATATACGCACAGAAGGATCAGCAGAGATTGCTCCCTCCGGCTCCGCACGGTGTTGGTGCTCTCCTCCAGATAATCCAGATAATCTGACATCGGTGCTTCCTCCTTTAACAATGCATCCAGACTGACCGCGTACAGGTCGCTCAGCCGCACCACGCTCACAATGTCCGGATAGTTCTTTTCATTCTCCCAGTTTGATATGCTCTGGCGGCTCACGCCCAGCGCCTCCGCCGTCTGCTCCTGCGTGAGCCCAGCCGCTATGCGCGCCTGCCTGAGCTTGGCTCCGATCTCCATAGGCATCCCGTCCTTTCTGCCTTCATCATAGGGAAATGAGCGGGCTTTGTCCATCAAAAATATTTGACAACGGTCGGTTTTCCCAAAAACTTTTTCAAATCCCCTTGACAAATCACTCCCGATGTATTATTGTACTAATCATCTAATACAATAATACATCAAGAAAAGGAGGAACCGTATGGAGTGGCAATTCCGCAATGACAGTCCCATCTACACCCAGCTCACGCAGCGCCTGACGCAGGCCATCGTCGCGGGCGAATTTCGGCCCGGCGAGCGTCTGCCCTCGGTGCGCGAGCTCGCGGTGGAGGCGGGCGTCAACCCCAACACGGTGCAGCGTGCGCTCGCCGACCTCGAACGCGACGGGCTGGTCTTTTCCCAGCGCACCGCGGGCCGCTTCGTGACGGGAGATGTTTCCATGATCGAAAACGCGAAGCTCCGTCTGGCGGATCAATGTGTGGAGAATTTTCTCTCCGAAATGGCAAAGCTCGGCTGCGGCAGAGACGAGGTCATCGCCCTGCTGCAAGACCGAAAGGAGGAAGAATCATGAGTATTTTAGAATGTAAGGCGCTCACCAAGCGCTACGGCGGCAAGTCCGCCCTCGAGGGCGTGGAGCTTTCCATCGAGCCGGGCCGCATCGTCGGTCTGCTCGGCCCGAACGGCAGCGGCAAAACGACCCTCATCAAGCTCGCCAACGGCCTGCTCACCCCCACGAGCGGCGAAATCCGGATCGACGGCAAGGCCCCCTCGCCGGAGACGAAGGCCATCGTCTCCTATCTCCCCGACCGCAACGCCCTGCCCGACTGGATGACCGTCGCGCAGACCGTCGACTACTATGCCGACTTCTACGCCGACTTCCGCCGCGACGCGGCGCAGGAGATGCTCGCCCGCCTCGGCCTCGATGCTTCGGCGCGCGTCAAAACGCTCTCCAAGGGCACGCGCGAAAAGCTCCAGCTGATCCTTGTCATGTCCCGTGCGGCGAAGCTGTATCTGCTCGACGAGCCGATCGGCGGCGTGGACCCCGCCACCCGCGACTACATTCTCCGCACCATCATCGGCAACTACAACGAGGATGCCTCCGTCGTCATCTCCACCCACCTCATCGCGGATGTCGAGCAGGTGCTCGACGAGGTGATCTTCCTGCAAAACGGCCGCGTCGAGCGGCACACCACCGTCGACGCCATCCGAGGCGAAACCGGCAAAAGCGTCGACGAGCTTTTCCGGGAGGTGTTCAAATGCTGACCAAACTCATCCGGCACGAATTCCGTGCCACGAGCCGCATCATGTGGCCCATCTTCGCGGGGATGCTGGCGCTGACGCTTGCCATGCGCGCCTCGCAGAACGTGCTGCAAAATGAATCTCCCTGGCTGCTCAACCTGCTGGCGGTCCTCGTCACCATCGGCTTCGTCTTCGGTATCATGGCGCTGTGCTTCGCGCCGCTGGTGCTCTCCGCCGTGCGTTTTCGCGACCATCTCCTCAAGGACGAGGGCTACCTCACCCTGACGCTGCCGGTGAATATGCACCAACTTCTTGCCTCCAAGCTGATCGTCTCGGCGGTCTGGTACGCCGCGGCGTTCCTCGCCGTCGTGCTGCTGTGCATGATCGGCGCGTTCGATTTCAGTGATTGGCGGGTGGTCCCGCAGTTCGCGTCCGACCTCTTCCTCTCCTTCCGCAAGCTGGACAGCTCGATGCAGGGGCAGGCGCTGCTCTTCGCGTTGGAGTTCTTCCTCTTCTGCGTCCTCGGCGTCACCGCCGTTTCCCTCATCGTCTACGCGGCTTACGCCGTCGGCTTCAGCTTCAATAAGCACAAGAGCGCCCTCACCGCCGTGTCCGTCCTCGTGTTCTTCCAGCTCGTGCAGTTCGCGGCCATCGCGGTTCTGGCAAATCTCTTCTGCGACGGCTTCACCGCGTGGTCCAGCCTCACCGGCGTGCAGGCAGGCAATGCCATCTTTGCCGTCGCCCTCGTCTGCGAGCTGATCGTCTGCGTCATTTTCTACCTCGTCACCTATTTCTTCCTCACGAGGAAGCTGAATCTGGAGTGACCCATGAAAAAATTTCTTGTCCTCATTCTGACGCTCGCGGTGGGCCTTGCCCTCCTGCGGCGGAAAAAGTAAACAACCACCTCATCTGAAAAAGCGGCCGGAGAGCGAAAAAAGCTTTTTCGGCCGCTTTTTGCGCGCAAAATCAAGAAAAATTTAAGAAAAAAGCACAGAAAAAACACAAGCTCCGCCTGCTATCATGGCGGCAGAAATATCGGAAAGGAGTTTTCCCCATGTCCCTTCTTGAAGTCAGCGGTCTCTCCAAGACCTACACCACCCGCTTCGGCGGCGCGAAGGTCGAGGCGCTCAAAAGCGTCACCTTCTCCGTCGAGAGCGGCGAGTACGTCGCCGTCATGGGCGAGAGCGGCAGCGGCAAAACCACGCTTCTGAACCTCCTCGCGGCGCTCGACCGCCCCACCGGCGGCACGGTCCTCCTCGGCGGGCAGAACCTCGCCGAGATCCCCGAGGAGCGCGCGGCGGCCTTCCGCCGTGACCACCTCGGCTTCGTCTTTCAGGACTTCAGCCTTCTCGACACCTTCTCTCTGGAGGACAACATTCTCCTCCCTCTCGTCCTGCAGGGCAAGAGCCGCGGCGAGATGAAGTCCCGCCTTGTCCCGCTCGCCGACCGGCTCGGCATTTCCGGCCTGCTCAAAAAATACCCCTACGAGGTCTCCGGCGGCCAGAAGCAGCGCGCCGCCGTGGCCCGCGCGCTCATCACACGTCCGCAGGTGCTCTTTGCCGACGAGCCGACCGGTGCGCTCGACTCCGGCTCCACCGAGGAGCTGCTCCGTCTCTTCGGCACGGTCAACGGCGCGGGGCAGACCATCGTCATGGTCACGCACTCCGTCCGCGCGGCCAGCTGTGCGGGCCGTGTCCTCTTCCTGCGCGACGGCGCCGTCGCACAGGAGCTCACGCGCGGCACGGACACGGAGACCGCCTTCTACCGCCGCATCGCCGACGCGCTCACCGCGTCCCAGACGGGGGGCGGCGCGGCATGAATGCGTTCTTCTATCCCCGTCTGGCGCTCAGCGGGATGCGCCGCGACCGGCGCATTTACGCCCCCTACCTCGCCGCCTGCGTCTTTATGACGGCGGTGGTCTACGACCTCGCCTTCCTCGCCGACAGCCCCTCGCTCTACGCCGTCGGCAGCGGCGTAAACGGCATGGGTACCTCGGCGATCCGCCTCGTGATGACCCTCGGCAAGTGGGTCATGGCGGTGTTTGCCCTCCTCTTCTTTTTCTACACGAACGCCTTCCTCATCCGCCGCCGCAAGAAGGAGCTCGGCCTCATGAGCGTCCTCGGCATGGACCGCGGCGCGCTCACCTCGCTTCTTTTCTGGGAGACCGCCTTCTCCGCGCTCGTCTCCCTCACCGCGGGACTCGCCCTCGGCGTGCTGCTCACGCAGCTCTCCGCCCGTGTGCTCTCGCATTTCGCCCGCACGGAGCTGCCCGCTCTGCCGCTGCTGGATCTTGGCGCGGTTCGCTTCTGCGTCCTGACCGATGCGTTTATCTTCTTTCTTCTCCTCCTGAACGCATGGCGGCAGGTGCGCCGCGCCTCCGCGGTCAGCCTTCTCCGCAGCGACAGCCTCGGCGAGCGTCCTCCGAGATCCCAATGGCTCCTCGTCCTTTCCGGCCTGGGCCTTCTCGGCGGAGCCTACTACCTCGCCGTCACCATCACCGAGCCGATCACCGCGATGCTCGTTTTCTTCGTGGCCGTCGTCATGGTCATCCTTGCGACATTCCTTCTCTTCATCGCGGGCAGCGTTACCCTCTGCCGCACGCTCCAAGGCAATGACCGGTTCTATTACCAGAAGAAAAACTTCGTCGCGCTCTCCTCGCTCGTCTATCGTATGAAGCGCTCCGGCGCGGGACTTGCCGTCATCTGTATCCTCTCGACCATGATCCTCGTCATGCTCGGCTCCACCGCGGGGCTCTACTTCGGCGCGGAGGACGTCGTCCGCACTCTCTCCGCCGAGATGAGCCGTGAGATCGCCGCCGAGGCGCGCGCGGAGTTCTACGCCACCTACGGCAGCCTCTTCTTCCTCGCCCTCGTCCTCAGCACGGTGTTCCTCCTCGCCTCCGTCCTGATGCTCTACTACAAGCAGCTCTCCGAGGGCTACGAGGACGCCGCCCGCTTCGCCGTCATGCAGCGCGTCGGCATGACAAAGCGCGACATCCGCACAAGCGTCAACGCCCAGCTGCGCATGGTGTTCCTCCTGCCGCTGCTTGCCGCCTTCGTCCATCTCGCCTTTGCCCAGCCGATGATCTGGCGCATTCTGCGGCTCTTCGGACTTCAGAACCTTCCGCTCGTGCTCGGCGTCACGGCGTGCGCCTGCGCCGTGTTCACCGTGCTCTACTGCGCCGCCTGCCGCCTGACCTCCAACGCCTACTGCCGCATCGTGGGCGAAGGGGTCTGAGGCCGCGTCGCCGGAAAATTTGAACAATTCCGTAACAAATCGCCGTTCCGCTTGTTTTTGCTTCGCGCCGTGATATAATAGTGTGGAATAATCCCATTTTGTTGCACGGCTTCGTGCAAAAGGAAAGGAAAAATTTATGGGCATCAAATTTTCCGGCTCCGACGCCGGCGGCTTCCGCTTTGATTTCTCCGGCGCGAACAGCGCTGCCGGCGGCAGCGAGGGAAGCGCCGCGCCCAAGCGCGAGCGCAAGCCGCGCAAGGCCGTCGGCACCCCCGGCAAGCGCATCGCCATCAATACCCTCGTCACCCTCCTCGTCGGCGCGGTCTACTTCTACCTCGAGCTGCCCGCCATCAACCTCCACGCCGAGGAGTTCTACGGCTTCGTCCTGCTTCTCTGCGCGGTCTACTGCGGCTGCGCCCTGCTGACCTCCGGCTTTCAGGGCGAGGGGGCCAAGGGCTACTTCCGCTTCGTGAAGAAACAGTGCACCGTCCCGTTCTTTCTCGCCGCTGGACTGCTCGCGCTTGCCGTCGTCGGCGGCGTGGCCTCGTGGGTCGTGTTCCGCGCGGGCAGCTACCAGAAGCTCCTCACCGTCCAGTCCGGCGACTTCTCCTCCGAGATCGCCGAGGTCGCCTACGACCGCATTCCCATGCTCGATAAGGACAGCGCCGAGAAGCTCGGCGACCGCAAGCTCGGCGAGCTTTCCGACATGGTCTCCCAGTTCGAGGTCTCCGAGGACTACACCCAGATCAACTACCACGGCCGCCCCGTGCGCGTCACCCCGCTGCGCTACGGTGACATCATCAAGTGGTTCAACAACCGCTCCGCCGGCCTTCCCGCCTACCTCATCATCGACATGGTCGATCAGAGCGTGGACGTCGTCCGCCTTGACGAGGGCATGAAGTACACCACCGCCGAGCACTTCTCCCGCAACCTCTACCGCCACCTCCGCTTCCAATATCCGACCTTCATGTTCGAGGAGCCGGTCTTTGAGATCGACGAGGACGGCACGCCCTACTGGGTCTGCGCCAAGAAGGAAAAGACCATCGGGCTTTTCGGCGGCACGGACAACAACGGCGCGGTGCTCGTCAACGCCGTCACCGGCGAGAGCGAGTACCTGACCGAGCCGCCCGAGTGGGTCGATCACGTCTACTCCGCCGAGCTCATCATCGAGCAGTACGACTACTACGGTATGTACCACAACGGCTTTATCAACTCCATCCTTGGCCAGCGCGACGTCACCGTCACCACCGACGGCTACAACTACATCGCCGAGGGCGACGACGTCTACCTCTACACGGGCGTGACGAGCGTCGGCGGCGACGAGAGCAACGTCGGCTTCCTGCTCTCCAACCAGCGCACCAAGGAAACGAAGTATTACCCCTGCGCCGGCGCGACCGAGTACAGCGCGATGGACAGCGCCGAGGGTCAGGTCCAGAACCTGCGCTACACGGCGACCTTTCCGCTGCTCCTGAACGTTGCCGAGCAGCCGACCTACTTCATGGCGCTCAAGGACGCGAGCGAGCTCGTGAAGATGTACGCCATGGTCAACGTCAACCAGTACCAGATCGTCGCCACCGGCGCGACCGTCGCCGAGTGCGAGTCGAACTACCGTCAGATGCTCCGGCAGAGCAATCTGATCTCGGACGATCAGACCGGCATCGACCAGCCGGTCGAGACCGACCGCCGCTCGCTTGAGGGCGTTATCGCCGAGATCCGCTCCGCCGTCGTTGACGGCAACAGCATCTACTTCCTGCGCTTTACAGGCGAGACGGACTTCACCGTCCGCATGAGCGCCGCGGACGTGCCCTACGCGCCGCTGCTCAATGTGGGCGACCGCGTGTGCGTTTGGTACTACGACGGTCATGTCAGCGAATTCTGGATCGAGGCGTGCGACCTTGAGCTGCTGCCCGTCTCCACGCCCGCCGAGCCGGACGACGCGCAGCCCTCCGGCGGCGCGGATGCATAAACCATGCAAATATGCAAAAAGGCGATGGATGTTTTCCATCGCCTTTTGTCATGCTTCGCCGCAGCATGACAGAAAAAATTCAGATGTTAAGCATGACATGAAGGAATAATTGCAGGAATTTTAATAGGTATTATCAAAATTCCGAAACTTTTTCATTTCTGTTTCTGCGCTTTGCACAAAAAGGAAGGAAAAATTTCTCACAGCCGGACGCTTCGATTTTGGACGTACCCCCTTGAGAAAGTGCCTGTTTTGTGATAGTCTAACAGACGAGATGGAAGCACCATCGAAATGCTCTTAACGAGTAAATTTAGAGGAGGCTATTATCATGAATGCTTATATCCAGAGAGTTCTGGACGAGACCAGAGCCAAGAACGCGAATGAGCCCGAATTTCTGCAGACCGTCGAAGAGGTCCTGACCTCTCTCGAACCCGTCATCAATGCCCACCCCGAGTATGAGGCTGCCTGCCTGCTCGAGCGTATGGTCGAGCCCGAGCGCACCATCGAGTTCCGCGTCGTTTGGATGGACGATCAGCTCAAGTATCACGTCAACCGCGGCTACCGCGTTCAGTACAACGCGGCGCTTGGCCCCTACAAGGGCGGCCTCCGCTTTGCTTCCAACGTCAACCTCTCCATCATCAAGTTCCTCGGCTTCGAGCAGACCTTCAAAGATGCTCTGACCTGCCTGCCCATCGGCGGCGCCAAGGGCGGCTCCGACTTCTCCCCCATCGGCCGCAGCGACGGCGAAGTCATGCGCTTCTGCCAGGCCTTCATGACCGAGTTCCATCGTCACATCGGTCAGGACATCGACTGCCCCGCCGGTGACGTTGGTGTCGGCGGCCGTGAGGTCGGTTATCTGTACGGTCAGTATCGCCGCATCGTCGGCGCTGCCGAGTTCGGCGCTATGTCCGGCAAGGCTGTCTGCACCGGCGGCTCCATCCTCCGTCCCGAGGCGACCGGCTTCGGCGCTGTCTATTATCTGCGCGAAGTCCTCAAGCACGACGGCAAGGGCATCAAGGGCCTGCGCGTCGCTATGTCCGGCTACGGCAATGTTGGCTGGGGCATCATGAAGAAGATCGACGAGCTCGGCGGCAAGGTCACCTATTTCGCCGGCCCCGATGGCTACATCCACGATCCGGATGGCGTCTGCGGCGAAGAGAAGCTCAACTTCATCCTCGAGATGCGCGCCAAGGATCCTATGCACTGCAAGCCCTATGCCGATAAGTTCGGTGTTGAGTTCGTCGAGGGTCAGAAGTGCTGGGGCGTCAAGGACGTTGACGTTTACATGCCCGCCGCTACCCAGAACGATGTCAACATGGAGTGGGCCAAGAAGATCGCCGAGTCCGGTGTTCCTTACTACATCGAAGTCGGCAACATGCCCACCACCAACGATGCTCTGGCCTTCCTGATGAGCCAGAAGCACCTCACCGTCGCTCCCTCCAAGGCTGTCAACGCCTGCGGCGTTTCCGTCTCCGAGCTCGAAATGGCTCAGAACGCTCAGCGTATCTACTGGACCGCTGAGGAAGTCGACGCCAAGATGGAAGCCATCATGAAGAACATCTACGATGCTTCCGTTGAGGCTGCCGAGCGTTACGGCCTGGGCTACAACCTGGTCGCTGGCGCCAACATCGCCGGCTTCCAGAAGGTTGCCGACGCCATGATGGCTCAGGGCATTTTCTAAGCCGAACCGCTTTGAAAACCAAAAAGAAGAGCTGCGAAAGCAGCTCTTCTTTTTTGCGCTTTTCATTGCTTACAGAACGCTCATCACATCGTAGTGCAGGCCCTCGTCCGCGTAATCGGGAATGAGACCGAGCCGCCAGACGGAGACCGAGGTCACACCCACGAGCTTGGCGCAGAAGAGCTTCTCGGCGGTGCTGCGCGCGTCCTCGTACCAGAGGAAGATATGCTGTCCGCTCTCCGTGGTGTAGGTGCACCACGGACTGCGGGCCGTGTCGGACCAGCCCATCACGGTGTCGCTCTGGCACAGACGCTTGTAAACGGTGGTCTGCAGCGGGTGCGTGGAGCGGACCGCAGTCAGCAGACCGTCCGCATCCGTCTGCCACGCGCGGGCGTCCATGCTGACGGCAAGCGTCAGCTTCGCGGGATCGTCCATCTCACGCGCCGCCGTGCGCGCGGCGTAGTAGACCTTGTAGAGCGGCGCACAGGGATGGTTTCGGTAATAGCGCGAGCCGAGGAAGCCGGTGAGGTCGCTCGCCGCGTAGTCGTGCGCCATGAGGATCACGCGGTCGCAGAGCGTGCCGAGCGTCTTGAAATCGTAGCCGTCGAAGTAGGCGTCGCCGTAGACGGCGGGCATGACGGCGGCGTAAAGCGTCTTGCCCTCGGCGTGCAGCGCGGCGGAAAGCTCCGTCATAAAGGCGTTGAAGCTCTCCTTGTCCGCGGTGCGCAGACCCTCGAAGTCGATGGTCACACCGCTGTAGGGATTGTAGCCGAGGTCGGGGTACACGCGCCCCAGCTCCGCCATGATCTCCGTGACCGCCGCCGCGCGGGAGGACTCGTCGGCGAGCATCGTGCGGAGCGGCGCGTTCGCCATGAAGACGTTGAGCTTGAGCTCCACGCCCGCCTCGCGCAGCGCGGGAACCACATCGGCATAGCCGGCGGGGATGTAGAAGCCTGAGCTGTCGTCCTTCACGGTCGAGAGCTTCGCGCCCTCCTCAGCGGAGTAGGTCATGTGGCTCCAGCCGAAGCTGACGGCGTCGAACTGCTTGGCCTGCTCGAGCTGCGAATAGGACGAGAGCGCGTAGAAGGCGTGCTTCCACGTCGTGGGCGCGTGGTACTTTTCGTAGACACGCACGAGCATGGCGGCCGCCTGCTCGCGCGTCGCGGTGCCGTCCGGCTCGAAGGTCGTCTCGGTCGCGCCGGTGGTCATGCCAATCTCGTAGGCAATGGCGATGTAGCCGCGCTGGGCGGTCACATCGGCGAAGGGCAGCGCCGCGTCCGCGTCCGCCCTGGCAAGCTCGCCGAGGCCGAGCGCACGCACGAGCATCACCGCCATTTCGCGGCGCGTGATGGCGTCCCGCGGGCGGAATTTTCCGCCCGCGTCAATGACGCCGTTGGCGGCAGCGGTGTTGACAAACTCCCGCGCCCACGAATCCGCGATGTCGATGGCGGCGTCCTCGCCGCTCACGTTCTCCCAGCCGAACATCCGCACCAGAATGGTGACGAACTGCTCGCGCGAGATGGTCTCTCCGAGGCCGAAGCGCCCCTCCCCCACGCCGTTCATCAGACCGTGCTCCGCGGCCTTGTCGATGCTCTCCCTCGCCCACGAGTCGGCGGGAACGTCGGTGTAGTCTGCGGCGAGCACGGCGGTGCTCAGCACGAGCGCGAGCAAACAGCTCAAAAATAAGGTTCGTTTCTTCATGGCAGCCTCCGAGGTCGGAAATGTTTTCGACATCATTTTACAGGAATCGCCGCCGCATTGCAAGTAGACATAATAAAAAATTATGTTCCCATCAAAAAAGAGACCGCCGGAGCGGTCTCTTTTCGCTGTGCGATATGGGCTTATTGCTCCGCGCTGTCGCTGTCCTCCGGCAGCGCTGCGGGGTCGGACGCCGCGCTCTCCTCGCAAGCCGTCTCCGCCTTGGGCGACGGCTTCGCCGCGCCCTTGCCGAGCAGGAGCGTCACAACCCCGAGACCGAGCGGCACGGAGACGAGGCCCACCGCAAAGGACAGACCGGGCACACTGGCCGCGACGCGCCAAACGAGGATGCCGATGGCCAGCTCCGCATAGTAGCAGGGAGCCTTCTTCATCGCCCCGCGCCAGAGCAGCGCGCCGAGGAAAAAGCCAAGGAACACGGGGGAAGCGATGAGCACCGCAGCGTACAGAAACAGCACGATCAGCGCAAGGCGCACGCCGACATTCGAGATAAACAGCAGGATCGCCGCGAGCGGCACGCCCGCGAGCACCGCGAAGCCGATGCCGAACGCCTTGGCATACCGGCCGAACGGCGCGCCGTAATACTTCCGATCCACCGTCTCCCACAGCGGCGTGAGCCACAGCAGGACAAAGGCGAGCAGCAGCACACCCGCAAAGCTCAGCGCCTTACGCAGCACGATGCTGCCGACGCCCGGTTCGTCGTCGGGGACCGTAATGCTCACGCCCACGTCGCCGCTTTCCGGCTCGTCGTAAAGCTCGGCGCTGTCCGCGATGCCGTCGGGCACGGAGCGCAGGGAGCTTGCATTGCAGTGCAGCCGCCCGCCGATCTTGGCACCGTCGCCGATGACGACGTTCTCGGCGCTGACGTACACGTCACCGCCGACGGAGCCGGTGATGGTGACGGTGTTGGCGGCGGCGTAGAGGTCGCGCCCCACCGTGCCGTCCACCGTGATGCTCTGACCCGCGGCGAACACGTCGCGCTGCGCCGTGCCGCTCACGCCGATGCTGTAGCCCGCGAGGAACGCGTCGTTCTCCGCCGTGCCGCCGAGCGTCACCTCATAGCCAGCGGCCATGACATACGCGCCCGCGCCGTTCACGCCGACGGTCCTGCCCGCGGCGAGCAGGACGCCGTTCACCGCGGCGCCGCTCCGCACGGTCTCTCCCGAAAGAAACAGTGAGCCGTCGCGCGTACCGTCGGCGGAGCCGTCGGCAAAAACATCCTCGAACGCGGCACAGGCTGGCACAGCAAGCGCCGTCGCCAGCAGCAGGCTGAGGAACAGGGATACGAGCTTCTTACATTTCATTTTCCTTTTCTCCTTCCACCGCAGCGGGAGCATTTGCTTTCCCATCCGCGTCTTCAAACATTTTGCGGGACTCCTCCTCGCTGAGCCCCATGATGAGGTTGACCGTGCGGCGCATATCGTCCGTCGCCTCGTCCACCCAGTCGGCATCCTCGTGCAGGATGCAGCTCCCCAGACCGTGCGCGAGGAAGATCGCCATCGTGTGCGGGTCCATCGTCGGCTTCGCGCCGCAGGTCATGAGCGTGCGGATGATGTCCTCGATATACGGCTCGATGACCGTGAGCGTCTGCTCGCGAATGGCCCAGCGGACCGTGCGGTGCATATTGCCCTCGTACTTCGCGCGGAAGGCGCGCACCTCGCGCTTGATGCAGCTGAAAAAGCGCAGCAGCGCCCGATAGGGCTTCTCCTTCGCCTCGGCGGCAAGCGCCTCAAGGTCCTTCCGGTAGGGCTCGAAGAAGTGGTCGAGCACATCGGTGAACAGCTCGTCCTTCGTCTTGTAGTAATAGTAGAACAAGCCGACCTCGCCGCCGACCTCCAGCATAATGCCGCGCACGCTCGTGCCGTCATAGCCGTGCTCAAAGATCTGTCGTCCTCCGACCTCGCGGATGCGGTTCTTCGTGCCGCCCTCGATCATCTGCTTTCGTGCCATAGGGAGTGCTCCTTTCCTGAACAGTTCTCAAATTATAGCACGCCGTAAAGAAATTGCAATATGGCGCTTTGAACAATATTCAAAAATATAGGGCGGCACCGCGCAATTTGGCAAGCAGATTCGGCGAGAGATTTTTCGTCAAGGCAAGGCTTGAAAAGCGCAGGAATACTGTATGTATTTCAAGCTTTTCAAACCACAGAATTGGCGGAAAAGATCCGGCGAAGCGCGAAGACGCAATTGTGCGGTGCTGCCATAGCCTTCTTTTGTGCTACCGGATGATGAAAGCGTGCAGGAAAGCGCAAAAGGTCATTGCGTTTTTGTCTATTCTCTGATAAACTGAATACATCACAAGCAACTGCAAGCAGGACCGACTGAACGAAACAGAAGGGAGCTTTATCGTATGGGACTCATCAAAGCGATCGCGGGCGCGGCGGGCGGCGTGATGGCCGACCAGTGGAAGGAATACTTCTACTGTGAAGCGATGCCCGCAAACATTCTGGCGACCAAGGGCCATAAGAAGGTCACGGGCCGTTCGAGCAACTACAAGGGCGACGAGAACATCATCACCAACGGCTCGATGATCGCCGTGGCGGACGGCCAGTGCATGCTCATCGTCGAGCAGGGCAAGGTCGTGGAGGTCTGCGCCGAGCCGGGCGAATTTCTCTACGATTCCTCCACCGAGCCGAGCATCTTCTCGGGCAAGCT
>CEBY01028805.1_pt1 | contig 35388 bp, 49 predicted proteins | sample 554731 | NCBI WGS metagenome assembly CEBY01 (sample SAMEA3182050, study PRJEB8094) | gut metagenome | biome: human; feature: gut; material: Stool; isolation source: human stools | place: Canada | collected 2012-02-22
GAACAAACATAAGAGCAAAGCGAGAGCAGGAAGGGCTTGATCAGGCTGAGCTTGCTGAAAGAGTGAACATTTCGCAGGCAATGGTCAGTTTTATAGAAGCAGGCAGAAAGCTTCCGAGCGTTGCACTGCTCTCTGATATTGCAAAAGTGCTTCACTGCACCATGGATGAGCTGGCAAGAGAAAAAGGCTACGTATATCCCAAAGAAGAGATTGAAAGGAGATGAAATCAATGGCAATAGCAAATCTTAAAGTAAAGATAGACAGCGAAGGAATGCTTGCAAAGGTGCAGGAGATCAATGAGAAGGCGCAGGAGCTTGACAGGCTTGTAAAAGAGCTGAGAAGCATGAGCGGCGAATTTGTTTCCTTTAACAGCGACGACCTTATCAAGGTATCGGAAGAGAAAACAGAAAAGTAAAGCCCCCGCAGGGCACACCACGGGAGCGGAAGCTAAAACAAACTTATTTGTTGTAGAAATAGTTGTCAAAGGCAGTGCCTATATCAAGCAGAGCTAAGCTGATGCTGTGCATAGCATTATACAGTTCGCCGTGAGTTACAGGGTCGTCTGAATCACGCCTTGCAATTCGTTCAGTGCTTTCGGCAAATGTATTATGAACAGCCTCGAGTGCTTTGAGAAGCTCCTGTTCGTTGGTAGGCTTGGTCATGTTATCACCCCCTTTCCGTAAGAGGGTCTGAGCCTGCGGCAATGTGCCTTGAACGCAAGCTCATTGAAAACATCATACCGCAGTAAGCGGCAGATGTCAAGGCAAAAGCAAAGCCCCCGCAGGGCACACCACGGGAGCGGATAACCGTTTAATCGGCAAAGCTATAAGCAGTGTTTTTAGAGGGGACACTGCCACAGGCAGCAGAGCGGTAAATATCTTTTCTTATAGCATCGTTAGTTGGCATTCGGAAGCGTGATAGGTCCTCGTGCATATTCTCGATGCGTAATTCTTGATTGAAAGGAGGGGAGCAGAATGGAAGTAAAAGTAAAAATCAGCGGTCTTGAGGACCTTGTTTCTGATATTGAAAAGGCAAAAAGGCTTATAAAAGAGCTTGAGGACACTTTAGATAACATCAGAATGAACCATATCTCGACTACCGCCGAATTAGCGGTAATCGAGACAGAGGGTGTGGACGTTTTTATTGACAGCCCAAAGCGGAATTCAACCTGTCAATAAATTTCTTTTCTTGCCTTGCACGGATACGCTCAAACAGATATGCGTATTCACTGAATACTCTTTCTTGGTCACGTTCACGAACGTTGATTTCGTAAAAAACGCCTTTTTCGTTATCAAATTCCACTTCCATAACAAAAGCGTAATTATCGCTATCAACAGTCTGGGCTGATAAGATAAGTGTAGCATCATTTTTGAGACGTGCAAAATATTTTTCGACGCTATCATTCTGATGCAGTAAGGAAGGATCATATTTTGCTGGCATACGGGACCAATCATCAAGCTTTATTGATGTGAATGTTCTGATATAGGCATAAACGTCCTCACAAATAAAACAATCGTTCACATTTTTCACCCCCTTTCCCTGTAATTATACAGTGGTAGAAAAGAAATGTCAACAAAATTATCAGCCAGGGTATGAACTGTGATTGGATTGAAAAGGAGCGATAGAAATGAAAAACAAATATGAATCACTAAGGTCACTGCTCAGGGAGCGGTACATGAAGGTAGAAGAGATGGCAGCAGGTATAGGACGATCGGTAAGTTATGTATCGCAGAGAATGAGCGGAGCCCGCCAGTGGGAGTTATCGGATATATACGCCATAATGGAGCTGTTGGAGATACCCGCATATCAGATGCCTGCGTATTTTACCAAAAATGGCGAGCGTGCCAATCCCACCCTCGTCCGTCCGCCGCTTACAGATAAGCAGGCTGAGGTTATAGCTGCATATGATAGTGCCGAAAAATTGCAGTCAGCAGTGGATATCCTTTTGGGTATAGGCGATAAGCCTATCCACAGGAGAAATTCGGAACCCTCAATATACAGAATATAAGGAGGTCAGACCATGAAAACATACATAGTATTCGTTCATATGAAGTTGACCAGCGGACAGGAGAACAGCATATATAAGGTATCCGCCGCATCGGAGGAGTCCGCAGTGGCAAAGGCAAAGGGCAGGATATTTTCCGAGAATGATGCAAGCGAACTGGTGGAAGTTGCCATCACTGACGTTTGCAGGGGGTGATGACATGAGTGCTCTCAGTGACTTCTATATCAGCGTAGCAAACGCCTCCACAGATAATGAGGTATCACAGGCTATAGAGACATTTATCCAGACCGTCGCACAGAATACTGCCTCGCAGAACCCGATCACATCGGAAACAGCTCCGCTGTATGCAGCTGCGTATCATGTGCTTTATGAAAGCGTTTATAGAATGCTTTCCGATGAGGACAAAAAGGCAGTGGACAATCTTGTGGCACGGGCTGTTATTGAAACCCAATGCGTCAGCTTTGGAAAGCCTGTTGACTTAGGAGGCACATATGGCGAAGAAAAAGAAAGGTGATACACCTAAGGGCTGTAAAGCCCCAAGCATCGAGGCGGTAAGCCGCCGCGCAGATGAGCTGGGCATGACATACGGCAGATATGTACAGTCGCCCCAGTACATTATTGACACTGCGGACGATGGGTATTTCAACAGGAAAAGAGGTAAGAAAAATGCTGACAAATCGTGAGCTGGCGGTGCTCCTGATCCTTACACAGTGCCGAAAGGTGCTTATAATCATGCCGACGGACAAGCAGGCAAAGGATATGCAGGAATTTCTCAGGGCACAGATAAGGGCTGAGTATCCTACATTTTGCAACAGCTACACAGTGACCGGTATGGTAGTACATATCCGTGGTCACGAAAACGTGACAGTTGCGACCCCTGAGGACTGGCGGACATATAACAAATGCGTATTCAACGGCATTGTCCTTGTCGATGACGCTATGTCTCCCGATGTCTATGTGCCGCTTCCATATATCACTGAAAGCCCCGAAAAGCTTCACAAGTATCTGGGGGAGCGGATCATATGATACAGCCTCAGAAGTTTGGCAATATCGTATTTATCAATCCTGCAAACGGGCTTTTCATGGTAACGCAGGACGGAGAAATCTTATTGCAGACGGATAATCCCCGAGCGGCAGTAGTCTTTTTGGCAGGTCTGTTCGAGAGCAAAATTATAAATCATTTCAAGCCCTTACTGGAAGCAGAAGGGTACGATGAAAAAGGGGAAAAGAAGAATGACAACGGACGAATATAAAAAGATAGTATCCGCATCGGTAAGTGAGGAAGCGGAGCAGATACATCTCATGCAGTGGTGTACATGGGCACAAAGCAAGTACCCTGAGCTGGAAGCGATTTATCATGTACCCAATGAGGGCAAGCGTTCAGCTGTTACAGGCGGCAAGCTCAGGCAGATGGGGCTTCGCTCAGGCGTTCCCGATATATGCCTTCCGGTACCAAGCGGCGAGTACATAGGACTGTATATAGAGCTTAAAAAGGTTGGCGGCAGGCTGACGGATAATCAGGCGGTATGGCTTGAAATGCTGGAGCGTTACGGCCACTGCGTTGCGGTCTGCTATGGTGCGGAGGACGCAGAAACGGTCATAACCGCATACCTGGAGCAGGACATCGGCACGCTGGACAGGCATACCCTTAAACGATCCCGAGGAGACTTTAAGAAGTTGAAAAAGAGGCGCAGGTCATCAAGCAAAGCGCTGTATGAAAAGGCGATATGTATTGCAATGGCTGTTTTGCAGTCAGCTGCAACAGTGGCAGATATTGTCATAAACGGCACTATAACAGGGCGATCACTGGTCATCGTTCTTGCACTATCGGTAGCGGCGCTGTTCACTATGGTTCGGGAGATCGGGCGTGGATAAAAACGACAGACACCTCAGAATATTTACTGACGGCAAGGCTACATTTGGATATCAGCTTAATGTCGGAAACACGGTGCTTGGTGCGCTGTACGAATACTACATATATGCAAATAAAATCTATCGTCCCATGGGAGATGCCGCAAGGATAAAGTGGGAACGGGAGCTGTGGAAATATCTCCAAAAGGTTTATTACAGCTGCTACAAGACGCATCTTCCCGATTATCCCAATCCTGATGGTGCATCACTTAAGGATCTGGTAGTGGGCTGGCAGTATGAGCAGCTTTTTGACATCATCAACTATCGGATCAGCATACCCAAGGCGATAGAAAAACTGTATAAAGAAAAAAATCTCCCACAGGCGGCCAAAACACCTGAGGGAGCGGAAAAATAAAATGTTTATGGTCTGAGTATAGCACATATTCAGAAGAAAGTCAAGGTGTAAAAATGAGCTATGAAATTTACAGCGGCAAGGCTATAGAAAAGCTGAACACCGAACAGAAAATAAGCGTCAGCGACAGCAAAATCATGATTATGAAGGATTTTGTCAATGAAACATTGACCACCTTTTGCAAGCAGTCAGAGGAATTTTCTCAGGCTGTAGTACAGGGAGGAAGCTTCATTGATTGCATGAAATATGTGGCTAAGGGTGTAGGGAGAGCTATATCCGATATAGAGGCTATCGAAAAAGCGGTGCGCTTTTACTTTCCCACCGCCACCATATCCTTATCAATGACGATCAACACCGAGGGAAATAATTCGCTATCTTCATCATCAGAAGAACCCAAGCAGGAAAAGCACGAAAGCACAGCACTATCAATGTCGCTGGACGACCTTCTGGGACTGTGAGGTGTGAGCATGAAAAAGGACAGTAAAAAAATGGCTGAGCTTTGGAATAAGTTTCCAAGGCTCAGCTTGCAGGACGAGGAACAAATCGTTCGTGACGCTCTTCCACAGTTCTTGTTCTACGAGAAAAAGGGAAAGACGGCATGGTGCTATTGCACAGCCTGCCGCCGCAGCGAGATTTTCAGAGAGCACATATACGCTGACGGCATTGAAATAGGCGGCAGTGATGTTCCCGGTAAGCTCAAGCATAACGAATATGGTGAGTGCCCCATGTGTGGGCACAAGGTCAAATACAAGGCTGAGGGCAGAGGCCATAAAACCCTGTCGGCGTGGGGCAATTATGCTGTATGCACAGCTATTGATAATACACTCTTTATTAACGCCATAAAGGTAAAGGTATCCTGGAGAGACCTTGAGGAGCCTTTTGTGAACGTAGAAGGCTATCGAAAATATATCTTTTCCGAACACGGTTCCGAGGCCAAGCGCTTCACCTGGGTAGAGGGTTTTGTTACCATGAAAAGCATAAATGAACCGGTGTTTGGAAGCTTCTGTAATTCCCAGGATTCTTACGAGTATAGTCATTTATATACACTCATAAATGAGTGGGAAATCGAGAAGACATTCCTCAAGTATTGCCCGTTTGATGAATATTTTCAGGCAGCAAGAAGTGTGAACCCCATACTTTTTTTAAAATTTGCTGCCAAAAACCCGAAGCTTACGGAACAGCTGTGGAAGTGCGGGTTCCGAGAGCTTGTTGAGGAATCAGTGACCAGAAAATCACGCTTTGATAAGCTTATAAACTGGAAATGCACAGAAATAAAAAAAGCCCTTGACTTTAATTCTGAGGAGATGCGCTACTGGAAGAGCGCTGAGGACAGTGTGAGATTTTCTGACAGGCTTTATGCGTATATGCTTCTGAAAAGGGTAAAAGGCATCAATTCCTTTGACGAAAGAATGCAAATTATATCCAAAGATGGAATGGAACTCATAGAAAAGGAAGTAGCACTGACAGGAAAAACGGGTGCTACCTTTGTCAAGGTGCGAAATCACATAAGCAAATGTGCAGGCAGAAGTAAGATAAATAGATATACATATTCCATAGAGTGGCTTGACTGTAATACTATGATGGATACACTGAAATATCCCAAGGAGAGTGTCCTGAGGTTTCCCAAAAGTCTGTCAGCTCTTCACAACAGGCTTGTAAACGAGCTTAATGCAGCTGAGAGTGAGAAGCAAAGAAAAGAAGATATATCTTACGATGCAAAGATTAAGGAGCAGGATAAAAAGCTTGCGGGACTTATGTACAGCAATCTGTTGTACACAACGGTCCTCCCGGAAAGTATGCAGGATATCCGAACCGAAGGCAAGGTGCTAGACCACTGTGTCGCTTCTTACGCCGAAAGACATGCAAAGGGAATTACACATATATTTTTTATCCGCAAACGCTGGAAGCCCGAAGAACGCTGGTACACCATTGAGGTTACGGCAGATGGATATATCAGACAGTGTTATGGATACAAGGATAATCAAACTATAAAAAAGCCCGAAAGCATCAAGCTGTTTGAGAAAGAATATCAGCTGTTTCTGGACCACGTGTATAAGAGGCTGACCGATGAGGAATACGAAAAAGCGGCAATGAAGCTCGCCGACAATGGAGGTAATGAAAATGGCAGAAGCAATAACAATCAGCTCACAGCTTAATGAGTGCATGGACTGGAGCCTTGAAAAGATAGAGCAGTCAATCGTATCAAGCTCATATGATATGGCACGCTCTATGCTGGAAATAGGCAAAGCCCTTAAGGTCATTGCAGACGGCAAGAAATATTCGGAAAGAGGCTATACATCATTCAAAGAATATATGGAGGACGCATCGGCGCATAATTTCCCCTTCAGCTATTCTCAGGCGTGCAAGCATATCAGGGTATATGAGCGATTTGGGAACAGGCTTTCGGAGCTTAATTGTGCCAAAATTGAGGTGCTTGATGTGCTCAGGGATATACCCGAAGAGGATTTTGAGAAGCTCAATGACAGTGGAGAGCTCAGTATCCTTAGCAAAAGAGAAGCGGAAAAACTGAAAGCTGAAATCAAAGCCGCCAATGAGCAGATAAGTCTTTTGTCAGCGGAAAAGGATAAAATTACAGCCGACTGCAATAGCTTCAAGGCTGAACGTGATGAATACTACGAGCAAATGAAGGAACTTGAAAGCCGACCTGTGGAAACAGTCATTGCAGAGCCTTCCGAGGAACTTCTGAGGTCAATCCGAGAAGAGGCTGCCAAGGAAGCCGAAAAGAACATGGTATCTGCAAAGTCTGAATATGAGAAAGCAATTAAGGAGCTTAAGAAAGAAAAGAAAGCGGCTGAAAGCAGGGTCAAGGAGATAGAAGAAGCTCATAAAAAGGAGCTTGATGATATGTCCGCATCGTTGGGAGCGGACAAGGCAGCCACTGATGAACGAATAAAAGAGCTTGAACGCAAATTACAGTCGGCTGAAAAACCTGCCGATGCAGAACTTATAGAATTTAAATTCTATTTTTCAGAGACCCAGGAGAGCCTTAAAAAAATGATATCGGCACTGAATAATGTGTCAGATCCTGAGAAAAAACAAAAATTCAAGGGAGCGGCAGTCAAATTCGTTTCAGCAATTTTATCGGATTTGGAACCTGATGAGAGGAGTTAATCAAATGAATTACACAAAAATTTATGCCGCAGTGGCAAAGAAGAAAACGATATATGTCTGGCAGCCGAACGAAAGTGACCAGTGGCTTATAGTTGATGGAGCCATATACAGTGTAAGCGGACTGCCTGACCTTAACTGTGAAAATGTCCTGCCTCTCATAGGTGTTGACAGTGAAACCAGTGCATCATACAACGTAAGCTATTTCAATGGAAAAGCCAAGGATATCTTGCAGAAATACATATACTGCAATGCCTGTGAAGGCGATGGGCTTATGGTCCCCACGAAGCTTGCATTCAGTGATGTGGTCGTGCTCAGAGGCGAGAGCAGCAATGCTCCTCTTTGCGAGTTTGTAAAAGCGGAAAGCATCAAGCCATTTTCGGGGCAGGGTGTTGAGTTTATTTACAGACCTACTCCCGATCTTTCGCCGGGGGCTATGATAATCATCAAGGAGGGGCTTATCACAGTGGGAGCAATCATTCCATACAGCTTTAAAAATCGTCACATGGCGAGTGTGGATATTCTCAAACACGACCTTATCGCTGCTGCACACAAGATTGAAGAGCAGACCAAAGAGGACGAGGAATACGAGCAGACTGAACTCTGAGCATTCTCTTCTGCGCTATATTAACAACGTATCCTATACTATTACATTTATATAGTATAGGATATCCTCGCATTTTCACAAAAATAAAAATGGCCTAAAAAGGCTTTTAAAAACTCGTTTATAGTATTATCTTTTGAGATTATGAACGGAAGGAAGTGATAACGTGGTACGTGGGTATCTGATGGCTGTAACAGACATTAACGACGAGCGGCACATCGTCAAGACCTACTCCTCGGGCATGATAAACAATCACGGACTGAAAGGCAGAGCCAAGAAGTCTGCCGAGACTGCCGACAAGGTGAAGAAGCATAACCAGAAGGTCAGCATTCAGAATTTATGCTGGCTCATGCAGCTGAACTTTGAAGAGGGCGATTATAACCTGTCGCTGCATTACTGCGCAAACGGTGACAGACCTCTCGATGAGTGGCAGGCGCAGAAGAATGTTGCTGCATTCTGCAAGGACCTGAAAAAATGGTGCAAGCAGAATATGCCTGACGGATATTCCCCTGATTATCTGTACTGCACACACACTACGACAGCCAGAGGCGCTATCCACCACCACATGATATTACGCAAGGATATCCCGCTGTATGTCATACAGCAGCTATGGTCAAAATGGGGCAGTGTTTCCGTTGGGCGGAGTCTTTACAAGGGCTATGATTACTATACGCTGGCGTGGTACTGGATAGCTGACCCGAAGCATGAGCCGCACCCAAAGGGTATGCGGTCATACATACCGTCACATGGGTTGAAACGTCCTGTAACAGTCCGTGAGATAGTTCCTGCGAAAACATGGCGCATAAACCCCAAAGCCCCAAAAGGCTGGCGCATCAAAGAGGACACGCTTTACAACGGCGTTGATGTTTACGGATATCCGTACCAGAGCTACACGATGATAAAAATATCGGACGTGAAGAGGATTTAAGTGAGACAAGGATATGCGATAAGGAGGTAAGGAATGACGATAGAACAGCAGAAGCAGCATTTTTGCCTTAGCAAGGAAGAGATAGAAAAGGCTTGGGAAGATCAGCACAATGGTGACACGTTGGTCAAGGTGTCGTTAAAATATCACTGCGGCATATCTACCCTTTACCGAGGGTATCGCATATATGGCCTTGGCACTCCTGTGCGGAAGCAAGGTAATAGAAAGTGACATCTGAATTCTTAAGATGGCTTGTAGGTCTTATACGGTCAGGCGATGTACACCCGTTTTATATCTCTACCGAGTGGCGGAGGTCCAGAGCAATGGCAATGAAGTACTATCACGGAGAATGTCAGCGATGCAAGCATGAGAAAACTCCAAGTGTTCTTATGCCTGCAACGATGGTACATCATGTAAAACCTGTAAAAAAATACCCTCAATATGCCCTGTCTTTGTTTGTTTTTAATGCACAAACAGGGAAAAAAGAGGCTCAACTTATCCCTTTGTGCAATGACTGTCACGCAGCTGTCGAAAGCAAGACAATGAAGGCGACAGAAGGATATCCGGAGCGATGGTAGGGTGTTTTTTGGGGGGTATCCCCCCTTTCAAAAAAAGGCGGAATTTTGAGCCTTTTCATATCGGGTATAGGGACAGGACAATGTCGGGAGGAGCGGAAATTTTTGTTCTACGCACATATGCGCACATGCGCACGCGCGCGTAAATAGTATAGGAGGCAACAGTATATGGGAGCGGCCAAAAGGCAGAAAATCACGGACATAAGAGAGTCACTGCTTGAACAGCTCAGAAGCTCGGGCAGGGACACTCCGTATTACATTGACATGGTGGACGCTTATCTTGACCTGTGGAGGGAAAGAGAGGCATTCAGAAAAGACATTTCAAAGAGAGGGTATTTTGTCTGCGAGACGGACAAGTATGGAAACACATGGAACAAAGTCAATCCCTCGGTGGCGGCGAGGCAGGGCACTACTGTGAAAATGGCGGCTCAGCTTATAAAGCTTGGACTCAATAATCCCTGCGCTGACGATGATGAGGAGATGTGACAGGCGTGTCCGTTGAAAGAGGTGATAACATGGCAGTCGGTAACAAAGGGAGCGGCGCATGCTGCTTCGGGTGCGGCAGGCGGTCTCAGTCCTGTCACGCTCAGTGTGAAGAATACAGAGAATATCTGAAAAGCAATGCGGAGAAGCGCAATGCGCATCTGAAAGAGAGGCTTGCACTTCAAGGCTACTCCGAGCACGTAGCAAGGTGCATCGAGAGAAGAAACAGGAAGAAAAGGCAATAATGCTATTGGGAGGTACATATGGAAAATACACATACGGCGATAATCAAGTTCCGTGACGGCGACAGTGCGGAGGTCAAGGGCTGTGCTATGATGGGCGTTGACGCTTCCGGGAATGTGCTTGTCATGGAGATGGGCACGGGTGGGAGCGGAAATGGGGCGCAGCAAGGAGGCTATACGCTCCTCGGCAAGCAGGTACATGAGGATAAAGGCGGCGCAGACACAGCGATAAAGCAGACAAAAAAATCCCCGCAGACACATAAAGCATCTGCGGGGAAAAGCGCATCAGGCAAGGTGCAATTTTTCTTTGAGGGCTTCCTGCAAAACGGCGGAGAAGTTTATATTTGCCTGTTCGGCTTTTTCGTTCAGCCATGACGGAATAGTGCAGTTTTTCTTGACACTGCGGTTATCGAGCATACGGCGGTAAGCGTCGGGGTCTGCATCGACAAGGGTCTTGATCTCATTTGCGGCACAGTTAAGTGCGGTGATATCCGAGGGAGCGGGAAGCTCACGCTTGTCATCTTCATAGGTCACGCAAAGAAGATTTATGGCATCTCTTGCCATTTCAATGGCTTCGGGAACGGTCTCGCCGAAAGTGTTATTATCGAAGTCGGGGATAGTTACAAGGTAGCCGCTTCCGTCATCGCATTTGGTGAGTATTACAGGATAACAGGTTTTCATATGGTCAGCACTCCTTTTGGTATATTTGAAAACAGCTTTTGGGGGAGCTTTGCTCCCCGTTCGCTATTTTAGGTTTCTGCGTTTGATTATTGCTTTTGCGAGGTTCTCGTTGATCTCGGCGTGTCTCGGTATTGCCTCAGCTTCCTTGCCTTTGGTGTAAACATCGTGATTTCCGCCGCATCTTCTGAACTCCCAGCCGTTCTTTTCAAGAAGCTTTATCAATTCCCGCCTTTTCATTTTCTCCCTCCTTCTATTATAGATTATACGCCTTTTATGCGTATTTGTCAATAGATCGAGGAGAAAATGATGTATAATATTATATGCGTATTTTGTGCGCATTGCACAAAATGAAAGGAGTACACAAAAGAAATGATACGAGGTGATGAAATGGCATGAAATACGTAAAACGGTACTGTGACAAGATACTTGGCGAGGAGATACGCAGCTGCGAGGAGCAGAAGCAGCTGTGCAGGCTGGTTCTGCGTGCTTTTGAAGAAGAGGACATACACATTGACGAGCTGAGTGTTGATAAATATTTTGGCTTGCAGAAATATTTCAGATATGAGCTTTTTGACTGGGAGAAATTCTGCTTTGTGCTCCACTGCTGCACATACCGTGCGGACGGGATGCCGAGGTGGCCCGATATGTTGGGATACATGGGGCGTGGGTCGGGAAAGAACGGATATGTGAGCTTTGAAGATTTTGCGCTTCTTTCCCCCGCAAACGGCATAAGGAATTACAATATACAGTCCTTTGCGGCGGCTGAGGACAACGCCAAGACCAGTTTTGAGGAGGTGCGCAACGATGTTCTGGAAGAGCACAAGTCCAAGCTTTCGCGCTTTTATTCCTGGAACATGGAGAAGATAACCTGCACAAAGACGAAGAGTGTATGGACATACCACACGTCCGCCCCAAAGACCAAGGACGGCGGACGGCCGGGAAAGGTGAATTTTGACGAGATACACGTTTTTGAAAATTCCGACCTGATAGACGTTGCGGAGGGCGGCCTCGGCAAGGTGCGTGACCCCCGAAAGCTGTACACAAGCACAGACGGAGAGGTGAGGGACGGTGTACTTGACGCAAAAAAGGAAGTGGCGAGGACTATACTCAGAGGAGACCGCCCCGACAACGGATTTTTGCCCTTTATGTGCCACATGGAGCTTTCGGAGATAGATGACCCCGACAACTGGATAATGGCGGTGCCCAGCCTTGACGAGTTTCCTGTGCTGAGGGAGCAGATGATGCGTGACTACATAGAGTACAAGGAAGACCCTATACGCAAGAGGGCATTTGCGGTAAAGCGCTGCAACTGCCCTGACGGTGTACGTGAGGGAGCGGTGACGGGCTGGGAGAACATACAAGCCTGCTGCCGTGGGGCTATGCCCTCGGAGATACCTGAGGTATTGAAGCGCCCATGTATCATTGCGGTGGACTACAGCCTTGTAGATGACTTTATGTCGGCGGTGATCGTAAATCTTATTGACGGGATATATTACGTAAGGCAGAAAACATGGATATGCGAGCAGAGCCGTGACCTGCCCAGGATAAACTTTCCGTACATGGAGGCTGTTGCCCGTGGGGAAGCTGAGATGGTCAAGGGTTCGGAGATAGGCTCGGAGCTTCCGTTTCTGTGGATAAAGGAAGAGACAAAAAATCAGAGAGTGCTTGCGGGAGCGGCGGACAGCTACAGATTTCCCTACATGAAGAGGAACGCTGAACAGATACTGGGCATAACGGGAGAGGCGAGAAAGGCGGCAAACCATTACGGAGAAGACACGGGGCATATATATTTTACCCGTCCCTCTGACCTTGCAAAGGCTGCACCCGACATCACCCTCGACCTCAACAGGCGTATGTTTTACTGCGGTGACAGCATGATAATGCGCTGGTACCTAAACAACGTAAAGCGTGTGGTGGATAGCAAGGGCAACACGACCTTTGAGAAGATAGAGGGCAAGAGCCGAAAGACTGATGGTGCTATGGCACTGTTTGCGGCTATGACCGTTGCGCCCATGCTTGAAAAATACGATAAGAAAAAAAGTTCGGGCATAGTACTCCCGAAACTGAAAATATACAGATAGGAGGCTGTAAGGTGAGCAAAAAGTTGACAGGTGCGGCGGCGTACTTTTCGCAGCTTGATATTACCGCAGTATCTTTGTGTGGTAAAATCAGAATAAAGATATGCACCAAGAATGAGCTGGATATGCTGATGAACGGCGAATTGCAGTCAACTGCAATATTCGGAGAGATGCTGAAAAAATATTCGGGTAATGCCCCTGACAATATGCCCGAAGCGGAGCTGAGCAGGCTCATGGGGGTATATATCGACGGCATTACGAAGATAATTGAGGACTGGGGGGAATATCTCAAAGTTCCCGAAAGCTCATTCCCTCTTGAAAATTCTCTTCCGGAATGCTCATTTCCTGCTTCAACTCTTCCGGAAAAGCTTGTTGCGGAATACACGGGGCTGAGTATCCTCCGGGTCGGCGATCTTGATTATCTGCTGTACAGGCTGTATCTTGCCGATGCGGTGAAATACAATCTCGGCAGGACGGAAAAGGGCATTGATTATCTTAATGCGGCGCATCTGGAGATGTTTTCGGAATATGACCGCAGTGCGTTTCTTTCGGGCGGTGCGAAAATAACGGTGAAAAGGTGATGTTATGGCGAACTGGGGAAGGACGGGGCTTACCAAAGCCGATGACGGAAATGTTGAGATAGACCTTGTGGGCGCTTACACGACATTTACGGCAGAGATACAGAATGAGATAGAGACGATAATCAGGCGGCTGGGCCGCGAGATGCAGGCAGAGCTTGAGGAAAAATCGCCTGACGGTGAATTCTTAGAGAAGAAATACAAGGGCAAAAGATACCGATACAGCCGCAGAAAGTACGGTGCAAGCCCCGGAAGCTACAAGCACGGCTGGAAGGTAAAGTTTAGCGACAGGAAAAAGGGCATGGGAGGAAGGATAGCAGCCACGGCATACCAGAAGGGAGAGGACTACAGGCTTGTTCATCTTCTGGAGTTCGGGCACAGAATGCCCAATGGCGGAACGTTTGGGGGAAATCCCATAGTTTCGCAGATACAGGAAAAATACAGGCAGAAGGTCTATGAAGAGATATGGCGGCTGTTATCCAAGTGAAAGGGAGGCGGTAAAATGAACGAAGAGAGTATTTCAAAGCTTACTGACAGCTTTTTTGCAAGAATGAGGCTGCCCGATGAAATGCGAAGCGACCCCGAGGAAAGGGAGCTTATGAAGGGTTATATCCTTGAAGGCAGGAAGAAGCTTGACCTTATCGCCTGCGGGAAAAGCGTTGATTACGAAAAGGACGAATATGCGGGAGGACTTTTGTACAACTACTGCTTTTACGCACGGAATGACTGCTGCGAGAAATTCTCCTCGGCATACAGGAGTGACCTTATCGCCCTGAGGAACATGGCAGTTGCAGGCAAGCTTGAACTTGAAGCTGAGAAAGGGAGTGAGGACGCTGCGCAGGATCAATAACACCCTCGCCTCCGAGCATTTTTCCGACGGGATAGCGTATCTCTATCAGCTGCGCAGTGACGGAGAGCCTGACGAAGGCTCACGGATAAGGCGATTTTTCGGGGAGCGGAACATCACCTACAAGCGCATTGCGGAGGCAAGGCAGATCATGACGGAATACAGCCGCATAATCGGCATTCCGCTGACCGCACAGGGAGCGTATGCGAACATACGCTGCGCCCGCATCGGCGACAGGCTGTACAGGGTGGAGACGGTTCAGGAGATATTCACTGCTGTGCCTCCCGTGGCTGTGATGGCACTGTCTGACTGGGATATTGATACGAGAAGATAAAGGAGGCGGTCGGAATGGGACTTAAAGAGCTGCTGGGTTCGGTATTCGGCACAAAGACTGCCGACCCCGTAAGGAAGGAAGTAACCGTAGCGGGCGGCGGCACGTATGTGCCTGCGGACATGAACGCTCAGCTTAAGAGACTGGCGTGGAACATATGTGTTGACTACATTGCTTCGGCTGTGGCAAAATGCGAGTTCCGCACGTTCCTTGAAGGCAAGGAAGTGAGAGGCGAGGAATATTACCTGTGGAATGTAGCGCCCAATGCCAACCAGACCTCAACAGAGTTCTGGCGGGAGGTGATATTCAGGCTCTACAGAGACAAGGAGGCGCTTATCGTTCCTGTGGGCGGTTCGCTTATAATCGCCGAACATTTCTCCAAGGAAGAGCTGGCTATTGCTCCGACAATATTCACGAACATCGGCAGAGGGACGCTGAGCCTTTGGCAGACGTTCACAAGCGAGACGGCTATATATTTATCCCTGCCGGGAGATGTTGCTCCGGGGCCGCTTGTGTCGGGAGTGACTGACATTCTGGAAGGCACGCTTTCCGAGGCTGTGGATAAGTATAATCACGAGGGCGGAGAAAAAGGAACATTTGAATATGACGCTGACCGCATGGGTGACGATGATTACAACAATGCTGTAAATCAGGCGCTCAATGAGGATTTCAAAAACTATTTTGCCGCAAAATCCGCAGTGATGCCGTTATATGCGGGCACAAAATATAACCAGTACACCAACAGCTCGGGCCAGAAAACTTCCATTGTGGGGGATATAAATTCCATCATACGGCAGTCGATAGAGGTAACGGCGCAGAGCATGAAGATACCGCCTGCGCTTGTGCTGGGAGAGGTGGCGGACACAAAGACGGCAGTGGATAATATGCTGACATTCTGTGCTGACCCTTTGCTTGACATGATAACGGAAAGCATTAACTTTGTGCGATACGGCAAGGAAGTGCTCAACGGTTCATACATACAGGCGGACACCAGCTGCATAAAGCATCTTGATGCGCTGAGCATCGCAGGAGACCTGGACAAGCTGAAATCCGCAGGGCTGTTCAGCACCAATGAGATAAGACGCAAGGTAGGAGAGCCACGCATCAACAAGCCATGGGCTGACGAATACAGCCTGACCAAAAACTATGAGAATATACCCGGGTCGGGCGCATCGTCCGATGACGGCAACAACGGAAAGGAAGAGGAAAAATGAGGATAGACGGCAGAATAATGCAGACGGCGGAAAGCAAAAAGGGCGTTATTTACATTTACGACGAAATAAAGAACGACAGCTACGACTGGTGGAACGGTGCTGTCATTGTCTCGGAGACCTCGGAGAAGTTTATCAGAGACCGTCTGGCAGAGTTTGAGGGAGTTTCACAGCTTGATATCCACATTTCCTCCTGCGGCGGCTCGGTGAAGGTGGCTATGGGGCTGTACTCCCAGATAAAGGCTTTTGCCTGCCCCAAGAAAACAGCATACATCGACGGAATGGCGGCAAGTGCTGCCACTGTTGTAGCAATGGCTGCCGATGAGGTAATAATGCCTATGGCGGGGCTGATGATGATACACGATGCCTGGATAAGCGGCACATCGGGCAATGCAGAGGAGCTGAGAAAGACTGCGGATGACCTGGATGTGATAACCTCGGCAAGCAGGACGGCATATTTACAGCATTCGGGCGGCAAGATATCCGAGGAAGAGCTTACTACCCTTATGAGGGCGGAAGCGTGGCTCACGGCAGAGCAGTGCAGAAAGTACGGGCTTTGCGACAGGATATCCGATGAAAAGGCAAATGATGACGGAGAAGCCAAGCAGGCATTACGTTCCGCATTCCCTGCTTTCATGAACACGGGGGCGTGGATATCGAGGATAGAAGCAAGGCTGTGCGCCATTGAAAATGCGGTATGTGGAAAGGCTCATGATGAAGCCGAGGACAGTGCTCCCGAAAACGGTAAGGGAGCGGAGCAGGAAGAAAAGCCCGGGGCTGTTATGAGCAGAGAGGATATGCTTGCAAGCATAATCGGGATATTTGGCAGAGAATAGTCCCTAAAAGTTGGTATTAAGGGTGCGTGGGTTTATGTTATTCTTGAAATAAAGAGGCGCACGCACCGTAGCGCATAATGAAGGAGGAGATCAGAATGGGTGCAGAGAAATCAAGAGACCTTATTAAGCTTGACAAGGAAAAAATGAGCGAGAAGCTTTCCGTTGCCATGAAGTCGGAGAACACCGAAGAGGCTGCAAAGGCCATGACCGAATTTGCTGACATGATACAGCAGAGCATTATCAGCGAGGCACGTGCCCTTAATGCAGAGAGTGCGGCGGACAAGAGCATTCTTGCGGCAAGAGGCGTAAGACAGCTTACAAGCACCGAGCAGAAGTATTTTGAGCAGGCCATTGAGGCTATGAAGGGCGATAATGTAAAGCAGGCACTGACCAACATTGAGGTGGCAATGCCCATTACCTACATTGACAGCGTTTTTGACGAGCTTGTGCAGGAGCACCCTCTTCTGGCGGCTATCACTTTTGTGAACACCAGCGGCTCTGTAAAGATGATCGTAAACAAGGGCGGTATCCAGCTGGCGGTATGGGGCAAGCTCACCGACTCCTACAAGACCGAGCTTTCAGGCTCCATTGAGGAGATAGATGCGGGACTTTACAAGTTACAGGCATTTATCCCTGTTGCAAAGGCTATGCTTGACCTGGGCCCTGCATGGCTCGACAAATACATTCGCACTATCCTCTCGGAAGCACTTTTCTTTGGCATTGAGAAGGCGATCATTTCCGGAACGGGCAAGGACGAGCCTATAGGCATCAACCGTGTTGTAGGCAGCACTTCCAGCGTTTCCGCAGGAGTTTACTCCGAAAAGGAAGCTATCAAGGTAACAAGCTTTGAGCCTGCATCTTACGGTGCTCTTTGCTCACGCCTGGCGACAAACTCCGAAAGCGGACTTTCAAGAACGGTAACAGGGCTTATTCTTATTGTAAATCCTGTGGATTACCTCAAGGTCATCATGCCTGCCACAACTATGCTCACACCCTCAGGCACATATGTGCGTGACATTTTCCCTGTGCCCACACAGGTTATCCAGTCACAGGAATGCGCACAGGGCAAGGCATATCTCGGAATGGCAAAGCGCTACTTCATGGCTCTGGGGTCTGCAAAAAACGGCAAGATCGAGTATGATGACAGCGTGCAGTTTATGGAGGACAACCGTGTATATGCCATCAAGATGTACGGCAACGGTATGCCCCTTGACAACAACGGCTTCATCACCCTTGACATTTCGGAACTCAAGCCTCTCAGATACAATGTTACCACGCTTACCGAGACCCTTGACAAGTTGACAGAGAGCACTACCACCGAAGATGGCAAAAAGTAAAGGGAGAGGTAAGGCATGGCAGGCTATGTGATGGACAATGTCTCCGCCGAGGAGATAGCAAAGCTTATCGGCGATGTGCTCGGGATCCCTGCGGCTGAGGAATTTTACACAAAGACCGAGGCACCTTATGCGGCAGTGCTTACGCCCGCCGCAAGGGTCTCGGCTCCCGATATGGGAAGATATTACGCAAGGACCCAGAGATACAGGATAGAGCTGTACACCAAGACAAAGGCGGACACTCTCAGAGAGAGGTTCAAGGACCTTATTTACAGCACTATCCCTGCAGGGGAGTTTGATGAAGAGGAAGTAAGCTACTCCTCTGACCGTCTCTATCTGACGGCAATAGAGTTTGAGATCATGGAATAGGAGTGATAACATGAGCGAACAGGTTACTACACGAGTTTTCAAAGGATCGGGATACATATTTGCAAGAAAGCACAGCGCATCTGTATCGTTTCCCAAGGTGGCAGATATGGCCTCGATGACGAAGGTAGAGGCGGAAGCTATTGACGCATATATCCGTGCTCTTGCGGTGGCGGACAACGAGCTGGGATATCTTAAAAACGGCATTACTATTACCGAGACCCTTACGCCCCTGGAAGATCAGGATGACATGGGCCGCCTTAAGGTGGCAGATATCCAGGATGAAAAGGGCAATGCGGCATTTGCACTCTTTAATGCCAATGCAAAGACCATCTCGAAGATCCACCCTCTGGCAAAGGCGGCAGAAAACACAGAAGCGGGCATAAAGCTCACGAACCTGGGCGGTATTGCCAACAAGGACGATTCGGCTTACGATATCCTTTTTGTACACCCCGATACCGATCTGGGCGATATCTGTGTTTATACCCTGGGCAAGAATATTTCGGGACTTACGCTGCAGTTCCAGCCCAACCAGGTAACGCCTCTGAACTGCACCTATGCGGCTCAGGCTATTGACACAACAGGCGTTCTGTACAAGGTGAGCGAGCACATGGCGGGCAAGCCCATATATGAGCCGGGCAAAGATCAGGGCTGATAAGGAAATAAATTTATGTAAAGCGGGAGGGACAGGCACATTCATTGCGGCTGTCCCTTTTTTGACACAGGGAGGCACGTATGGGAAAATTCGGTTTTACTGCGGTGATAGGTGCCGACTATTCGGCGCTCAACAACGCCATGAAGGAGATAGACAGCAGCTCCAAGAAGCTCAACTCGGAGCTTAAGCAGATAAACAGCGCTCTTAAGCTTGACCCCGAAAATGCTGTGCTTGCGGCGCAGAAGCTTGAAGTCATGGGCGATGCCGCAAAGGAAGCGCAGAAAAAAATCGAAAAGCTGGAATCCCAGCAGGAAGCTATGAACAAGGCTCTGCAGAACGGGGATATAAGCGCTGAGTATTACAGGGAGTATCAGAGGGAGATCGAAAAGGCCGAAAGGACTGTAAGAGAGTTTACAAAGGCACAGAATGAGGCTCAAAAGGCGGCAGAGGACTCGGCGCAGGCTCAGCAGAATAGTGCGCAGGCAACGGCAGAATCTGATAATACGCTATCCGGCTGGGGCGAAACCATGAAGGGCATACTTGCCTCCAAAGCAGTGACCATTCTGGCGGACGGCATTATGCAGGCTGCTGAATCACTGATTGAGCTTGGCAAAAGCTCTGTGACTGCATATGGTGAGCTTGAACAGAACCTGGGCGGCGCTGATGCCGTTTTCGGGAAATATTCGGAGAGCATCAAAAGTTCTGCAGAAGATGCGTACAGGGTAATGGGTACCTCGCAGTCCGAATATCTTGCGACTGCGAACAAAATGGGAGCTTTATTTCAGGGCTCGGGAGTTGACCAGCAGAGATCACTCGAACTGACAGCACAGGCAATGCAGAGAGCGGCAGATATGGCATCTGTTATGGGTATTGAAACCTCTGCGGCATTGGAGGCAGTGACGGGAGCGGCAAAAGGCAACTACACCATGATGGATAATCTGGGTGTTGCCATGAACGCAACCACACTAAAGGCATATGCGTTGTCAAAGGGATTAGATGTTACTTGGGACAGTGCCTCTAACGCTGAAAAAGCTGAAATAGCCATGCAGTATTTCTTTGAAAACACCGAGCAGTATGCGGGCAACTTTGAGCGTGAGGCACGTGAAACGGTAAGCGGTTCTATCGGCTTGCTTACGGCTTCTGTGGAAAGCCTTATGGCAGGGCTGGGAAATTCCGAGGCTGATATCGTCAATCTGACGCAGAATGTTATTGATGCTTTTAACGCTGTTTCGGACAATGTTACCCCCGTGCTTGATACTATTGCGCTTGCTCTTCCGCAGGTGGCGGATAATCTTGTGGATGCACTGCCGGATGTGCTTCCGGGAATTGCGGAAACAGCCGGAAAAATAGGCGAAACTCTTCTGAACGGACTTCTGGATAATCTACCGGAGATGACGGAGACCGCAGTACAGCTCATTGCTGACTTTGCGCAGAGTATTGTCAGCGCTCTTCCAGAGCTTGCGGAAGCTGCTGCTGAGATGATATCGGTACTGGCAAACGGATTATCGGAGGCTCTGCCCGAGCTTATACCTGCGGCTGTGGAAGCAGTAATAAAAGTTACAGAAGCGCTTATTGACAATGCACCTCTTATGGTAGATGCGGCTATACAGCTTATAGAGGCGCTTGCAGAAGGGCTGGCAAAGTCGATACCTCAGCTTTTGCAGGAAGCTCCTGTTATTATCACAAAGCTTATAGAAGCACTTGCAGAAGTGGTTCCGGCTCTTATTTGGGAAGTTCCGAACGCTATTGCACAGGGTATAATAGACGGATTGACCACATATGACTGGCAGGCTGGCGCAGATGCGGCTATGTCTGGTCTTGGGGTTGCCATTGCACAGGCAAGCGGATATGTGACCGCAGGCTCTCAGGAAGAAGCGGACGCACGGCTTGATGCTGCTCTGAAAGAGCTTGAAGAAAAGCGTGGTCAGATACCCGAGAAGTACAGGCAGATACAGGAAGAGCTTAAAAAGGGAGCGGAAGAGACTGCCGACAAGATGGCGGACACAAGCACCGAGATAGCTGAGGCGGCAGGGACTGCGGCTGATGTTGGTGTTTCGGAGACAAAGAGCGAAAATGGCGGCGATGAAAGCGGTGTAAATCAGAAGTCTGATATGCTCGACAAGGAGCTTGAAGAGCTTGAACACAAGTACAAGACCCACAAGGTAACGGAAGAGCAATACTGGGCTGAGAGAAAAAGCACTCTTGAAAAATACCGTGATGATGACAGTGAGGAATGGAATGCTCTATACGACAAAGTAACTGAGCATTATACCAAGCTTGCGGAGGCTGAGAAAAAGGCAAAGGAAGCGGCTTTGAAAGAAGATACCGCCGAGGCCAAGAAGCGATTTGATGCGCTGTACTCTCAGCTCAGCGATGAAAAGATCACACGGGAGCAGTTCAATGATGAATATGCTGCCCTTACGGAAGAGCTTGCTCAGAAACAGATAGACATATCGGAATATGCCGCAGATAAGATAGCATCATATGACGAGAAAGTCCGCAAGGAGGAAATGACCGCCTGGGAGAAAGCTTCAAAGGAAATAACGGACAAAATAACCAAGACCTATGAAAATGTCACACAGGCATATGAAAAGGCGAAAAGTCAGCTTATTTCTTCGGCAAAGCTCATTGACAAAAAGGTCACGGACACATCGGGAGCAGACAGATATATCCTTACGGACTTTGAGAAAAAGCGCAAGGAACTTGCAAAATACCGCAAGGACCTGGAAAAGCTCAAAGAGACGGGCATTTCCGACGACCTTATGGAGCAGGTAATGAGCCTGAGCTATGACAGCGGAGAACGCCAGGGATATATTTCCGAACTGCTGAAAATGAGTGACAGCCAGAGGAAAAAATATTATAAGGACGTTGATGCGTTTTATGCCGAGGCTGACAAGACTGCCGCATTCGAGGTGCAGGACGATCTCACCGAGGCGGACAGGATAGCCAAAGAGGGCATTGAAAGCATATATGGCAGTATGCCTGCCGACGCATATCAGAAGGGCGTTGAAACGGCACAGTCGTACATTGATGGCATTAACAAGACCATGGCGGACGCTGATGCGCTCAGGTCTATGGGCTCGGATTTCGGGGAGCGGAGCCAGAACAGCAAAATGCAGTCGGCTGCATCGGGAAGCTCGGGCAGCACCTATTCGCCGTCGGGCACGGCACAGGGCGGCAAGAGCAGCTTCTACAGCGGAGATACGAAGATCGTTATCAATGTTGCGGGCAAGAATGTGATAGTAAGCACCATTGAGGAGCTTATCCGCAAGGGCAAGCTGGCTGACAGCAGGAGGTGAAAAGTATGTCAAAGGAATTTAACGGCGGATACACTATCAAGATAAACGGTACGGAGTGGGAGCTGCTGAACGGATACTATCCGTCCTGGGCGGAGGAAGAGGCCGAGAACTTTGAAAACTATGACTTTTCGGATTTTACTCAGTTAAAGGGTGTTCGCTTCTCGGCGGCGTTCAAGGTGGGAAATCTTTCGGAAGAGGATAAAAGCGCTCTGCTTGATCTTCTGGCTCCACGCCTGGTGAGCATAGAGTGTCCCGATTACAAGGGAAATGTAAAAATAAGCGGCGTATCGGCTGAGCTTATCGCCGCAAAAAGTCTCGGAAAATGGTATTCGGTATCTTTCAATGCCGCCGCAGTTGCGCTCACGCCTCTCGGCGGCGGGCTTTAGCCTGGTGCTTACTGCGGGAGGCACTGAGGTCACCAGGTTCGGCAATATCACTGTGACAAAGGCTGTTGACGGGCTGGGAACGTCGGGAATATGCACTTCTCAGCTTTCGTTCGAGACCCCTGCTCCGTTTAATGCTTACAGGGCAGCTCCTGTTGTTCTTACGGGAGTTTCGGGCGTAGGAAAATACTATATTGACAGCAGGTCGCAAAGTGGCGGCGTGGTGACGGTGACGTGCCTTGACCGCATGGCTTTTTCCGATGAGGATTTCCCATATGCTTCCATAGACAGCTCGGTGCCTAAGAATGTTCCCATAAACACCGTAATGGACCTTATCGTACGGACTGTAGGAGAGCTTACCGGGTGGGGCGGCATTCCCTCATGGCTTACGTCTATTTCCAGGACTGAGCTTCAAGAGACTTGTTCCGATATCCTTACAAAGATATCGGAGGCGTGCTGCGGCGTATTCTACATAACAGATGAGCAGAACCTGCAGTTTCTTCCTTACGGCAATACCTCCGGGCAGGTGAACGCAGACGTACACACGGCGCTTGACGTTGGCTGTGAATTTACGGCGACTGGCATCAAATGCACTGACGGTGACGGAAATGTTATCACAAGAGGCGACGCTTCGAGGAAGTACGACAGCATTTGCATAGCCTCAGAGCTTATCACTGACAGCGGCTGCGAGGAGATATGGGGACGTGCCGAAAACTATACCCACGCTGCATATTCCTGCCAAAGGTGCAGACTTGACGGTATCCCGCCTACGGGTGGAACGGTAAATTTTGCGGGGAGCGGCATCATGCGTGCAGGATCTGTTACGGCAAGCATCAGCAAGGCGGGAATATTTGCGGAGGTGAGCAATCCTGAGCCGTCGGATTCCGAGATAGGCATGAGAGGACGCAACCTGCGTGAGAGCGACAGCAAGGTAAGGTATGGACGCAGCGGTGCCATGATGTTCACAAAATATCAGGGTGTCGTGATGGTGGACGGAGAGGAGAAGGTTAACAGTGGCTGATAACGACGGATATCCTTTCGTGTCCTATGGCGATGGGCTGTTTTTTGACGGCGGGGACATACACTGTCGATATCCTTGTCTGTCATTTGAACGCATTGATGGCGAGACTTCGGGCAAAGCAATATACGAATATGGACCGTACATTATTACAGTGACGTATGATATTGACGGCGGGAAAAGGAAAAATGCGCACTGGACGAGGGTGTATAAGGAGGCGGGCGGATGATTTTAGACGGGGGGCTTATTTTACAGGCGTTGGCGGGCGGGGGAAGCTCGGGCGGAAAGGTCAAGCCCATAACTATAACGGAAAACGGCACATACAATGTTTCCGACGCTGAAAAGGCTGAGGGATATGTTGGATTTGCGCCTGTGACTGTTGATGTGCCTGACAGATATCAGGAGGGATATGATAAAGGACACGATGACGGCGTAAAATCGGTTGTTATCAGTCCTCTGACGGTCACCGCAAACGGCACATATAGCGCCGCTGATTATTCCTGTAATGGATTCGACCCTGTGAATGTCAATGTACCGGACAGATATCAAGAGGGCTATGAGGACGGACAGGAACATGGCAAATATACATTTCCCGATGGCACATCATACAGCGATGTTGTAAACATCATCGGCGGCGATGCTGTTGCTGATGAAACATTGGGTGTACAGGTCAGAACAACGGAAACATACGGGGAAGATATGTATTCAACCCAAACCATTGTTTATGATTTATCGGGAAATCCATTATCAACATTGCGAAGTTGGGGATTTGCCAATAGTTTCCTGCCAACATGGGGAATGCCTAAAGTAACATATTTTTCGGTGACTGACAGCACAACAGGAGCCTGGAAGATCATGTACACATGGGACAGCGGTGGCACTAACGAATTTACAGGCACAGATACCTATTTGATTGGATTTGGGGCAGATGGGCACAAGTATTCTGCAAGCAATTAAAGGAGGAATTTATATGATAACAACTCAAGAAACGACAGTGGCTGTCAGCGGTCTGACAACGGTGGAATTTGACCGCCGTTATCCGTTCTACGGTATCAGGAACGATAGCAGCAGTGCGATACAGGTATCGACTGTTAACGCCGAGTGTGTGGAAGGCGCCGACGGTGTAGTGACTGTCGCTAAGGACAGCAGTTTTGTTATTGCCAACTGCGGCGATAAATTCAATGGCACTGTGCTGTACCTGAATGGAAATGGCACTGTCACAGTCGTTGGTCAGTACAGCGACAGCAACCGTTTTAGGGCAGCCAAGAAGGGAGGTGAGACAGTTGACATAAACCCCACGTCTATTAGCGAAAATCATAATAACATATTCCGTGGCGATGATTTATTCGCAAAGGGATATGATATCAATGACATCTGCGCTATGATTAGTGACGGAAGTTTTTCTGATATCTATATCGGTGACTATTTCACGCTATCGGGAGACATTGCGAATGTCCCCTGTTTCGTAGAGCAGACCAGTGATGATGGTACAAAAACGCTGGTGGAATCGACCCAGACGGTAACCTACAATACGAAATTCCGTGTCGCAGGTTTAGACACCTATTTAAACACTGGCGATACGGCGTTTACAGCACATCACGCTGTTATTGTGCCTGATGGAGTTATCGGGCGCAACTATATGAATGGCACTAATACTACCAGTGACGGGTATATTGGCAGTTTCATGTTTGCATCGGTATTACCTGTGTATAATACGCATTTTTCAGCGAAACTGAACAATCACCTGTTGTCACATCGTGAAATTTTGAGTAATGGCGTGATTGGAAATCAGGCAAATAGTTGGGCGTGGACAGACGTGAAAATAAATTTAATGTCTGAACCGGAAATATACGGGCTATCAATACGGGGCGATGGGTTTGATGTAGGCGTGAATTATCGACAATTCCCATTATTCCGTATATCACCGACATATATGGTTAATTTCAGTTGGTGTTGGCTGCGAGCTGTCTATACATCAAGTAGTTTCGCATATATGGGCGGCTCAGGCGGTGCAGGTGCGGGTGCCGCCGCTACGTTATTTGGCGTCCGCCCCTGTTTCTGCATAGGCTGAGGAGGTACGACAAATGGATATATACAATGAAATCCAGCAGAAAATTGCTGACTGCCGCTGGAAGTTGTCAGATAGCGCCAGCCCCATAGGCGACTGGAAAATAGCCAAGTGCTATGAATATGCGTTGATGGGGCTGCCTGCACCGTATGACATGACCGAATTAAACGCCAAGCGGCAGGCGGTAAGAGATGAAATTAACGAGCTGGAAGAGAAATTGAAAAAATTTGATATTCCTGTGGTTAGGAAATCTGAGGAGGAATGAAAATGGATAAGTTCACAGAATTCATCAAGATCATACTGGGCGGCATTGTCACGGCGGTGTCGGGATTTTTCGGCGGCATGGACGGCATCATGTTTGCACTGATAGCGTTTATATCCATCGACTACGTAACAGGTGTGGCGGTTGCCGTGAAACAGAAAAAGTTGTCCTCGGAGGTGGGATTCTGGGGTCTGGTGCGCAAGGTCTGCATCGTGGCGCTGGTAGGCGTGTCACATTTTGTAGATGTTTATGTCATGCACACAGGTGATATCTTCCGCACGGCTATTGCGCTGTACTACATAGGCAACGAGGGCATATCGCTGTTAGAGAACATCGGCAATCTGGGCGTAAAGCTGCCTAAGAAGCTGATTGATATACTGGAGCAGATACGTGACGATAATTCGGGGGAGGGCAAAAATGATGAGCATTAACATCAAAATGGATACAGGCACTGCCAACACCACTGTTGCCAAAGGGCGATCCATCGAATGGATAGTGATCCACTACACGGCAGGCACCTCATCGGCTGCGGGCAGCGCACACAATCTTGCAGCATGGTTCAGGGCAGGAGCAAATCCCGCCAATCCTGCCAGCGCTGATTTTATTGTGGACGACGAAAATGTTGTCTGCTATAATCCTGACATTGCAAACCGTTATTCATGGGGCGCAGGCGGTGTAAAATACACCAAAATGTCCACGTCAGAGGGCGGCAGATATTACGGCAAGTGCAGGAACAGCAACTGCATCAACATTGAGATTTGCAGCAACAAGAAAAACAGGAAGTCTCTGAGCGCAGATGACACGGACTGGTATTTCACCGATGCAGAGCTGGCATTGGCTGCTGAGCTGGTCAAGCATCTGATGAAAACATACGGCATTTCTGCTGACCATGTTATAATGCACCACCAGGTGACCGGCAAGCTGTGCCCTGCGATGTGGACGCATTCGGAGGCAGAGCTTGAGGGCTGGAAGAAGTTTCAGCAGATGTTTATGCCTGCTGTCGAAAGCAATCAGATGTTTTATGTGCAGGTCGGGGCTTTTAGTTCCAGGGAAAATGCTGAAGCATACCTTAAAACAGTGAAAAAAGATTATCCGGGTGCATTTATTAAATCAATGTAAGATAAAAAATTCGCCGTCGGTAAGAGCTGTGGGGCTCTTATCGGCGGCGCTTTTTTATTTTATTCTCTTAACTGATAACAAAAGCGAACCATTGATTATTACCAACGGTTCGCCTGTGTGTGTTTTGGCTCCCCCTTATGCGGCACAATGTGGTCAACATCGGTCGCAAGCACCGAAGGCTTACCCTGCCTCTTGCATTCTTCACAAAAAGGATAAAGCTGCAAATGACGCTCTCGGGCTTTTCTCCACTTGTATCCATATCCTCTCTTTGAAGATGACTGCCGATATTTTGATATATCATCTGAATGTTGATCGCAGTAGCCGCTTATATTTGTTGTAAGATTTCTGCAGCCACCGTGCTTACAGCGCCTTGGCACTTCTTTGTTCATATCGTACCCTTTCTGACAAGGACCGACATTGGTTCCGATGCAGTACACAGCGTACAGTATAATCGGAACCGCAGTCTTCCCCACCCATAAAAAACAGCAATATGGGAAATAAATGCATTATGCCATTAAAACAGCGGCAGGGCAAAAAGGCAAAGCATTACAGCAATTATGCTATTGCAGAATTACTGCATATTCAGCATACTACCGAAAATGGAAAAACAACATTGTCCTGTGACAAACCGTGACAAATCGTGACAAACCGTGACAAATCGTGATAAAATACAAATAAAAAAAGCAGGAGGCAAAAGCTCTCCTGCAGGATCATCAACCTATTAAATTCATCAAATGCGCACAAAAACGCATTTGGGTGTCGAAATACGTTTTCTCTGCCCCAAATGCGTTTTCTTTTGGACCTTATGCAATGACAGTATCTTCCTCCTGCATATGCTTGATTATCTCAAGTCCATATCCGTGAAGGCGCAGGACCGTTCTTTTCGATATATTAAGTATTGCAGCAATGTCGTCCCAAGTTTCACCCAAGACATAATAGTGGTACATTACCGTTCTTATTTTGCTGTCCTGAATAGATGATAAAAGCACTTCAATTTTTTTGTCAAGATCACCTATCCTATCAAGATAAGCAGATGTAGCATTCAATATAGCTTTTATTTCATTGATAACACTGCGCCCTCCGGCACAGACCGCAAGGCAATGCCATATGAATTCTCAACACGAAGAAGTATAAGCTGCCACCTCTTCAGCTTCTCCATATGCATTTCTATTTCCTTGTCATTATTGCGATAGTAGTCCAGTTCCTTTCTTGTTATAAGCACTGACGTCAACCTCCCTCAAAGTTGTGTCTGCGAAGCTATGTATTATTTTTCAAAGATACGGTATTCTTTTATTGTACATCACGATATTCAAAAGTATATATTTAGATGTGTTTTTTTTACAAATATTTTACATTTTAAAAAGCACATAAAAAAAGTCCCGCAAACCGTTATGGTATGCGGGATAGTAAAGATATTGTTTAGCTGGGGAGAGAAAATGCGAAAGCATTTATTCTTTTTTGTCATCTACGATTTTTTCATCATCTTCAATATTTCTTAAATCCAAAAAAGGAATTTCAAGAGGCTTATATTCCGAATGTGATGTAATCATTGAAATTATTGGCCTTGCATATGATAAAATCATTGCAGGAACATTCTTGTTAAGTATACTTTCAAGCATATCAGCCGGAACATCTTCATCCCATTTGACTTTTGAACTCATCACAATAGTAAACACAAATGGGAAATCCTCTGTATCCTCTGTCTTAATCGAAAGGTTAACCTTTGCGGTCTTTTCTTCTTCTGATACAAATACTTCTGTGCCAAAAGATATAGGTACTGCTTTGCCTCTTAAATTTGCTAAATTACAATCTTCTTTAACCTTGTAATCAAAGCTTTCAATTGTAGGTTTTATAAACTTAAATGCACTTTTCTTCATATATTTTCACCTCATGCAGCATCAATACCAAAGCAAAATTCAAAAGGACAATATTGCTCCGTATAATTCTCGTCTGAAGAATCACCTAGAACATACTCTATGTTTTCTTCACATTGAAATGTTGATTGAGCATTTCTATCCTTTTCAGCCTGCCATACAAAGTCTGAATTGAGATCCACATCGTCAATATCACAATCTAACAGAACAGTATCTAAAATTCCATCAAGATCTATGAAATCACAGTCTAAAAAAACAGCTCCCGATTCCGGGTCTTGCCTTGTCTTCATATGCTCCGACATAAAATTTTGAAATGCAATACGATTTTCATCATTATTATAAACCCCATTGCAAACATTCTTATATTCAACTGCATCATTTCCCGAAAAAACAATGTAATCATTACGTACGTATCTTCCCATAGTACAATACCTCCAAAGTTCCTCAGAAATTATGGACATTCAGCATAACTTTCATACAAAGATTTATTTCTCATATCAATAAACATTTTTGTCGTAGCCCCATAATTACATTCAATCTTAGTATTGACAAATCCTAAGCCTGTATACCAAGACTCTAACCCTTTTAATGCATCAAGAGTTACAAACCTACAACCAGTATGAGCTGATACACTTTCTGCATACGATAAAAACTGCTGCATTGTGGCTATGCCAAGCCGCCGCTTTCGATACTGAGGTAAAATGTAAATCAAATCAAGGTGAACCGCATAATATTTATAATTATCATAATCTTCAGCTTCTTCCTCGGCTAATGAAAACATATTCAACGAAGCAACATAATAACCAAGTACAGTATCTTTGCAACTTAGTTGCTTAAATGCCGCGCGTTTAGCAATACTATCATAATAAGCACTACTAAGTATATTAAAAAAGGATTGATTTTCTTTTTGAACTTGATTTAAAATTTTGGATGATGGTTCAGTTTTAACATCTTCAATTTTTAATTCCGACATTAGTTGTTTCACCACTAATCATATGTAAGCTTCATTGTATTTATTATATTATATGTTGGCTATAATTAAAAGTCATAATATTAAGATTATTTTTTAACAAAAAGTTAAATTACACCCAAGCTGTTAAAGTATATAAAGGCAAAAGGGCACAGATTATTTTCTGTGCCCTTCAAGCCTGGTTACGAAGCCGAACCTACCGTCACTCGTGAGAATGAATATCGGTTCGTCTCTTAAATGTTTTGGCTCCCCTCTGCGGGCAAAACTGCGGGCAAACAAAAAAATAAACCACTCAGATACATTATCTAAGCGGTTTTATTTGGTGCGAGAGATGGGACTTGAACCCACACGTCAAAGACACACGCACCTCAAACGTGCCTGTCTGCCTATTCCAGCACTCTCGCATAATTCCTGACCTGTTTAATCAGTCAGCTTTTATATTATAGCACAGCAGATATCTATATTCATCAATAAACTGTAAACAATACATTTCCTAAAATAATTGCATAAAAATGAGACTTTTTGCCCCGCTGATGTGTTTTATATACAGAAACGTTTCGATAAAACTCCACTGACAGGGAGATGATGTGTTGAACAAAGAAGAATATGAAAACGCCGTAAACAGGCGGCTGGATATGGTGGTGCGGCTGGCATACACCTATCTGAAAAACTTTGCCGAGGCGGAGGACGCCGCTCAGGAGGTCTTCCTTCGGCTGTTTAAGGAGGATATCTCCTTCGATTCGGCGGAAGCGGAAAAGGCATGGCTTATTCGGGTAACGGCAAACTACTGCATCAATCGCAGACGGCTGGCGTGGTTCTCCCGCCGTGACCACAGGGACATTGCTGACATAGTCAGCAATGATATAGTCAGCAATGACATAATCGGCAATGTCGGCTCCGATGAGTTTGCTCATGTTGAAATGAGCGTCAGCGAGCAGGCTGTCCTTGAAGCGGTCATGAGCCTGCCGCTGAAATACCGCACGGCGATACATCTCTATTACTACGAGGAATACTCCGTCAAGGAAATATCACAGCTTACGGGCGTTAAGGAATCTACAGTGAGAACAAGGCTCCAGCGTGGCAGAGAGCGGCTTAGGGCTGCTCTCGGAAAGGAATATGGCGATGAATGTACAGCATTATAAAAACGCACTTGACAAGTTAAAGGCAGACGATGCCACAAGGCAGAAAATACTTGATATCCCCCAAAGGCGAAAAAAGGCGAGACCAAAGCTCCGTCAGCTCATGCTCCCCGCTGCGGCGGTGCTGGTGCTGATGTTCGGCACGGTGGTGTATGCGGCTCAGAGCGGTCTGTTCTCCGTCATATACGGCAGAGAGGCGGACTACAGCAATTTTGAGGGCCTTACGGGCGAGATGGACATATCCTCCCTTGAATGTGAAAGCGGCGGCCTTACGGTCACTCCCATGGGCTATGCGGCGGACAGCTACAGCATATTCTGTGTATTTAAGCTGGATTTTGACCACGATATCCCTATGTATGACTATTACGAGGAGCAGTACATTGACGGCTGGGGACACGACGGCGTTGAAATGGAAAACACCTACGCACGCTTTTCCACCAACGGCGGACATTCCGATATCCGCTTTGTCCGTGAGGACAGCAGGACTTTCTACTGCATCTTCACCGTGAACTGCACCGGCGAGATGAGCGGCACTATCCCCATAGATTTCACCTGCTTCAATATGTCCGGCGTATATCTTAACTCCGGCCGCATCATCTCATATGACAATATCATTGACAGCAGCCTGTTCTCCGCAGATTTCACCGTTGAGATACCCGATTATGTCAACCGATATGCAGGCGGCGACGGCATCGAATTTACCATAACCCCCTGCGGCGTTGCAGCCGACACCGAGGGCTACAGCTATGACAGCCTGATGAACAGCGAAAACGGCCTGCTGGCAGGCAAGGCATATATAAAGCTGAAAAACGGCGAGACCGTCAGCTGCGGTACGGAATATTCTAAGGCATATAACCTCCGTGACAGCTTCGGCGGACATTTTACCTTTGACAAGGGTCATTTCCGCACAGGCTTTGAATATCCCATTGACCCCGATGATGTGGAATATCTGTATGTAGGCGGCATAGAATATCCCGTCAGATGAATAACCCATCATTCCTTTCACATAATAATACAAACCACTGAAAGGAATGATGGTCATGAACGACAAGGAAGAAAAGGACACCGTAAAGCTGCTGAGGCAGTGCGATGCAGGCATAAAAATGGGGATAGGTGCCATAAACGACGTTATCCCCAAGGCAGGCGACGCCGACCTTGAGGATATTCTCAAAAAAAATGTGAAAGAGCATGAAAAGCTGCGCTCCGAGGCGGAGCAGCTCCTTAACTCATGGGGCAGGGCGGGCAAAAATCCCTCTGCCATGGCAAAGGCGATGTCAACAGTCAAGACTGACCTTACTCTTATGAACGGCACCGAGCAGGACGCAGCGGAGCTGGTCTCAAAGGGCTGCTCCATGGGCATAGACAAGCTCCGCCAGAGCATGGACAAATATGCCGCAGCCGACGGCGGCAGCAGAAAGCTCACCCGTGATCTGATCTCCGCCGAGCAGCGGCTTATGACGGATCTGAAAAAATATTTGTGATTGGCATTTGCAGAAAGGCAACGAAAATAAAGCCAATCTATAAGATAATTCAATGATTTACGGACAAAATAACCGCCCCACACCTCAGAACCAAGCAAAACTAACAGCAGATGCTCGATATAAACTGTAAAATTAAAGGATTTAAGGTAGAGGACATATTTATCAATTTGCTTACTATTTGCTTTTACTCATAAAGCTCTCTACCGCAAACTCCCCCACAGCAGATATATTATCCAATATGAACTGCTGTGCTGACGGCTTATACAATACCTTGATATACTGCTTCCCCGTTTGCGGAGATGTCACGTTCAAATTGTATATACCTATCTCTTCACCCATATCCGCAGCCCTTGATTCGCTCTCCTGTGTAAGCAGCCCCGACTGCCTCAGCCACCCTGTTATTGACTTCCTGAGCGGTGCTGTTGCCATGTGCATATCCGTTTCCGTGATTATCTTTTCGGAAAATGCGGAAAGTGACAGCGATTCATTGCCCAGCGTTACCTTTCCTATCCCTGCCGATATGCCGTCAAATGCTTCTCTTATATCCTCCGCCGTTTTCATCATGTTTCGGCGGAGCTTTTTTATCTCCTTTTCCTCGGTGACTGCGGCAACCTGATTTTTCTCCGCATATTCCTTGATGACCGTGATGAATGCGTTTCCGTAGCGTTCCAGCTTTGCCGCTCCCACGCCCGATACGTTCAGAAACTCGCTGTCTGTCCTCGGCAGCCTTTCACACATATCACGGAGAGACGTATCGGTGAAGATAAGGTACGCAGGCACGCCCTGAACGGAGGCAAGCTTTGCACGCAGCGCTTTGAGCTTATCCAGCAGCACAGGGTCGCAGGCATAAACGGGCGCCTCCGGCTTGGTTCTCTTTGCTCCGGCGGACTTCGGCAGTCGTGCCATTACCTTTTTGTCCCCCCTAAGCACGTCCAGAGCGGAGGGATTCAGCTTCAGCACGGGATATTCGTCCTCTGTCTTTTGAGCATAGCCCATATAGATAAGCTTTTCGGTTATCTGCTTGATGTTTCGCTCTGTGCTGTCTTTCATTATGCCGTAGGTGCTGAGCTTGTCAAGCCCTGCGGCGGTTATGCGCTCGTTTTCCTTGCCCGTAAGGATATCCGTAATCATTTTAAGCCCATAGCGCTGACCTGCACGGAAAATGCAGGACATTATCTTCTGAGCCTCCACTGTAACGTCCTGTGCGCCCTCCTCCGAACAGCAGCAGGAGCAGTTTCCGCACTGTGAGGGCGACTTCTCGCCGAAATATTTCAGTATATAGCTTCTCAGGCACTCGGCGCAGGTGCAGTAGATCGTCATATCCTTGAGGCGCTTCAGGTCACGGTTTCTCACCTCTTCCGCAGCCTCAGGCTCCAGCTCCGACTCGTCATAGCTCTTGTTTATGAGAAATTTTGCGGTGTTCACGTCCTGACCGCTGTAAAGCAGTATGCAGTCCGCAGGAGAGCCGTCACGACCTGCACGGCCTGCCTCCTGATAATAGCTTTCCACGTCCTTGGGCATATTGTAGTGGATAACAAAGGAAACGTTTGATTTGTCGATGCCCATGCCGAAAGCGTTGGTTGCGACCATTATCTTGCGCCTGTCGTAAATGAAATCGTCCTGATTTGTGCGTTTTTCCTCCTCCGCAAGCCCTGCGTGATATCTGGTAGCGGAAAAGCCCTGGCTGCACAGCCGCTCGCACACGGTCTCCACGTTTTTTCTGGTGGAGCAGTAGATGATGCCGCTCCTGCCCTCCTCGTCGTATTTTTTCACCAGTCTTTTCAGGTCGGCATATTTGTCTGAGGGACGGCGCACCTCAAAATAAAGATTTTTTCTGTCAAAGCCCGTGACCAGAGTAAACGGGTCTTTAAGCTCCAGCAGGCGGGCGATATCATCACGCACCCTTTCCGTGGCGGTGGCGGTGAACGCAGTCATAACAGGTCTCTTTGGAAGCGCTGCGGCAAACCGTGGGATATTCAGATAAGAGGGACGGAAGTCCTGACCCCACTGAGAAATGCAGTGCGCCTCGTCAACGGTTATCATAGATATCTCGGCGTGCATGGCATAGTTCATGAACACCTCGCTGTCAAGGCGCTCGGGGGCGACATAAATAAGCTTGTAAGCCCCACGCTCCGCATTTTTCAGCACCGTGTAAAGCTGATTCATTGTAAGGCTGCTGTTGATAAACGCCGCAGGAATGCCCGACTGCACCAGCGAGCTTACCTGATCCTGCATCAGCGAAATAAGTGGGGAGATAACGATAGTAACGCCCCCGAACATCAGCGCAGGCACTTGATAGCATACGGATTTTCCCGCACCCGTAGGCATAACTCCCAGGGTATCACGCCCCGACAGAATGCTGCTCACCAGCTCCGCCTGACCCTCTCTGAAATTATCATAGCCGAAATATTTTTTCAGCACTTGGTTCTGATCCATTTAAACAACCATCTCTCTGCAAAATAACACTGATATCATTATATCATCTTTTAAGAGAAAAGGCAAATGTTTTCTGGGACAATGATTAAAACAACCGGTATTTTAGCCAATTCCCACCGCAGAGCTAAGCAAAACTAACAGCAGATACTCGATATGTAAATGCCAGACCACAAATGAGAGGGGCGGCGGTGAAAGG
>CEBY01052743.1_pt1 | contig 34778 bp, 27 predicted proteins | sample 554731 | NCBI WGS metagenome assembly CEBY01 (sample SAMEA3182050, study PRJEB8094) | gut metagenome | biome: human; feature: gut; material: Stool; isolation source: human stools | place: Canada | collected 2012-02-22
AAACTAAATTGTATAAATCTAATATCAGTATTTCATCAAAACTGCTTCTGTACGGCCCGCTTACAGCCATATCTTCCAGCGGCTAGTTTTTATACAAAATTCTACCTGTCATTTTTAAATAAATAAACTGTTTCATCTGGCTGAATATGCTTTGCATAAAATAAGCCCAGCCGTTGATGCCGGCACATGTTCCCTGTTAATATGCACTCTGGCTGCAGGCATTGCCAAATTAAAATAAATTGTTTTTTCGATGTCGCCTATTTCGATCCGTACAAAACATTGCTTCGACAGAGACGGAATCGTGTAGGCTTTACACTCAGCTTCTCTATTAAAACCTGCGTCACCTGATAATATCAATATCTATTTATTTTGCAACTTCAGCAATCACATCACTGGTCAAATCTTTACCGCCATACAGCATTGCACTGCTGTCAACTACACTGCTGATACCGGCGCGTTTTGCAACTGTGGCAATAGCTTTTTGCACTTTTTTCTGAATCGGTCCCATAAGATCCTGTTCACGTTTGGCAATCTGCTGTGAAAGTTTTTCTCCCAGGGCCTTTTTACCACTGTTATCTAAAGAGGCAGACTTACTTTCAAATTCTTGCTGCGCTTTTTGGCGTTCCAGGTCAACAGCGCTCATGGTCGTTTTGATATCGGGATAGCTTTGAAATACCTGCTGGACGTTTACATACCCCACAACATTACCGGCTTCGGCTGCCGATACTGCGCCGCAAATACCCAGAGCCATGACAATCGTCAAAATAAAGGTCATAATTTCTTTTTTCATCGTTTACAACACTCCTTAATTTTTGTTTATATAAATTTTAATGCTACCTTTTTTTATCTTGGCAAGCCGCAATAAACCTAGCTGCTGCAATATCTGTCAAGCCATAATCGGCAAACTTCACCAGTAACTTGCGCACCAGCTTTGTTTGTTGTTCTGTCTTTGTATCACCGCCAGTTTCCTTAAATATTTTATGATGTTGAATTATCTTGCACATGTAGTATATTATAAACGGTTCTCAGTCACCAGTCAATAATAGTTACTATTTATATCTTTATATTATTTAATTGACTTTTTATCTGATTAGCTGTATTTTATAAGTAGTTATATTAAGTTTTCCATTTTCAATTAGAGGAGGCTTGTCTATGTCCGATTTTATCAGCGATTCCATTTTTAAAGAAGCATTCCTAAGGGCTTCTCGTCATTATATAGAAGCTTTAGAGCTGCCTGAGCTTCATTCAAAACGGTCTTCTGATACGAACTCTGTCATTGATTCTGCTGCCTGCATAAACAACAGAATGCTGCAAAGTTTTGCTGCTGATTTAACCGAACAGCAAAAGAGTGATGTTTTGAATTCAACTTTATTGGCTCAGCTGGCGGCAGACAAAGCTTATACTAAAGATGCAGCTGGCCGTTATGACGTTAAAGGCTGGTACAGTAAATTTTCAGAAGTACTGCTTAATTTAGGCTGGGTAAGCCAAAACACTGCTTTCTGGCAATATAAAATACACGGGGAAAGTTTTACAGCTGACAAGGCTATCTTGGAAATCATCAACGGCTTACTGCAAAACAACGCTCTGCTTTTAGCGCAAGCTACTATTAACGCTTTAAAAAATTTGCCTGAAAATGATTCTAAGCTTACTCTGTTTAAATTCAATACCTGTTCTGACAAAATGGGTAATATCAGCCTTGGAGTCTGTACTCAAAAAAACGGCTTGATTGAATATAATTTTGCGGCACTTTACCTGGAAACAAAAAAGAACTTTAAACAGATTTTATTCATTGATTTTTCAACGTCTGATTTCAAGCTGTTTACCGGTACTAATACCATAACTCTTAATCCAGATGTTTACAGTATCGTGCGCGAGAAGGTAATCCAAAAATTACAGGACAGAGTTGGCAGTTATCTTGCCGGTCTTGATATTTGAACATTTAACGGTAATAAAAGCGTGACATAAATTTATGTCACGCTTTTATTTTTTATTCTTCTTAAAATATTCTGGATATGTTTTTTGAGCAATATCTAAGATTCCATCACCGATATACTGCGAGGCAGCATATCTATAACGGTCTTTAATAATAATTATGTTATTATTTTTTATGGCTTTGATACTTTGCAATGCCGGATCTGATAAAACTTCTTTCCTGAAAAGCACTGTATCGCCTTCCTGCGTTGAACTATAATCAGAGAACATCAAAACGTCAGGATCGACTTCTACTATTTTTTCCTTACTCAGGTGTTCTCCACGGACAAGGCACGCCAAAGCAGCTCCATTAGTTACACCGGCATTGATGCAAATATCGTTGAACAAGCCTTCTGCACTTCCAAAAACACCCAGCAGTGAATAGCCCATCAATATCTTTTTATCACTGACTGGTATCGTATCAGTCACTTCTTTTACAAACGTTGTTTTTTTGTCAAGTTCTTTAATAACTATACTTCCCTGTTTCTTTTCATTCACAGCTTCTGATAATTTTATGATTCTTTTTCGTACCATATCCAGCGTAGTCGGGATTTTTGTAATATAGACCTTAAGTCCAACATCTTTTAAGGACTGGATAAATGCAGTGTTTGAATTTTCCTGCACTATAACAAGATCAGGTTTAATAGCAAGAATTTGCTCTGCACTTACCTTTTGCGGTAATTTTAGAGGAATCTGCGCAGCTTTATCTGCAATCAACGATATTTTAGGATCAGCAGCAGGTTCTGAAATGGCTGCAATCCTCTCTAATGGAACCAAATCAGTGAGAATTTCTTCAAGGCTGAGCGTTGTGGCATAGATTCTCTTAGGCGTATCTGTAAAATATAAAATATTACCTTTGTCATCAACCACCTGATACTGAGTTTTAACTTCTGTTTTTTCAGTAACTGAAACAGTTTTGTCAAAACTACATCCCGTTATTCCTAATATCATAATTATGACTAAAATAAAACTGCGCATTTATCTCTCCTGATTAAATTAAGTTTTAGAAGCTATATTCATATCCAAGCATAAAGTTTCTGCCAAGATTGTGATAGTTAGTATCACCGTTAGTTGTAATATCAATTCTATCCAAAATATTATTTAAATGGAAAAATATTTTGTGATTATCCTCAGGTTTGTATGATAAATCAAGGTCTGTAAAAAACTGTGGTTTAATATTTCTTTCGGTAGCAGTATTAGAAATTCTATGTCCTACAAAATTTCCTGATAACATTCCGTTAAATTTATTTTTGTTGTAATTAAGAGTACCATTGATCTGATAACGTCCATAACAGTCATGCCAGCCTAAATCTCCATATTCTTCTTCATTTCTTGCCTGAGGCTTGCTATATGTTAAGCCAATATTACTGCTCCAATTTTTATCATGGACAGTAGTACATGACAATTCAATACCAGTATTGCGGAAATCTTGATTAACATAATAAATGTCATCATTTTTGTCACGAGCAGCTTTTAAATAATCTTTTATGTCATAACTATATAATGCAACTCTCCATGATCTTTTATTTTCATTTAATTTATAACCGATTTCATAATGAGTCCCTTGCTCAGGCTTAAGATCTGTTGTAGGCAAAATATTAGAAGTTCCATATATCTGTGTTAAATTTGGCATTCTGAAAGATTTTCCTGCTTTGGCATAAAAACTGCTGTTTTCATTAACTTTGTAAAGATATTGTACTTCCGGTGTAAATTTACTTAAATCCTCATTTTCAGTTGTAACCTTAGTACCATCTTTTTTGGTTTCTGTTGCCTTGGAACCTACTGCCCAAGTTTCACGCATATTAAAAAGCAAATTTTGCTTTTCATCTATGCTCATATCATATGAAAGGTATAAAGAATAATTATTCCTATCATAACTCATACTATTTGAAGTACCACGTAAATCCATATCTTCTTTTTGGAATCCAGCACCAACTAATAAAGAATTTTGCCCAATATCAAATTTTTTCTGTATATTCAAATTCGTATTATGACCTTTTCGCCAACTATTAAGAGTAGGATTTTTCCAACCGTTTCCTGAAGGTGAAATCTTATCATAAGTTTTTTCCTGAGTTCCATACGACACATGTGCTTTCCAACCATCTTTATCATAACTTACCAAAAAGTTATTGTCTGTATCATAATAATCTCTCAACTCAGTATATTTTTTGCTAACAGCATCTTTCTGCATATAGCGGTGTTCATTTTTAGAATAATTATGAGTAAAAATCAGTCCATCTGTTATCTGGTAATTCCACATAACACTTTTGCGCTCCCCTTTACCATAATCAAAAATACTACCTGTAGTTTTACCGTCAGCAAGACTGCTTATACCATCAGCTTTTCCACGATTTTCCAGTCCCGCAACAACACTGAATTTATCGGTACCTAAAGAAATATCATAACGCTCTTTTCCAAAATTTCCAGCAGAAAATTTAACTTTGTTATTTATCCTTTTTTTGGTAATAATATTTATTACCCCTCCTGTTGCTTCACTTCCATATAATACAGAACCACCACCTCTTACGATCTCAATTTTCTCAATTGCGCCACTGGGAATATCTTCAAGGTTATATTTATCATCCATATTCATAGGAACTCCATTAAGTAAAACCAAAGTTCCTACCTGGGCTCCACGAATCATTATTTTACTCGTCATCGTACCCATAGCTGCGCCGTTAAATCCCTGTGACTGTACAGTAACTCCTAAGGTATTCTGTAACACGTCAAATGCGTTATTAGCTCCACTTTCTTCTATTCGTTTAACATCATATACTTCTACCGCAGCCGGTGTATCTAGATCCTTCGTTTCAAAACCTTGTGCTGTTACTATCATTGGATCAAGTGTGAAAACCTGTTCCGGTTCTTCTGCATACCCTGATGTGCCCCCCCAGATGACACTGCCAGTTATCAATGCGATCATCAGAGTATTTTTTTCTAAGCTTTGCTTCATCAAATTCAACTTTCTTTCAAATTTTAATTCATTGATACCCTTCTTTAAATATAGTCGTAAAAATAGAAACTCCTCCTTCTCTGAAAACAGATAAGGAGGATACAGACAAAATTTACTGTCATATCTTCCCTATACTGTCTCTCGCAGACATAGAGTTGCTGGTAAATTCTGACTCAAGCAGTTTTAATCACTGCTAATACAGCGGCGGGACCGTGTTAGATTCTCACTAACTTTTACTCGTTATAGATTACCAGTATTTAATGTTAAATTCATTTTACTACTATGTGTGATATAATACTATGTATAGTCATTAGACAGTCAAGAGGTTGGTGAAAATTTATGGAAAAAAATAAAAAAAAATTATTTACAACAGGAGAACTGGCTTCCTTGTGTAATATTCATCGCAAAACCTTGCTTTTTTATGACAGGCTTGGCCTGATCAAACCAGAGTTTATTGATAATAACGGTTACCGTTATTATGCCCGACGACAATTCTTTTCCTTAGAGATCATCTTGTCGTTACGAAAATTAGATATATCTTTACCGGAAATTGGTGAGTATCTTAATAATAAATCTACATCTAATTACAAAAACTTACTTGCCAAACATGCCAATATATTAGATCAGCTTTTGCTTAATCTTCAAAAAATGCGCAGTGAGCTTAATGACAGAATCAACTTCTTAGAAAATACTGAATCTTTACCTGTAGAATCGGTTCATTTAACAGCAGAAGCCGAAGAATATCTTTTTTTAAGCGATCCGGTTCCGCAGAATGCTGATTTAAAAATCAGAACAAAAATCTCGGCTCAGCATTTATCAACTTTGGCTGATTATGTTACTTTTAACAATCATGTTTCGGGTTATATACTTGATAAGACTGCTTTTATAGCTGGTAAACGGCCCCATACCAAGTATTTTTACCAATCATTTTCTCAGCCTTTTGATTCGCCTTACTTTTTTCTTAAATCTGCAGGATCATATGCAACAATTTACTTTGAAGGTATTTATTGTTCGTACGGTAAACCACATGTCACTATGCTCTACCAGTATTTACAGGATAATAACCTGCAGGCGGTCAGCGATCTTTATATGACTTCAATCAGAAATCATTGGGTTACCAATGATAATGGCAGCTATTTAAACAAACTTTCAGTAAAAGTCAAAAAAATAACAGTAGAATTTTAAATTCTACTGTTATTTTTATCTTTTTTATTCTTTAACTATTGCCGCACCCTGTTCAGTAAAGTTGATTATTGAACCACCCGGCAATTCAATTTCTACACCATTGTCTTTCCATTTTAAAGGCTCTTTTACTGTACAGTTTGTTACTTCACCGTCTGGAGTAAAGCTGACTATGCTTTTTCCTTTAAATTCAACAAAACCTGCATTCTCCATATCTACGGCATTATTTTGCCAGCCAACGGGTCGCAGTTTAGTATCTTCTGCCAAAGTCCCCTTTTTTACTGCACCATCATTATAAAAATCAAGGATGGTGCCGCTTTTAAAGGCTATAAACCCATATTTTTCTGAACCAAGGCCAACAGTTGTTTCATCAGCTATAGTGCCATTAAGTACCGTTCCCTGTTCGCTGAAGGTCACAGCTGTACCACCTTTATAACGGATATGCCCATAACTGGAAAGTGCTATATTGTAGGTACTGTTATTGTTCCAATATCTGTAATAACGCGGGAAAAACGGGCTGCGGTTAGTATATGCAGAAACAAAATAATAATCGTTAATAATACGCTGCCACCCTTGTGGACGCAAATAGGTATCACTTGCCAGTACACCGCTGATAACAGCTCCATTATCATTAAGACTGGCCGTTGTACCTTTTTTAAACTTTATCTGGTCTCCTACAGTCCAGCCCTGAGGATAAAGCTCTTCACTTTTTGTAAGACTTTTACTGGTTGGAGCCGCAAATACACTGCTGCATAAAGCACACAGGCTTATGACTACTGCTGTTTTTGCCAAAATACTTTTTGTTTGCATTTTGATCAGTCCTTTCTGTATTTTACAATTTATAATTTAGCACTTTCATTATCATGATTCAAATTAGCTTAATTACAAAAATAAAATTAAATTTCTGCTGTTTAAACAAGCGGATTCACAATTCTTATTATTTATATTCTATCATAGCTTTTGATGATGAATATTTAATTTTCAAAAAACAAATGACTCCAACACATAGGTGCAGGAGTCATTTGTTTCATTTAATGTTTTTTTTATTTTGTTCTTTAAATGCTGCTTCCTGCCACAAATACCAAACCCCCAAAGAACGCCATGGACGCCATGTTTCTGTAAGCGTAGTTATTTGCCCACGTTTGGGTATATCATCTAACCCCTTCAACTCTTTCAGTTCTTTTTTAAAAATAAAATCTGCCGAAGGAACTACATCAGTCCTGCACAAGGCAAGCAATAAAAACATTTCAATAGTCCACTGCCCTAAACCGCGAATTTGGACAAGCTGCTTAGTTATTTCAGCATCAGTCATTTCAGAAAATTTTTCTATAGTTACCTGACCTGCAACAGCTGCTTCAGCAAAACTTTTCAAATATTCGGCTTTCTGTTTTACCAGTCCCTGTTCGCACAAGGCTTCAATGGAAACTTCCACTACCGCCTGTGGCTGCAGTGGATTTCCTAAAAATTTTCCTAGTTTTTCCAGTAATTGCAGACTGACATCAGGTGGTAACTGCTGTGAAACAATACCTGTAACTAATGTCCCGAAATACTTCTCCTTTGGCTCAGGTTTCAATTCACACACAGGAAACCTATCGATCAATGGGATCAGCTCAGGCGCATGTTCACGCAGATATTTGGCTCCTGCAGCCCAATCTGGGGTTTTGAGCATGATACATCCTCCTTATTTACTTTGGTTATTCAACGAAACAGTACTATCGTTGATATTACTTATGATTATACGCTAAAACGGTTATTTTGCAAAGCCGCTGAAAAGTAATTTAGTAAAATTACAGAAAATCCTTGCATCATTCATGGTTTTATGGTATTATTTATATCTGTCAGGACTACTGACAAATGGCCCGGTGGTTCAGTTGGTTAGAATGCCGCCCTGTCACGGCGGAGGTCGTGGGTTCGAGTCCCATCCGGGTCGCCATTTGCGGAAATAGCTCAGTGGTAGAGCACCTCCTTGCCAAGGAGGGGGTCGCGAGTTCGAATCTCGTTTTCCGCTCCATTTTAGGGGTATAGCTCAACTGGTAGAGTAGCGGTCTCCAAAACCGTTGGTTGTGGGTTCGATTCCTACTGCCCCTGCCACGCAAAAGTAAGCTGCAGACGATGTCTGCAGCTTTTTTATTTTAATATGTCTAAAATAAAACCAAGGGAAGTCAGCTGTAATGCCTGACCTCCCTTGGTTACTAATTATAAAAAAGGACTGTCCTTACTTTGATAGTCTATTTTATATTTATCAGGATTAGCTTTGACAATAGCTAACAGTGCCTTGCCTTCACTTCCATATTCATCCGCCTGCTCTTTTACTTCATTTTGCAGATCAAGCATCCACGGCACTAAAGGCGGCATCCATCTTAGCAAGCAGGCGGCAAGTTCATCAAGATTATCTCCTTCTAAAATATGATCTCTGATTACAATATGCATCTTTTTTCCCCCTTTTACACGCATTCTCTATTATAACAAAAATCATATAAAAATAAAGTCCGATCACTTTATTATAAGCGATCGGACTTTATTTTTATACTATCAACACTGTACAATTTATTTTCCGGTACGACCACGTTTAGTAAAAGGCTTACCTTCTTTACAAAGTGGGCAGTCCTCTTCTTTAAATGTTGGTACATCAAGATGCAGTAAAGCTTCAGTACGAATACCAAAATCAACTTTACCGCCGCTGCGGTCAACCAAAAGCCCAATACCGACCGGAATGCCGCCATGTTCTTTAACAACATCCAGAACTTCCATAACACTGCCGCCAGTTGTAACGATATCTTCAACGATCAGTACACGAGTTCCTTTGGGAATCTCAAAACCGCGTTTTAAAGTCATTTTACCATTTTCGCGTTCGGTAAAAATAGCACGGGTATCAAGCGCTTTACCAACTTCGTGCGCCAGCAGGATACCGCCTGTCATTGGACCTACTACCAATTCTACATTATCAGCAGCATAACGTTCAGCCAACTCCTGACAAAGCTTTTCTGTGTATTTAGGATGCTGCAGCACATTGAATTTTTCTACATACATAGGGCTGTGCAAACCACTGGTCAACAAAAAATGTCCGTGAAGCACGGCTTCAGTTTCTTCTAAAAGCTGCATTACTTCTTTTTCTTGCAACATATCAAACACCTCTGATTTCTGCTACGATGCTTTGTGCCGCAGCAATTTTATCTTCTGCTTTAGTAATAGGACGCCCTACTACGATATGGCTGGAACCATTTTTAAATGCTCCGGCAGGAGTAGCGATACGGCTTTGGTCATCTATAGACGCACCAGCCGGACGTACACCGGGCGTAACGATCAAAAACTCGGGACCACAGGCACTTCGAATACCTGCAGCTTCCTGTGGCGAGGCAACGACACCATCCATGCCAGCTTCCTGTGCCAGCTTTGCCAAAGCAATAACCTGCTCTGCAATAGTGTTCTTATAATTAAGATCACCAAACTGCTCATCATCCATACTGGTCAAAATAGTAACAGCAATCAGTTTCGGCGCCGGGCGTCCCAATTTTGCAGCAGCTTCACGCACAGATTTAACAGCTGCCTGCATCATCTTTTTACCGCCTACGGCATGTACATTCATCATATCTGCACCTAAACCAGTAAGAACCGCCAAAGCACCTGCAACGGTATTGGGAATGTCCTGTAATTTTAAGTCAAGAAACACCTGCTTATTATGACCTTTGAGGAAGCGTATCATTTCACTTCCCGCAGCATAATAAAGCTCCATACCAACCTTATAATGGCTGACATTATCTCCTAATTCCAATACTACTGCTTTAGCCTGTTCCATTGTGGGGAAATCCAAAGCTACGATCAAACGATCGTCATGATTCATCCTGCCACCCCCTTAACGTTTTACAGCGCGTTTCAGATGGATCTTACCTTCTGGCAACGCCAAACCGATCATATCTTTAAGTTTTTTAATGCCATGCTTATCCATATATTCCAAAATACCATGTGAAATAGTTTCTGCAATACAAGGATTGGTAAAATTAACAGTTCCTACAGCAACTGCGCTGGCACCTGCCAGAAAAAATTCTATCGCATCTTCTGCTGTCATAATGCCGCCCATACCGATAATAGGCACATGTACGTTCTGAGCAACCTGATAACACATCCGCACTGCAACAGGACGTACAGCCGGACCGCTAAGTCCGCCGATAACATTGCCTAAAACCGGCTTTTGCCTGTCAATATCTATTTTCATACCAATCAAGGTGTTGATCAGTGAAATAGCGTCAGTTCCCGCCGCTTCTACAGCCTGGGCCATGGCTACGATATCGGTCACGTTTGGTGAAAGCTTGGTAATCACCATTTTAGACGTATTGCTTTTTACCGCTTTAACTACTTCAGCTGCACTGTCAGGGCAGGTACCAAAAACCAGTCCTCCTTCTTTGACATTTGGGCAGGAAATATTTATTTCTAAAGCGTCAACGCCTTCTACATCCAGTTTTTTGGCAACCTTGCCGTAATCTTCATAGGAATGGGCATAAATATTAACTATTACCGGTACGTCATACTGACGCAGTTGCGGCAACGTTGTTTCCAAAAAATAATCCACACCAGGATTTTCAAGTCCGATACTGTTGAGCATCCCTGACGGAGTTTCAACAGCACGCTGTCCCTTATTCCCCGGCTGCGGTTCTAAGGAGGTACCTTTAACAGTAACAGCCCCTACTTTTTCAAGATCAAGAAAGTCGGTAAATTCCAGTCCAAAGCCAAAAGTACCGGAAGCTGTGGTAATCGGTGTTTTCATTTTCAAGCCGGCAATATTTGTCGCCAACCGTCCATCATACAATGCTTTTACCATTCGCCCACCTCCTCGGCCCAAAATACCGGGCCGTCGGTACAAACCTTAAGCCGCTTGCCTATACCACTGCACGAACAGGACAAGCAAGCGCCAAGACCGCAGGCCATATACTTTTCCAAAGAAACCTGACATTTTATATTTTTTTCGGCAGCAACTTCAGCTACAGCTTTCATCATCGGCACAGGCCCGCAGACATAGACGCAGTCATATTTACCGCTGTCTAAAAGCTGCGGCAAAAGAGCAATTACTGTCCCCTGCACACCACAACTGCCGTCATCTGTCGTAATATGGATATTTTGGCAAATATCTTCGTACAAATCTGTCCAAAACAGTTCTTCTTCCGAACGCCCTCCCATCAAAATCTCTATGGGCTTGTTCTGCGCACAGAATCCTTCTGCCAAATACAGCAGCGGCGCCAGTCCCAGACCACCACCAACCAGCAATGGACGTTCAGCCTCCATAGCGAAGCCATGGCCTAAAGGACCTACGATACTCAGCTTATCTCCACTGCACACTTCTGCCAGAATATGAGTAGCCTCGCCAATAATGCGGTAGATCATAATGAAAGTACCATTATCCGCATTTACTCCGGCAACGCCAAAAGGACGGCGAAGCAACGGCGCCGTATTCTTGCAGACCTGCACATTCACGAATTGTCCCGGGACCGCCGTTTTGGCGATCTCGGGAGCATAAACTTCTATTAATTTTGTAGTAGCGTTTAAAACACGCTGACCAATAACAGTGGCGTTCGTAATAGTTTTTGGCACGGGCTTATCCCTCCCAGGCTAAATCCTGCAATGCAACGATGCTGACCACACGGCGGCGGCGCATTGCCGACATAACGTGCTGCAGTTCACGTGCTGTGTCCATAGAAGTCAGGCAGGCAATGGCATGCTCTACTGTGGAACGTCTGATTTTAAAGCCGTCACGCTCAGCATCACGACCATGGTTAGTTGTATTGATAACCATACTTATCCGGCCTTCTTTGATATCGTCAAGAATGTTGGGGCTGCCCTCGCTGACTTTAGTCGCTACGGTCACCTTAACACCCTTTTCTTTCAGATATTCAGCTGTACCTCCGGTAGCCATGATTTCATAACCCAGATCGGCAAAACCGGCCGCAATTTCTGCCGCTTCAGGTTTATCCATATCAGCAACAGTGATCAGTATCGAGCCTTCATGCGGTACATTGATACCGGAAGCAATACATGCTTTATACAAAGCACGTGAGTACTGATAATCAACGCACATTACTTCGCCTGTAGATTTCATCTCAGGCCCTAATGTAATATCGACATTACTCATTTTGTTGAAGGAGAACACAGGGGCTTTAACTGCATAATAGTCCGGGAAGAAGCCCAAGCCTGGTTTATACCCCTGCTCACGCAGCGAATGACCCATAGCTGCTTTAGTTGCTACATTGATCATCGGCACGTTGGTGACCTTACTCAGGAAAGGAACTGTACGGGAAGAACGCGGATTTACTTCAATTACATAAACCTCATTATTCCGTACGATATACTGGATGTTGATCATGCCTTTTATTTCCAGTCCAAGTGCCATACGGTTGGTATAATCAATGATAGTTTTGATAACCGACTCGGACAGATTACGCGGCGGATAAACAGCGATAGAATCGCCGGAATGCACACCTGCACGTTCGATATGCTCCATAATACCGGGAATCAGAACTTCATTACCGTCGCAGATAGCATCGACTTCGACCTCTGTACCCTGCAGATAATGATCGACCAGTACCGGATGTTCGCGTGAAGCCTTAACAGCACTGGACATATAATGTTTCAGTTCTTCATCATTATAAACTATTTCCATTGCGCGACCGCCCAAAACATAAGACGGACGAACCATAACCGGATATCCGACATCAGCTGCAGCTTTTAAAGCGCCTACCGTATCAAAAACAGTATGCCCTTTCGGACGCGGAATATTGCAGTTTGTCAAAAGCTGTTCAAAACGTTCTCTATCTTCGGCTCTGTCAATACTGTCAACACTGGAGCCAAGTATTTTCACGCCTGCATCTGCAAGCGGTCCAGCCAGATTGATTGCCGTTTGGCCGCCAAACTGTACGATAACGCCTTCAGGCTGTTCTTTATCAAGAATATTCAAAACATCTTCTACTGTCAAAGGTTCAAAATACAGACGATCAGAAGTATCAAAGTCCGTACTTACAGTTTCCGGGTTATTGTTAATAATGATGGTTTCATATCCAAGCTCTTTCAGTGCCCAGACAGAATGTACAGAGCAATAGTCAAACTCTACGCCTTGCCCGATACGGATCGGTCCGCTGCCTAAAACAGCAACCTTCTTTTTATCACTGACGCGTACTTCATCTTCAACAGCATAGGTAGAATAATAATAAGGTGTTTCAGCTTCAAACTCGGCAGCACAGGTATCAACCATTTTATAGGTTGGGATAATGCCCCAGTCCTTACGCATAGCACGTACTTCCATCATCTGTTTACCGATATATTCGCCAATAACCACATCGGCAAAGCCCATGCGTTTAGCTTTACGCATTATCTCCTTAGTCATCGGTTCAGTTTTTAAAACAGTTTCCATCTTGACGATATTCAATATTTTCTGCAGGAACCATCTGTCGATCATCGTAATCTCATGGATCTCTTCCAGACTTACGCCTCGACGAAGTGCTTCGGCAACAACAAAGATACGTTCATCATCGATCTTAGAAATGCGAGCACGAATTTCTTCATCACTCAGTTCTTTTAATTCCGGCATTTCCAGATGAGTCAAACCGATTTCCAAAGAACGGATCGCTTTCAGCATTGCTGCTTCCAGTGTGCGTTCGATAGCCATAACTTCGCCGGTAGCCTTCATTTGGGTGCCTAATGTACGGTCGGCTGTAACAAATTTATCAAAAGGCCAGCGCGGGAATTTCAGTACTACATAATCAATAGAAGGCTCGAAGCAGGCAGTTGTCTTTTTCGTTACAGCATTTTGAATCTCGTCCAGATTATAACCGATAGCTATTTTACTGGAAACCTTTGCGATCGGGTAACCGGTAGCTTTAGAAGCCAAAGCCGAAGAACGGCTGACACGCGGATTTACTTCGATTACATAATAACGTTCAGAATTTGGATCCAATGCCAACTGCACATTACAGCCGCCGCGCACACCCAATTCACGTACTATATCAATAGAAGCCTGACGCAGCAGCTGTACTTCGCGATCGCTCAGAGTCTGCGCCGGAGCGGCAACGATAGAATCGCCGGTATGTACGCCTACAGGATCAAGATTTTCCATTGAGCAGACAGTGATGCAGTTATCAGCCGCGTCACGCAGCACTTCAAATTCAATCTCTTTCCAGCCCGCTACGCTGCGTTCAATCAATGCCTGACCAATAAGACTGTATTTCAGACCTTTATTAACGATTTCATCCAGTTCATCTTCACTTTCAGCGATACCGCCGCCGGTGCCGCCCAAAGTATATGCTGGCCGAACGATCAGAGGAAACCCGACTTTACGGGCAAATTCCTTCGCTGCCGCCATCGTTTCAACGATAGCGCTTTCCGGAATCGGCTGATTGATTTTTTCCATCGTTTCTTTGAAAAGCTCACGATCTTCTGCTCTCTTGATACTATAAATCTGAGTACCTAAAAGCTGCACGTTATATTCGCGCAGAATACCTTTTTCCTCCAGATCTATTGCAAGATTCAGGCCAACCTGACCACCCAAAGTTGCCAGCAAAGAATCAGGACGCTCGCGTTTAATAACACTTTCCAAAAATTCAACATTAACAGGCTCAATATAAACACGGTCGGCAATATGCACGTCCGTCATAATCGTAGCCGGGTTACTGTTGACAAGTACGACCTCCAGCCCTTCTTCTTTCAGAGAACGGCAGGCCTGAGTACCGGCATAGTCAAACTCAGCAGCTTGACCGATAATGATCGGGCCGGAACCGATAACAAGAACTTTTTTGATATTTTGCAGCTTTGGCATCAGTTTTGGCCTCCCATCATTTTTACAAAACGTTTAAATAAATATTCATGGCCGCCTGGTCCGGGGCTTGCCTCGGGATGATACTGAACTGCGAAAGAAGGATGGTCAAGATAACGCAAACCTTCAATCGTACCATCATTCAGTGAGATATTAGTTATTTCCACATTCAGACCGGCTAAAGATTTTTCGTCAACAGCATAACCATGGTTTTGTGAACTGATCAGAACCTTATTTTCCAAAAGGTCTTTAACCGGATGATTGACGCCACGATGCCCGAATTTCATTTTAAAGGTATCAGCACCATTAGCCAAAGCTAAAATTTGATGACCTAAGCAGATGCCGAAAATAGGCTTCTTGCCGATCAGCTTTTTAACTTCTTCAATGATCGGCTGTAAATCCTTCGGATCTCCGGGGCCATTAGCTAAGAAAATACCGTCCGGCCGTGCTGCCAAAATCTCCTCTGCTGTAGTATATGCAGGAAAAACCGTCAAATGGCAGTTAAAACTGGCCAGATATTCAAGAATATTTTGTTTGATACCAAAATCCATGACCGCAACATGATATTTGCCGTTGCCAAGCGTATAAATTTCAGGAGTTGTTACTGTAGCTACCTGATCATGTACTTCTGGTGTAGCCAGCAGCTTTTCCACTTCCTCCTGCGGCATTTCTGCCGGCACGATAACACCCTGCAGTACACCATAATTGCGCAGTTTACGGGTAATCGCACGCGTATCCACGCCTGTCAGTACAGGTACATCCTGTTCATCTAAAAACTGTTCCAGCGTTTTTTCGCAGCGCCAGTTGCTGGGATGATCACACAATTCACTGATCACATATCCCTGGAAAAAAGATTTTCGCCCCTGATTAAAAAGATCGTTAGTGCCATAATTTCCAACTAAAGGATAAGTCATAACAACAATCTGCCCGCAAAACGACGGATCTGTTAAGGTTTCCTGATAACCGCTCATACCGGTAGTGAAAACAACCTCACCTACCGCATTGCGTTTACCATATAGCTCGCCTTCATAAACACTGCCGTCTTTTAATACCAATTTACCTTTTCTTGCTACCGTTTGCATACTTCACCATCTCTCATTACGAATTTACCTGCTACCATCGTAGCTACGGCTTTGCCTTTACAATGTTTTCCTTGGAAAGGAGTTACCTTGCCGCGTGTATAAAATTTCGTATTATCAACAGTCCATTCTTTGTTAAGGTCGATAATAGTTACATCTGCCGGATAACCAACTTTTAAACTTCCAGCTTTTAGTGCAAAAATATTCGCAGGTTCTGTACTCATTTTACCAATAATTTCGTTAATTGTGAAGATGTTTGTATGATAAAGATCAGTTAAAACTACACCAACGGATGTTTCCAAACCCGTAAATCCGCAGGGAGCATAACGGAACTCAACGTCTTTTTCTTCAGGAGCATGCGGAGCGTGGTCAGTGACGATCGCATCTACCGTGCCATCTTTAACTGCAGCGCGCAAAGCCTCTACATGATCCATGCTGCGCAGCGGCGGCGAGACCCTGGTAGCACTGCTGTAAGTAGCACAGGCCTCGTCAGTTAAAGTCAGATGATGTACTGTAACTTCACAGGTCACATTGACACCTTTTTTCTTAAAGCCGCGAATGATATCAACAGCGCCTTTACTGGCAACATGCGCAATATGTACATGTGCGCCGGTATATTCGGCAATAAGACAGTCGCGGGCAACAGCAATATCTTCTGCTATTGCAGGTATACCGGGCACTCCGATACGTGCGGAAACAGCACCTTCATGCATGTAGCCTTCATGTCCCAGTTCCGGTTCGATAGCATGGGAAATCAAAACTTTATCAAAAGCACCTATATATTTGGCGGCAAGTGTAAACAGACGCGGACTGTTGACAAAGTGCCCGTCATCCGAGAACGCCATCGCGCCTTTTTCAGACATATCGATCATTTCAGCCAGCTCTTTACCTTCCTCGCCTTTGCTGATAGCACCGATAACCTCTACATTAACATAGCCTTCACGTGCAGCACGTTCCTTAATACCGGAAACAATGATAGAGTTATCAATAACGGGTTTGGTATTCGGCATGCAGGCGATAGTCGTAACACCGCCGGCTGCTGCAGCCATTGTACCTGTTACGATATCTTCCTTAGCTTCCAGGCCCGGTTCACGCAAATGTGTATGCACGTCAACCAAACCAGGCGCCACTATAAGCCCATCGGCATCATATACTTCATCGGCAGCAGCTTTAATCTCCGCCGCAACTTCTTTGATTACACCGTCTTCCACCAATAAATCCATAATGGCATCAATATTTTGGCTGGGATCGATGACACGACCGTTTTTAATCAATGTTTTCAATTTGCTTACCCCCCGTCAAAGTCAAGAATAAGAGTGCCATACGTACTGCTACACCATTTTGCACTTCATCACGAATAGCGGCGTTATCGCAGTAGCCGACCTCCCAGGAAATTTCCAGGCCGCGATTCATCGGGCCGGGATGCAGGACGGTAACATCGGGCTTTGCCAGCGCCAGGCGCTTTTCATTCAAGCCAAAGATTCGTGCATATTCACGCGGAGACGGGAACAGTCCTTTTTTCTGACGTTCCAGCTGAATGCGCAGGACATCAATAACATCTGCACCTTCGATAGCATCTTCAACACGTTTGTGTACGGTTACGCCCAGACTTTCTATATCGTGAGGCAGCAAAGTCATTGGTCCGGCTACATGTACATCAGCACCCATCTTAGTCCAGGCAGCGATATTAGTACGGGCAACGCGGCTATACAGAACGTCACCTAAAATCGCCATTTTTAACCCCTTCAGATCTTTTCCCTGTTCACGAATGGTAAACATATCCAGAAGTCCCTGAGAAGGATGTGCATGCGCTCCGTCACCGGCGTTGATGATAACAGGATCAGCAACCTCCGCAGCATAAGCAGCGGCGCCCTCGATCGGATGGCGCATAACGATTGCGTCACAAGCCATAGATTGTACAGTAAGAATAGTATCGCGCAGGCATTCACCTTTTACAACGCTGGAGCTGGCAGTAGTAATATTAACTACGTCAGCGCCAAGATATTTTCCAGCCAGCTCAAATGAGGTTCTTGTTCTGGTGCTTGGTTCATAAAAAAGGTTGATAATGGATTTTCCCCGCAGTGACGGCACCTTTTTGATATCACGTTTCATGATTTTCTTCATTTCTGCCGCAGTTTGCAGAATCATTTCATATTCCTCGATGGAAAGTGAATCCAGATCAAGGATATCTCTGCCACCCAGAGATACGTTTGCTTTTGCCATTGTCCTACCTCCTATTAATCACATAAAAAAAGCCTTCTGTGCCTGCAAGATGGCAAAGAAGGCTTGTAGTACAAGTTACCTAAAAGTCTACCTTACAGTCTCACAGGACCGCTTTAAAGGTAATATTCTATTGGTAATATTTTACCATCCATTAAGGGGTACGTCAAACCAAAATCAAAATATTTTCCAGGAATTTTACTTCCCACGCATTACAGCAAACCTATAAATCTGCTTCTTGCAATATCTGCCGCTATCGTATAAGATAAACCCAGAATCTATTATTTGAAAGGAGGATTGCTTTATCAATCCTTTAAGAAATATCGATGCGGTCATGTCAGGTAGCAAAGGCTATTTGACAGGCAATCGCTAAAACAAAACAGCTTTTGCTGCCATCCCGGTAATTATAAATCTGGGAGGAAGCAATATGTGCTATCAAAACGGTAAAAAAATATTACCACCGCCACTTTTATCAGCTATTCAGGAATACATAGACGGTGAATATATCTATATCCCTCGTAAAACCAATAACAAACGCCCCTGGGGATCGACCAAAGGTACAAAACAACAAACTGCTGAACGTAATCAGGAAATATTCTGCCGTTATCTAAGTGGAATTCCTGTTACTGTTCTTGCCGAAGAATACTTTTTGTCATCTAAAACAATATACAGTATCATTGCTAAAAAGAAAATCTGATCCTTGAGAACGTCATTACCTGACGTTCTCTTTTTCTTTTCAGAAAAAAAATGCAGGAAGTAATTTTGTAAAACCTGTAATATAATAAACACAAAGACAGAGAAAGCAGGTGCTATAATGAAATATCCTAAAAGCGAACAATACGACAAGCAATTTCTGCTTGAAAATATGATGGGCCCTAATGCCTTAAAAATTTTAGAAGAACTTACAGAAGGAATAAAACTCACGTCAGATATGAAAATACTTGATTTGGGCTGCGGCAAAGGACTTACATCAATCTTTTTAGCAAAAGAATTCGGCGTACAAGTCTATGCAACTGACCTTTGGATAACAGCTGCAGAAAATTTTGAGCGCTTCAAAAAGCTCGGGCTTGAAGATCGCATCATACCAATCCATGCCAATGCCCTTGACCTTCCCTATGCTGAAAATTATTTTGATGCGGTGATCAGTGTCGATTCATATCATTATTTTGGCAATACACCTGAATTTATGGACACCAAACTAGCTCCTTATATCAAACCAAATGGTATCATTGCCTTAGCCTTCCCCGGCTTCAAAAAAGATTATCACAATAATCTGCCGTCCGAACTGCTCATTTCCTGGGGTGCTGAAGATCTTGATACCTTTCACAGCTGTAAGTGGTGGCACGAACTGCTTTCACAATCTCAAACGATCAATATCGAAAGCATCTCAGAGCTGAAGTGTATGGAGAAAGCCTGGCAGGACTGGCTGGAATGTGATGAGGAACATGCCATCAACGATAGAGCTTCAATGAATGCCGGTGCAGGGAAATATATGAATCTTATCGCCATCAAAGCTAAAAAACTCTAAATTCTATTTTTAATAAACAAACCCCGCTGTCTTAAAAGACAACGGGGTTTTTCTTAATTATTATTTCCAGTCAAGTTCTTCGACTTCTTTACGGCCGCGACCTGTTAAAGCGTCGAGCATAACACGCTGCTCTACTTGAGCAACTAATTTTTTGGTAAATTTAACAGTATCAGGATTTACGGAAATACTGTCGATACCGCTCTTAATGAGGAATTCACAGAATTCAGGATAAACGCTGGGAGCCTGACCACAGATAGAAACAGTTTTGCCTTCGCTGTGAGCAACCTCAATAAGGTGACGTACTGCACGGCGCACTGCCAGATTACGTTCATCATAGATATGGGAAACAGTATCATTATCACGGTCACAGCCAAGCACCAGCATGGTCAAATCGTTAGAACCGATAGAATAACCGTCTACATACTTATTGAACTGATCGGCCAGAATGATATTGGAAGGAATTTCAGCCATCAACCATACTTTAAAGTCCTTACCGCGCTCCAAGCCACATTCAGCCATAATCTTAACCACTTTTTCACATTCCTCTACATTACGGCAGAAAGGAATCATAACATTAAGGTTTTTCAGACCAAACTCTTCACGAACTTTCACTACAGCCTGGCATTCCAGTTTGAAAGCTTCGATGTATTTAGGATCATAATAACGTGAAGCACCGCGCCAGCCCAATAATGCTGAAGGTTCATAAGGTTCGAACTCATCGCCGCCTTTCAAATCACGATATTCACTGGATTTGAAATCGCTGAAACGCAGAGTAACCGGTCTGGGAGCCATTGCCTGACAAACCTGACGCATACCTTCTGCCAGCTGATCGACAACTTTTTCAGGATGTCCGGTTTTAATGAGATACAAAGGATGTTCATGGATATAAGTAGTCCAGATGAACTCTTCACGCATCAAACCGATACCATCACAGGGCAGACTGGAATATTTCTCAGCCAGTTCCGGATCGCCCAAATTCATATAAACTTTAGTGCCAGTCGGCGGGAAGTATTCAGCAACCGCTACAGCAGCGCCTGCCTGATTTTCTTTTTTAGCTTCTTCAATAATGCCTTCATAAACTACGCCATGAGTAGCATCGATAGTTACATCAATACCGTCAGGAATAGTAACAGTAGCAGCTTCACCACGGCTCTTAGTACCAACGATACAGGGAATACCCAGCTCGCGGCTAACGATGGAAGCATGACAGGTCATTCCGCCGCTGTCAGTGACGATAGCTTTGGCTTTTTTCATTGCCGGTACCCAGTCAGGAGCGGTCATCTCAGTAACAAGGATCTCTCCTTCTTTAAATTCATCGATGCGGGAAGGATCAAGAATAACGTGTACGCGGCCAGAAACTTTACCCGGGCTTGCAGGCAAACCTTTCACGATAACTTTATGATCAGTAGTAGTCATAGATTTGCTTTCCTGCACTTTTGCTCCTCCTTCTTTATTGCGGCGGCTCCATACGGTTTCAGGACGGGCCTGCAGAATCCAGATTTTATTGGTACGTTCATCAACGCCCCATTCCATATCCATATAGCAGCCATAATGTTTTTCGATCTTTTTAGCATAATCAGCCAGTTCCAAAATCTGCTCGTCAGTCAAAGTCTGTACTTTGCGCAGTTCTTCAGGGACCTGCACTTCTTCACAGTCGCCGCCTTTTTTGCGTACAAGCATGATGTCCTGCTCATTTACGCAGCGGTCAATGATTTTGTGGTCATGCTTGGAAATAGTATAATTATCAGGAGTAACAGTACCCTGAACAACATATTCACCCAGTCCAAAGGCTGCCTCAATCAGGATATTATTGTCATCGCCAGTAGCAACGTTAACAGTAAACATAACACCGGAAGTTTTAGAGAAAACCATCATTTGTACAACGGCACTCAAAGCAACTTCTATATGATCAAAGCCTTGTTTTTCACGATAATAAACAGCACGATCGGTAAAGCAGGAAGCGTAGCATTCCTTTACCTTTGCGATAATGGTTTCAGCACCCTGTACGTTCAGATAGGTATCCTGCTGACCAGCAAAGCTTGCATCCGGTAAATCTTCAGCTGTAGCGCTGGAACGAACGGCGACATAGGGATTCTCTTCGCCGACTCTTTTACCAAGTTCAACATAAGCAGCGCCAATAGCGTCCTGCAGATCCTGAGGCATTTTCTCAGCCATGATGGCATCACGCAGACGAGCGCTGACATCACGCAGTAAAGCGCTGTTTTCAACGTCAGTCAATTCAGACAAAATAGAGCGCATCTTTTCTTCAAGACCGCTTTCTTTAATGAAGTATCTATAAGCGTAAGCCGTAGTAGCAAAACCGTAAGGAACGGGAACATCTGTCTTAGCAGTCATTTCACCGAGGGAAGAGGATTTGCCGCCAACGATATCAACGTCTTTTCTTTCTAATTGCTCAAACCAGAGAAGAAACTGTTCTTCTTTTTTCATGATTGTAGCACTCCTTTATATTATACTTTTTGGGCTGCGCCCTTAATATAGTGTATACTATATCATATTTGTACACCACATTCAAGGACTTTTTTCATCGCTTTTTAACTTTTTGTGTTAAATTTTACAAAATATGCTTATTTTTAGTACGGCCCTCCTTTACTCTTTAAATAATATTTTCGTCACTGGAAAAACAGAGTATATATATTAGTATACACTAAATGATACCTGGGAAAAAGTAAAATCAGCAGATTATAACTAAAATCCATCTCATAGACTGCGCCATATATGTAACGATTGCACAATGTACTTCTTAGTATATTTCTTAACAATACAATCAAGCCCACGAATCTCACTGCAAATACAAGGAAAGCCCCTGATGACAGACACGCCGCGTACTAAATGTACTCTGGTGTTTGTAACCAAGGGCCTGACAAAACAACTGCCGTAAAATGTGCGATTAAAGAACGATACAGCTCAAATCGCCGACAGCATTTGTAACCTCTTTCGCCTGCTCAAGAAGGGCCAGACGATTATTTTTAATATCAACATTTTCATCCATGACCATAACACTGTCAAAGAATTTATTTACAGGCTCAACTACCTGCTCGGCAAGTTTTAATGCACCGGCATAATTATAAGTCACGATGTCCGGGATCAGCTCTTTATTAAGACGAATCAGAACATCATGCAATTCCTGCTCTGCCGGGTCGGCAAAAAGCGCACTGCTTATAGCAACTTCAGTCTCAATTTTTTTGCAAAGATTGCAGACACGGATAGAAGCCTGAATAACAGCTTCTGCTTCCGGCAGAACTACATACGCATTCAAAGCCTTGCAGCGCGCGTAAATATCTACTAAATCATCGTTGCGTTCATCGGCAAAAACAGCATCGACAACGTCATAACGGATTCCCTGTTCGATCATCATATTCTTCAAACGTAATTTAAAGAATTCTAAAATCTGCGGTATCAATTTACCGGTATCTTCCGGTTTGATATTGAGCAGATACAGCGCACCTGCCAGAATTTTGATCAGGGGCATATGATAGTTACTGCTGATAAGAATATTGATGATACCCAAAGCCTGACGACGCAATGCATAAGGATCCTGCGAGCCTGTCGGTGCAAGTCCGCGGCTGAAAGTAGCAACGATATTATCCATTTTATCACTGATGCCGACAATACGTCCAATAGTACCCTTCGGCAGCTCGTCACCGGCAAAACGCGGCAGATAGTGTTCATAAATACCTTCAGCAACTTCAGCAGGTTCGCCGTCTAATTTGGCATATTCACGCCCCATAACTCCCTGCAGCTCTGTAAATTCAACCACCATCCCGGCAACAAGATCTGTTTTAGACAGCAAAGCTGTACGTTTGAGGTTAGTATCGTCAACTTTAACATTGATGGCAAACTTAACCATTTCAGCCAGTTTAGCCAACCGCTCACTCTTATCATACATATTGCCCAGACCTTCCTGGAATGAAACTGTTTTCAGTTTTTCCAGACGGTCTTCCAATTTTAGTTTGCGGTCTTCATTGAAGAAGAATTCAGCATCACTGAGACGAGCGCGTAAAACACGTTCATTACCGTGTGCGACAACATCCAAAAACTCTTTACCGCCATTGCGGACTGTAATAAATTTATTGAGCAGCCTGCCTTCTTCATCCACTACCGGAAAATAACGCTGATGTTCACGCATTGGGGTGATAATGGCTTCCTTCGGTAACGACAGGAATTTTTCTTCAAATTTCCCACATAATGCAGTAGGATATTCAACAAGATAATTGACTTCTTCCAGTAAGTCTTCGTCAATTTCAGCAATTCCGCCTTCGGCAGCCGCCAGTTCTGTCACCTGCTGACGAATCAATTCACGGCGGGCATCCTGATCGACCATCACAAAGTTGTCAGCCAGTGCCTGTACATATGCATCAGCGTTGGGGATCTCAACAGCTCCCTGCATTCCCATAACAGCAGAATGCACTACATTGCCAACCTTATTGATAGCCGCGCTCAGCAGGCCTTTAGTTTCCACAGCCTCTTTCATAGATTGCTGCATAAAACGATGTCCCATCGAATACCTGCCCGATTTTACGCCGGTAATTTCTACCGGTATTACTTTTTCACCGAACAGTGCTACCAGCCAGCGGATAGGACGCACGAACCGAAAATCATAATCGGCCCAGCGCATATTTTTCGGGAAAGATAAAGACTCCAGGATATCAAGCAGCAAACCGGGCAGTAAATCGACAACAGGTTGACCTGCCAAATGTTTTACTGCATAAACGTATTCTCCGCGCACTTCCAGGTCTTTAACGTCTATCCCCTGCCCGCGGGCAAAGCCTATTGCCGCTTTGGAAGGAGCTCCGCTTACGAAAGCAATTTTTGCAGACGGCCCTTTAGCCTCAATCGTGCTGTCTGCCTGAGCTTTTGCTACACCTTCAGCAATAAAGGTCATCCGGCGAGGCGTGCCATAAACCTTGATATTTTCAAACGGAATACGCAGCTCCTGCATTTTATCTGCAGCAAGCTCTTGTAATTGTTTAAGAATACCCGGCATAAATTTTGCGGGGATCTCTTCAGTACCGATTTCAAATAATAATTTTTCCATTATTTATTCTCCCCTTTCAATAACGGGAAGCCAAGTTTTTCCCTTTGTTCAACATAGGCAGCTGCGCACAAACGTGCCATAGCGCGCACACGGCCAATGAAAGCCGTTCTTTCGCTGACGCTGATGGCGCCGCGGGAATCCAAAAGGTTAAAAGTATGAGAACATTTCAATACATAATCATAAGCAGGCCGGATATATCCGGCCTCAATAACGCGTTTTGCCTCAGCTTCATATTTATCAAACAGATCAAACAGCAGTGCTGTATCAGCTACTTGAAAATTGTAAAAAGACTGTTCTACTTCGTTAGTATGGAAAACGTCACCATAAGTGACTCCATCCACCCATTCAATATCAAAAACATTTTCCACACCCTGGATATACATAGCCAGTCGCTCTAAACCATACGTGATTTCAACAGTAACAGGTTTCACGTCGATACTGCCGACCTGCTGAAAATAGGTGAACTGGGTAATTTCCATACCATCCAGCCAAACCTCCCAGCCAAGTCCCCAAGCACCTAAAGTCGGTGATTCCCAGTTATCCTCAACAAAACGGATATCATGTTCTTCCTGACGGATACCCAGTTCGGCCAGGCTCTGGAGATAAAGCTCCTGAATATTATCCGGAGACGGTTTAATAATTACCTGATATTGATGATGCTGGAACAACCGATTGGGGTTATCCCCATAACGCCCGTCAGCCGGACGTCGAGATGGCTCTACATAAGCCACACGCCATGGTTCCGGTCCTAAAACGCGCAGAAAAGTTGACGGATTCATAGTTCCCGCACCTTTTTCGACGTCATAGGGCTGGCCCATGATGCAGTTTTGGTCTGCCCAGAATTTCTGGAGCTTCAAAATAATTGTTTGAAAATTCATGTTCTGCCTCCTATTTTATTTGTTACAACGACAAAAACAAAAGTCTCCGTCCCTGTAACAATTAAGTTACAGGGACGGAGACATAAATCACTCCGCGGTTCCACCCTGCTTGACCGCTCATACGGTCCGCCTCGATGTTTATAAAATTGCAGCTCCCGGGTGCCTTTGTTTTCTCATCTGCCGGCTTACACCATCCCGGCTCGCTAAAACAGAAAACTACTTATCCCTTTCATCGCTTAAAAGAAAATATATCAAATCAGACGTCCTTTGTCAATGCTTTTACAATCCTAACTGCGCTAAAAAGCTTAAACTTTTCAAAGGCTTGTCGATCTGGTAAACAATAAACCGATAAAGTATCTGTTCCAGCTGCATCAAATCGCCGCCGCGCACAGTAAAAGGCTGTGGATCATTGAAATCCAGCGCAATCAGCTCCTGCAGCAGCTTCTGAGCGCCGCTGCTAAAGGGCAACTCTTCCCCTCCGTGACAGGCTTCGCAAATAAGGCCGCCCTGAACGACACTAAAAAAAGCATCTCCTTCAACAGCTTCAGTACAGTTGACACAGGCGTCATAAACAGGAGCAAATCCTGTTAAAACAAGCAGCTTGCAAATAGCCGACAACGCGACCAGACGCGGGTTATTCCTGGAAAGTATTTGTACTGCTCCTACAAGCAGCTCATAAATATCTTCCTGCGGCTCATGTGCTTCCGTCAGAGCTTCTGTCACTTCAGCAATCACCGAAGCATAAGCCATCTGTTTGATGTCCATTTGCTGCGGCAAAGCAATCAATTCACAGCTTTTCATACTGTCCAGACGTTTACCAGAATATAGCTGCATATCGAGCATCGCAAAAGGCTGTATCAGCCGTCCGCCAGTAGTCCTCGCATAACGGGCACCGTACGCTAAAAAAGGTATTTTACCATGGGCACGCGAAAAACAGACTGCGTATTTATCCGCAGTCTGCCAATCCTTTACTTTTAAAATAATTACTTCGTCCTTATATGCAGTATTACTCATCAGCTCGTACCGCAGTACCATCTTCCTGTAACATGGTAGCTTTGACCCGTGTTACTCTAAAGCCTTCTGCTTCAGTAACCTCAAAGCGCCAGCCGCCGGTAACGACTCTGTCACCTTCTTCAGGTTTACGCCCTAAAAGTCCGAAGACAAAACCGCCAATGGTATCTTCCTCCGGTTCGTCAAATTCAATATTTAAAAGTTCAGAAATCTCGTCCAGTAAAACAAGGCCGTCGAACTCATAGCTGTCATCGCCTAAGCGCAAAATATCTTCTGCTTCTTCGCCATCATGCTCATCCTGAATATCACCGACAATTTCCTCCAGGAGATCTTCCATTGTAACCAGACCAGCCGTACCGCCATATTCATCAGCAACTACAGCAATCTGGATACGCTTATGCTGCATCATCTGCAGCACTTTAGCCGTTGACATTCCTTCGGGAACAACGACAATATTGCGCATTCGTGTCCGCAGATCAAAAGCCGGATCGTCGTCATCGTCCAGATCCATCAAATCACGCACATGAATAACGCCCAAAACATGATCTTTGTCTTCCATACATAAAGGATAACGTGTATGCCGGCTTTCACGCACAGCCTGCAAATTTTCCTGCAGCGTATCATCAGTATACAAACAAATCATATCCTGACGTGGCACCATGACTTCACGAGCCACGCGGTCGGCGAAATCAAAAACATTATCAATCAGACGGCTTTCCATATGATCCAGCTTACCGCCGCGTTCGCTGGCACTGACTATCATCCGCAGCTCATCTTCACTGCGCGAGATATCTTCATCAGGGACAGGATCAACGCCTAAAAGGCACAATACAGCATGGGAGATTCGATTAAAAAGCACAACCAGCGGATATAAAAGGTAATGAAAAAAAACCAACGGATAAGCGACCGCCATCGCTACCTGCTCGACCTTACCTAAGGCGATAGTGCGAGGCACCAGTTCGCCGAAAACAACATGCAGAAAAACGATGATAAGAAACGCACAGGCAAAAACCAGCGAATGATCATACCAGGTGCCGGCACTTACCCCAAACATACCGCGGAACATTTCAGCGAGAAGCGGGCCGCCAAACCAGCCCAAAAGCAAAGACGAAGCAGTAATACCAAGCTGAGTCGCACTCAGGTAGGTATCAAGCTTTTCGCTCATTTTTAAAACTGTGTTAGCTCTGCTTTTTCCCTGCCGGATCAATTCATCCAGCCTGCTTTTTCTGATTCTGACTAAAGAATATTCAGCCATAACAAAAAAGCCGTTCAATAAAGTGATCAATAATGCAATAGACAGCTCAAATAAGCATGTCATAGCGGGGTCGCCGTCGATAGGTCATCTCTCCTTACTTATATAAACTTCATAAATTGTTATTAGCATAAGCATACCATACTACTGTATTTTCAGTCAATAAATCAGCCTTCATAACCGAATTGCTTCAAAGCCTTATCCTTATTGCGCCAATCAGGTTTTACTTTAACCCACAGATCAAGAAAAACCTTATTGCCGAGCAGTGATTCAATATCCTTCCGGGCCTGCTCGCCGATCTTTTTCAGCAAGCTGCCTTTAGCCCCAATCACGATACCTTTTTGGGATTCACGTTCCACAAAAATATTGGCACGAATATAAATATCATCATTATCACGTACCTTGAATTCATCAATCTCCACAGCAATAGAATGCGGCACCTCATCACGAGTTGACCGCAGTACCTTTTCTCGAATCATTTCCGCAGCAATTATCCGTTCCGGCTGGTCGGTTATCATATCGTCCGGGAAATATGCCGGACCTTCCGGCAAATACTTGGTGATCTCATTTACTAAACCCGGGAATTCAGTATCCTGCAAAGCAGAAACAGGCACTACTGCCGCAAAGGTAAAATCTTTAGTATAGCTTTCAATAATGCCGAAAAGCTTACCTTTGTCTGCCAGTTTATCGATTTTATTGGCAACAAGAATCACCGGAGTTTTGACCTTGCGCAGCTGCTCCAGAATATAATCCTCTCCGGCACCGCGCTTTTCCGAAACATCAACAACAAACAAAACCACATCTACCTCGTGCAGCGTACTTTCTGCAGCCCGTACCATATATTGCCCCAGCTTATGCTGCGGCTTATGGATACCGGGAGTATCCAAGAACATGATCTGAGCATTGTCAGTATTCATAATACACATGATCTTATTACGCGTTGTCTGAGGACGGTCACTCATAATTGCAATTTTCTCCCCGATCAATCCATTCGTCAACGTTGATTTGCCTACATTAGGCCGGCCTACAATAGCCGCAAAACCAGAATAATGCTTGCCATCCTGCTTATTTATACTAATCGCTCCTTTGCTTTCACTTACATTTATTTTTTATATTCAGGGACTCAGAGCCAAAACCATATGGCAGCAGTTCTGCCACAGACATTGTTTTTGTCTGTCCCTTGCAATTTGCCAGGATTATTTTTTCAAAAGGAAACTCTGCCAGCACCTGACGGCAAGCGCCGCATGGTGCCACCGGCTCATCTGTATCGGCAACTACGCACAAAGTTTTAAACCTGCGTACGCCGCTGCACACAGCTGCAAAAACAGCATTACGTTCTGCACAGCAAGTCAACCCATACGAAGCATTTTCTATATTGCAGCCGGTAAAAATTTCTCCGTCAACAGTTTCGACCGCCGCCCCAACTTTGAATTTAGAATAAGGCGCGTAAGCATTATCACGTGCCGCCTGCGCTGCCGCTAATAACTTCGTCTCCATAACTGCTCCTTTTAATGAACCAGAAATTCTTCCGAAAGTCTGATTTCCCGTAAAGCTTCTTCCTCTTTAGCCCGCATAACTGCTTTATCCTCATCTGTCATATGATCATATCCCAGAAGGTGCAGCAGGCCGTGTACCGCTAAATAAACGATTTCACGTTCCAAGCCATGTCCAAATTCTTCCGCCTGTCTGGAAGCAGTTTCAGCGCTGATAATGATATCTCCCAAAAGATGTTCTTCAGGCCCACCTAAAAGCTCCGGTTCCTCTTCACTTTCTTCATCAAGTGCAAAAGAAAGTACATCTGTAGGCCTGTCGACATTACGATAATCGCGATTCAGCATATGTATTTCTTCATCATCAACAATAGTAATATCAACTTCTGTCCTCTCAGACAGACTGTGCAGCCTGGCTACTACATTCAATCCCGCAGTCAGCAGCTGCTCCAGCTCTTCACTGATCTGTAATTTATCCTGGTCATTTTCCAGCGTTATTATCATTGTCTGCCTCCCGCTGTTTCTGGCGTCTGCTGTCATAATTCTCATATGCCCTGATAATAGCGGCCACGATCTCGTGACGAACGACGTCAGCTTCTCCAAAACGAATAATACCTACCCCCGGAGTTTGCTGCAGAACATAGGCCGCCTGTTTCAACCCGCTGTTTTTACCGTTTGGTAAATCAATCTGTGTAATATCACCAGTAATGACCATTTTCGACCCAAAACCAAAACGGGTCAGAAACATCTTCATTTGCTCCGGTGTTGTATTCTGCGCTTCGTCCAGAATAATAAACGAATCATTCAAAGTACGTCCGCGCATATAAGCTAAAGGAGCAACTTCTATCGTCCCTCTGGCAACATATTTCTGAAAAGTCTCGCTGCCCAGCATGTCATATAACGCGTCATACAACGGTCTCAGATAAGGATCGACCTTATCCTGCATATCACCTGGCAAAAAGCCAAGTTTTTCACCGGCTTCTACAGCAGGACGAGTCAGAACGATCCGTTCAACCTCTTTATTCTTTAAAGCCTTCACAGCTAAAGCGACAGCCAGATTAAGTTTTACCTGTACCTGCAGGACCTATCCCAATAGTGACATTACTGCGTTTAATGGTTTCTACATAATCCCATTGTCCCAGTGTTTTCGCCTTTACCTGACGGCCACGGTTGGTAACTATTATCGTATCGGCATACATACGGTGCAGACTTTCCAGACGGCCCTCTGCAATCATCCCAATACTGTATCTGACATCATGTGTAGTCAGAGGCATACCCTGACGATACAAAAAAAGCAGCTCTTTGAACAGGGTTTCAATCTGCCCCACTTCATTGTCTTCACCGCTGAAAACGATCACATTGCCGCGCGCAACAATAACACTCTCATAATGTTCCTTGATTACCCGCAGCAGCTCGTCATTTCGTCCTAAAATACCAACCATTTCCTGTTGATCCTGTACTTCAATGATACGTTCGCTCTGTAAAAAGGACAAATTCGTGCTCCTTTCTCTACTACCCCTCTTTTATAACAATATTCTTAATAGTTACCGGCTCCAACGGTTTATCATTGCCATCAGTCTTTACTTTTCCGATTTTATAAACAACGTTCATACCCTTGGTAACTTTACCAAAAACAGCATGCTTGCCATCAAGCCACGGACAGGCACGCAAAGTAATAAAGAACTGGCTGCCGCCTGTATTCGGACCGGCGTTGGCCATCGATAAAACACCTGCACCTTCGTGTGTAAGTTTACTGCTGAATTCATCTTTAATGGTATATCCAGGTCCGCCTGTACCAGTACCAGTAGGATCACCGCCCTGGATCATAAAATTATCAATAACACGATGAAAGGTAACTCCATTATAAAACCCTTTTTTCGCCAGGTTGATAAAATTCTCACAAGTTTTAGGAGCCAGATCTGTTGCCAATTTCACTTCAAAATCACCCATTGACGTTTCAAAAACAGCAGTTGCCGGCTTCATCGGCACCGCATCCGGCTCGCTCTTAGTTTCACTGCCGCAGGCTACTACGCTGAAACTGCTGAAAACCAATAAACATAATATTAATAATTTTTTCAAAATCATATCCTCCTGTTTTATAGCTACCAATATTATACCACAAGGGTACGTATTCTCACTAGGCTCGAAAATACCTCGCCAAGTTTTCATACAGTACCACAATAATTAATCATCACAGCCTGTCTTTCAGCCAGCCAACAACCTCTGCCGCAGCCTTATTTCCGTGATTAGTAAAACTGTGGTCACCGCCGTTAATGATAACCAGCTTTTTTGGAACTCCAGCTAAAGCAAATGTCAAACGTGCCTGATCAACAGCTACTGTTTCATCTTTTTCTCCATGAAGGATCAGCAGAGGACGCTTGCGCCAGTTACGTAAAATCCCCTGCAGATCATATTTGGCGAAATCTGTAATAAAATCAGGTGTTAAGGTCAATTCACCCCGTTCATCATTTAAATACAGAGTCTGACCTGCAGACAACGCATTATAGGCTTCAGCACCCAAGGCATTTCTGAAGGTCGCCTGTAAATCGTTCGGCGCAGCCCACAATACCAGTCCTGTAATATCAGCAGATCGTGAAGCGGCAACTAATGCCGCTGCTCCGCCAAGACTTCTACCCAGTAAAAATATTTTTCCGGCTGAAAATTTAAGTCGTACATAAGCAAGCACCGCTTCCAATTCTTCAACCTGCTTGGAAAGGATTTGACTGCCATTAAAATTAAAACGTATGACATTACAGCATTCGGAAGCCATTTCAGCTAAAACAGCCGCTCTGCCGCCGCCATCCATTGAACCTCGGAATCCATGTGCCAAAACCAGCACCGGCGCGGCAGTATTTTCTTCGATACAGGGGGTTAGTATACCATTTATTTCGCCATAAGGCCCCTGGATTTGAATTGTTTCTTCCGGTTTTATTTTCATTTCTACAACTCCATTACTAACGATCTATATTTATATTATAACAAGAAAAATTACATTTGAGTCAAAAACAAAAAACCTGCCGATAAAATCGACAGGTTTTTCAGATAGGGATCCTATGTTGAGAGTTCTTAGCTTATTTGCCAGGGAAGAACGGCCAAATAACAGGAATTACAACCAGGGATACTACGAAGCAGACGACAACAAGGCCGGTACCTGCTTTAACATAGTCCATGAATTTATAACCGCCAGGACCAAGAACCAAAGTATTCGGAGGAGTACCTACCGGAGTTGCGAATGCACAGGATGCTGCAACTGCGATAGCCATGCTAACTGCTTTCGGATCGGCGCCAAGTTGTTTAGCAATCGCAACACCAATCGGGCACAGCAGAGCTGCGGATGCAGTGTTGGACATAAATTGGGTCAAGCCGCAAGACAGGATAAACAGAACTGCGGTAACGATCAACGGAGACGGAGAACCGCCCATCAGACCTACGGTCCATTCAGCAATCAATTTACCAGCGCCGGTTTTATCCATTGCAGTAGATACAGGCATCATACCTGCGAACAGGAAGATGGTTACCCAGTCGATAGAAGCGTAAGCTTGTTTTTCAGTCAAGCAACCAGTCAGTACGCAAACCAATGCGCCGATGATAGCTGCCATTTCCAGGGAAACGCCTTTTATATCCAAAGCCATTACCAAAACAACTACGAGCAGAATCGCACCGGAAATAATTTGTTTGGAAGAAGAAGTAGTTGTAGCCTCTACTTCTTGTTCGATTTCCTGGTCAGCATCCAATTCAACTTTCGGAAGTAAATGTTTACCAATGAACATCATGTAAAGCATACCTGCGATAGATACAGGAATACCGATCCATGCGAATTCAAAGAAACCAAACCCTTCTAAACCTGCAGCAGTTAAAGCACCGGTAGCAATAATGTTAGGCGGTGTACCTACCATCGTAATGATACCGCCCCATCCGCAAGCGAACGCCAAAGGCATCAACTGACGGGAAGCAGGAATCTTTGCAGCAGCGCAGATACCCAACGCAACAGGAAGCAGACAAGCTGCAGTACCAGTGTTGGAAAGTACTGAAGACAACAAAGTACCAACTATCATTAAACCAAACATCAGGCTGTTTTCGCTAGTACCACAGAAATGAACTACAGTATTACCGATTTTTTGGGCCAAACCGGTATAGAACATTGCTGCGCCAACGATGAACATACCTGCAAACAAAACTACCGTAGAGTTAGACAAACCGGAAAAGACTTGTTTAGCAGGGATGAAGCCTAACAGGCCGCACGCGATTGCGCCGGCAGTAGCAGTGATTGCGAGAGGGATAAGTTCAGTAACAAAAAGCAATGCAACCACAGCCAACAGAATTAAACATTTTACTGCTTGGGACATAATAAATTCCTCCTTTTTAAATTTTCTATATGCTGTTCGAATTGTCGGACAACATATAAAGATCGCAAAGGAACTACAAGTTTAGCAATCCCTTTATTAATTTACATTATAGCAATGGTAAATGCAAAATGATGTTGCCCAGGCAACACTATATTTTTAAAATTTGTAATAAACGGTGCAAAAGCCGAAACCATGCAAGGTTTCGGCTTTTTAGCAGTTAAATAGTAAAATAATAATATTTCGTTATAATATAAGTGCATTAAAGCTATTCAAACTTTAAAATTTTAAAATTTCTTTTATCAAAATCAATCAATCCGCAATCTTTCATTCTGGCCAGTTCACGAGTCAAAGCACTGCGGTCAGCATCCAAATAATTGGCCATATCCGTTCTGTTAAAAGGTATTTCAAATTCAGTAGAACCGTTACGTTTAGCTTCCTGTTCCAGATAAGTCATAATCTTGCCGCGCAGAGTTTTTTTACACAAGATCTCCGTTTTTTCAATCAACTGTGCATTGTTGCTGGCCATTATTGAAATCATGTTTGTCAGCAATTTGTTACGGCAGGGATCATTATTACTCAGATCGGTCAGAACCTTCCCAAAGGGGACCATCAGCACCTCGCTGTCACTGGCAGCAAAGTAGCTAACATTAGTTTTCTCGTCCTGTTTGTCATGCCCCAGGAAGTTTTCGGCAAAAATGGAACCAGACCCCATTGTTGTGATAATGGACTTATCTCCCATAATATCTTCCTTGATCATTTGTACAGTACCCGCTACAACAATGCCAATACTCTCAACCGCATCACCGGCCAAATAAATATAGTCCGATTTTTCAAAATGCTTAACAAGGGCATTTACTTTACCAAGAATAGTGTCTAATTCATCGCTGGCTAACCCTTTGAACAAGGGTAAACTCAAAAGATTCTGCATTGCCGCTTTCATAACTGTCCTCCTTCTCTCTTACTCTCAATCATCTAAATAAAACAAATAAGTTTCTTCCTATTTAATATGCCCTTGATT
>CEBY01044787.1_pt1 | contig 34090 bp, 49 predicted proteins | sample 554731 | NCBI WGS metagenome assembly CEBY01 (sample SAMEA3182050, study PRJEB8094) | gut metagenome | biome: human; feature: gut; material: Stool; isolation source: human stools | place: Canada | collected 2012-02-22
CGCCCGAATATCGTTCCGCGTGGCTGAAAAACCTTCGCCGCCTTCCCCTTACCGACGCGGAGAAGCGCGCCTATGCGAACGCCAGCGGCACGGGCGCGGAGGTTGTGCCGACGCAGACCGCGAACGAGATTATCAGCAAGGTAAAGAAACTTGCGCCGATGCTGAATGAAGTTACCCTTCTTCACGTTAAAGGCGCGGTGAAGTTCGTTGTGGAAGGCACGAACAACGATGCGGCTATTCACACCGAGAACGCCGCAATCACTCCCGCCGCCGATACCCTTACCACCGTAACCTTGAGCGGGTACGAGATCGTGAAGCTGGTTCAGATTTCCGATACCGTTATGACAATGAGCATTGCGGCGTTTGAAAGCTGGATCGTTGATATGCTTGCAGAGGCGATCGCCCGCAAGGTTGAAGATTTCTTCATCAACGGAACCGGCACTTCCCAGCCGAAGGGCATTGACAAGGCGAACACTTGGGGCGAAACGAACAGCGTTTCCGTGGGCGCTTCTGCTTCCCTTACCGCCGCGAATGTCCAGACGCTGATCGGGCTTCTGAACGCCGGATACGACCGCAACGCAAAATTCGTTATGAGCAAGCGAACCTTGTTCACCGATTTTATGCCGTTGCAGGATACCAGCAAGAACCATATTGTAACCGTGCAGGGCAACAGCTACTTTGTTTACGGCTATCCGGTTCTTCTGTCCGATTACGTGAAGGAACACGAAGCCTTCTTGGGCGACTTCAAGAAGGTTTGCGCGAACCTTGCGGAAAGTATCAACGTCAAGAACGCCTATGACATCGACACGAACAGCTACAAATACAGCGGTATTGCGATCTTTGATTGCCAGCCCGCAATCGGCGAAGCCTTCGTGAAGCTGGTAAAGGCGGGCGCGTAATGGAGGGTTGAACGATGATGCTTGACAAGGTAAAGCTGGCTTTGCGAAAAACAGCCGCCGCATTTGACGACGAAATCGAAGATTACATTACTTCCGGTATCGCTGATCTTCGGCTTGTCGGTATCAACGTTCCGGAAAATGCGGGATCGTCCAGCGAAACGCTGGGCGATCCCCTTTTAGACCGCGCAATCATTCTGTACGCGAAATCCGAAGATAACTTCGGCGGCGAAGGCGAAAGGCACAGGAAAGCATACGATTACTTGAAATGCGCCTTGTCGCTGTCTGACGAATACACGGAAGGCGGTGGCGGATAATGGGCTGGAGAGATCAAATAACGCTGATCGCGCTTTCCGAACCTTCGGAGCGGACAAACGAACACGGCTTCCCTACAAGGAAGCCGGAAACGGCGACAACGGTTTTCGCTGATAAAAAATCCGTAGGGTATTCGGAGTTCTACAAAGCGGAAATGGCGGGACACGCCGCCGAAATCAAGTTCGACGTTTACGCAATGGAATATAGCGGGGAAACGATCGCGGAATATCCCGTTTCGAGCGGGAAACGCTATCGCATTCTTCGGACGTACATTCACGACGACGGAGAGCTTGTGGAATTGACGCTTTCCAGCTTCCCCGAAGCGCAGAGCGCCGCAAACGCGGCGGGAGGCACGACGGAAGGAGGCGGCGGAAATGGCACGGTTTAACGTTGTGGGGCTTGACGACCTACAAGAACAAATGCTTCAACGCGCGAAAATCGCGGAAGAGGCAGTACCGGAAATGCTGAAAGCTGGCGGCGCGGTAATGCAGGAAGCACAGCGGGCGGAAATCCGAACAATGTTCCGGAGCCGCCGAAGCACAGGCGATCTTGCCGCGTCGATCGTTGTTTCCAAAATCAAGGAGCGGGACAACGGGAAGATGGTTGAAGTATATCCGGACGGGAAAGACAGGCACGGGGTACGGAACGCGACAAAAGGCTTCGTCCTGCAATACGGACGAAAGAATATGCCAGCGCGCCCGTGGTTCACGGCGGCGAATACGAAGGCGGCGGACGCTGTAAACGATGAAATGCGCCGCGTATGGGAGGCGAAGCAAAATGACGGACGTTGATACACTTGTAAAAACGACGCTTGAAAAGCTGGGCTATCCCGTCGAACGGCTGATTTACACCGGAAAGGCAGAAACCTTTATCACGTATCAGATTGTCGTGGGGCTGGATACCCATTTTTCGGACGATGAAAGCGGCGCGGAGGAATTCACGTACAGGGCGGATATTTATTCCCGTGTGGATTATATCGCCCTTATGCGGAGCGCAAAACGGGCATTGAAGGAAGCGGGGTTCTACGGGATCACGTTTGATCCGGAAGTGTTCGAGGAAAACACGGGCTATTATCACGTTCCCGTGGAATTCAAGTATATGGAGGTATAACGAATATGGCTACAATCGGATTGCGCGACCTTTACCGCGCGCCTATCACGATCGGCGACGGCGGCGTGGAGGAATACGGCACGCCCGTAAAAATGGCGAAGGCAATTTCGGCGGAGCTTTCCGTGGAGGTTGCCGAAGCGATCCTTTACGCGGACGACGGAGCCGACGAGGTTGTAAAGGAATTTGTTTCGGGAGAATTGACGCTGAACGTCAATGACCTTCTTCCGGCTGACCTTGCCGCCCTGCTTGGGCAACAGCAGGACGACGATATGGTGGTCTACGGTTCGGATACGGACGAACCGCCTTATTTCGCAATCGGCTTCCGCGCGAAGAAAGCGGGCGGAAGCTATAAGTACATTTGGCTTTACAAGGTGAAGTTCGCGATCCCTTCCGAAAACTACCAGACGAAAGGCGACAGTATCGAATTTACTACGCCGGAGATCGTCGGGCAGTTCATCAAGCGTTCTGACGGCTTGTGGAAGGCTGAACACGTCGCATTGCCGACCGAGAGCGTCGCGGCGGATTGGTTTACTACGGTGAGAGAGCCGAACAATACTGATTCGGCGGGCTAATTTAGAAAGGGGGTACAGCGGGGAGCCGGAAACGGCTTCCCGCTTATTGTTTTATGAGCGCAATTAAAGACGGGCGTTTCCCGATCACACTTGACAAGGAAAGACACCTTCTTTTCAGTCTGAACGTTATTGACGAAATGCAGGACAAATTCGGAGGCTTTGACAAGCTGGACAAGGCGCTTTCCGGAAAAGACAGCGTGAAGAACCTTCGTTGGCTTCTTACCCTGCTTCTGAACGAAGGTGCAGAGGACGGCGACGAAGAGCTTACCGAAAAGCAGGTGGGCAAACTCATTCATACGGGCAATTTTAACGAAGTGAAATCTTCGATCTTCAAGGCGTTTTCGCTGGGCAACAACGGCACGGAAGAGCCGCCCGCCCGCGACGATGAAGAGGACGACGGAGAGGACGACGAAATCAGAAAAAACGCGGCGGCGGGCAAGGAATAATCGACCTTGCCCGCCTTCTTTATATCGGCGTTACGCTTCTTCGGTGGAGCGAAGCCGAAGTATGGCGAATGACACCGTATAAAATCTTGACGCTTTTTAGGATACACAAACAATTCAATCCGGATCGCTTCAAGCCGGAAGAGCCGGAAGCCGATATTGACGACGTGTTAGGAGGGTTGTAAATGGCGAAGGAAGAGCAAATCAAATCGCAAATTGTCCTTGATGGCGAAAAGGAATACAAATCAGCGTGCAAGAGCATTAACGCTTCCCTTCGCGAAATCGGTTCGGAAATGAAACTTGTTACGGCTGAATTTTCCGGAAACGCTGATAGCGTGGAAGCGTTGGCTAAAAAACAGGAGATTTTACAAAAGCAACTTGAAGAGCAAGCGAAAAAAGCCGGAGCCGCCGAAGAAGCATTGAAAAAAATGCGTGAAGGTGGAGTTGATCCGGCAAGTGTTGCCTTTAAGAAAATGCAAACAAATCTGAACAATGCGAAAGCTGATATGGCAAAGACACAAGCAGAGATAGACGGAATAACCGATAGTCTGAACCAAACTACGCCCGCGACAGAAGAGTTTGCGACCGAAGCCGCGAATATTGACAAGCAATTACGGCTTCTTGCGTCCGAAATGAAAGTCGTATCCGCTGAATACGAAGGAAACGCAGACAGCGCAGAGGCACTAAAGGCAAAACTTTCTGTTCTGCAAAAGACCTATTCGGAGCAGGAAAAGAAAGTTCAATCCTTGGAAAAAGCATTAAGCGCCGCGAAAAGCGAGTACGGGGAAAATTCGGACGAAGCGAAGGAATATGAAAGGCAGTTGAACGAGTGCAAAGCAGAGCTTAAAAGCACTAAAACACAGGTAGAAAAAACTACGGATAGCCTTGAAAAATCGAGTAACAGTTGGGATAAAATCGGAAGCGCAGTAGGAAAAGCTGGAAAGGCAATCGGAGCAGGTGTAGCCGCAATGGGCGCGGCGATAGGCGCGGCGGCTACCGCCTTTTTAGGGCTTGCAGAGAGTACGCGCGAAGCACGCGAAAATATGGGAAAGCTGGAAGCGGGCTTTACAACGGCGGGGCATTCGGCGGAAGATGCAAAGAACACTTATACCGAATTGTACGGCATTCTTGGCGACGACGGACAGGCGACCGAAGCCGCCGCCCACCTTGCACAGCTTACGAACAACGAACAGGAGCTTGCGACGTGGACGGATATTGCGACGGGCGTTTATGCGACCTTCGGCGACAGCTTGCCGATCGAAAACTTGACGGAAGCCGCGAACGAAACGGCGAAAACCGGACAGATTACGGGCGGGCTTGCCGACGCTTTGAATTGGGCGGGCGTTTCGGAAGATGAATTTCAATCAAAGCTGGACGCTTGCACTTCGGAGCAGGAGCGGCAAGCGCTGATTACGGAAACGCTGAACGGGCTTTATTCAGACGCGGCGGAAGCATACAGGGAGGTTAACGGAGATATTATCGAAGCGCAAAAGGCAACGGCTTCCCTTAATAGCGCTATGGCGGCGCTGGGCGCGATCGCTGAACCGATCGTTACGAAGCTGAAACAGCTTGCGGCGGAACTTCTGCAACAGATAACGCCGTTTGTAGAGTTGATCGGAAACGGGCTGACCGGAGCGCTGGAGGGCGCGGAAGGCGCGGCACAACAGTTTTCCGAAGGGCTTTTGGGGCTTGTAACGTTCATCGTTGAACAGCTTGGGGCAATGTTGCCGACCTTCCTTGAATTCGCCTTGCAGATGATCGGGACGCTTGCAACAGGTATCGTGCAGGCGTTGCCGACGCTTGTTCCGACGATCGTTCAGATCATTACACAGGTTGTTCAAACGCTGATTAACAATATCCCTATGCTGATCGACGCGGCGTTACAGCTTATCACAGGGCTGGCGCAGGGGATTATAAATGCGATCCCCGTTCTTGTGGCGGCGCTTCCGCAGTTGATAACGAGCCTTGTTAACGGACTGCTGGCGGCGATCCCGCAGATTATTCAAGCGGGTATCGACCTTTTGACTTCCCTTATTACCGCCCTTCCGGAAATCATTACAACGATTGTAACGGCTATTCCGGAAATCATAAACGGGATTATTACGGCGCTTCTTGAAAATATCCCGCAGATTGTTCAAGCGGGCATTGACCTTCTTGTGGCGCTGATACAGGCGCTTCCGCAGATTATAACGACGATCGTTCAAGCGATCCCGCAGATTATCAGCGGAATTGTAAACGCGCTGATCCAGAACATACCGCAAATCATTCAAGCGGGCGTTCAGTTGTTCGTTTCCCTCATTCAGAACTTGCCGACGATCATTGTTGAAATCGTGAAAGCCGTTCCGCAGATCGTTTCCGGTATCGTACAGGCTTTCGCAAATTTGGGCGGCGAGATGGTAAACGCGGGTGCAAATCTTCTTCACGGCTTGTGGGAAGGTATTTCAAGCGCGGCTTCTTGGCTATGGGAGAAAGTAACCGGCTGGGCTTCCGGACTGATCGACGGGATCAAAGGCTTCTTCGGCATTCACTCCCCTTCCACCGTTTTCGCCGAAATCGGCGGGAATATGGCTGACGGCGTAGGCGTAGGCTTCGGCGACAGTATGGAAGGCGTTTCGTCGGATATGACCGCCGCAATGGGCGGAGCGGGAGAGCTTACCGCCGCCGAAGCGGTGCGCGCCGTGAACGACGGAATTATGGCGAATATCGAAGGACTTTCCGGCGCAATAACCGCGATCGTCGAAAAGGTAATTACCGGACTGAACGCACAGGCGCAAAGGCTCATTCAAGCCGGACAGGATTTTGACAATCAGATTTCTTCCGGTATGGTGCAGGGTATCCCGCAGATCACGGCAAAGATACCGCAAATCACGCAGAGCATTATAACCGCCTTCACCGCGCAAAATCAAAAGTTCATTCAAGCGGGCGTTACGATCGACAAGAATATAGCTTCCGGAATGGTGCAGGGTATCCCGCAGATCACCGGAAAAGTGGCGCAAATCGTACAGCCCGTTATTACCGCGCTGAATTCGTTTGTATCCGACTTCGTGGCGGCGGGCGAAGAAATGGTGCGCGGTATTTGGCAGGGCTTTCAAAATATGTCGAGTTGGCTGGAAAGCCGCGTGCGTTCGATGATGCGCGAAATTGTCGCGGCGGTTGAAGATGAAATGGATATTGCTTCCCCGTCGAAAGTCTTTGCGGGTATCGGCGAATATATGGCGCAGGGGCTTGGCGAAGGCTTCGGACGCGAAATGCGAAACGTCGAAAAGACGATCCGCAGGGCGACCGACAACGCCGTCCCCGACGATCCGGAACCGCGCCCGCGCGCAGGCGGCAGACAGGAAGCGCGCTTCGAGGTGGTGCAAAACATCTACGCGAACGATACTTCCTACGCCCAGCAACAGCGCGAAGCGGCGCGGCAGTTCAGAATGATTGCGCGGGAGGTAATGGGCTGATGAAAATACAAGAAAAATTGACCTACACGAACGAGCGGGGGGAAAGCATTGTCTTTTCCCCTTCTTCTTCGTATCACGTAAACTTCAAGGACGTTTCCGGCTTGTCCGACGTGCAGAACGCCATATATTCAACAAACAGTATGGGGCAGGACGGCGACACCTATTTAGGATACCGCATTGAAAGCCGCGATATTGACATCGTAGGGCATATCAGGGAGCGGGACAAAATCGCTATACAGGAATTGCGCCGCAATCTGAACAGGATATTAAATCCGCAGTATTCCGCGACGCTTACTTACGAATTGGGCGACTTCAAGCGGGTTATCGGTTGCACGATCAACAATGCGCCGATCTTCAAGCGCGGGACGATATTAGAGCAATTCACGATCCAGCTTTCGTGTCTTAATCCGTTTTGGCGGGAAGAGGCGGAAACGCGCGAGGATATAGCAACGTGGATCGGCGGCTTTGAATTTCCCGTTCCGGACGGGCTGGAGATAACGGAGGATTGGGAAATCGGATACCGCCAGCCTTCGCTGATCGTCAACGTGTTCAATTCCGGCGACGTGAAAAGCGGTATCCGGATCGAGTTCCGCGCGCTGGGCGCGCTGACAAATCCACAGCTTTTGAACGTCAATACGCAAGAGTTCATCAAGGCGAATATTTCGCTTGAAGCGGGCGACGTGCTGACCGTTTCGACGGGGTACGGCGAAAAATCCGTGAAGCTGGCGCGCGGCGGCGTTGAAAGCGACGCTTTCCGCTATTTGGACGTTGACAGTTCCTATTTACAGCTTGCCGTGGGTGATAACCTTTTCCGCTATTCGGCGGATACAAACGCGGAAAATCTCGAAGTATCCATTTATCACAATAACTTGTATTTGGGGGTGTAACGGTATGGAATTATACGTTTATTCTTCCGAAATGGAGCTTCAAGGGATTGTCGAAAAGATCGCTTCGTTGATCTGGACGCGGCGCTATTGGAGTTGCGGCGAATTCAAACTTCTTGTTCCATTCACCGAAGAGCATTCCCGAATGCTGGTGAAGAACAATATCATTATGAAGCGCGGCGACGATGAAGCGGCGCAAATTCGGTATGTCCATATTACGAAGAATTCGCAGGGGCTGGAGGAAATCGAAGTTCAAGGGAAGTTCCTGATCGCTTGGATCGGGAAGCGGATAATCAAGAAGCAGATTATCACGAACGACACAACGCAGAACATTTTATACCGCATTGTACGGGAGAACGTAACAAATCCGGCTGATACCGCGCGGAAAATACCGGACGTTTCAATCGCTACCGACGACGAGGACACCGAAAGCGGCGTGATCGACTACACTTCGGAGCAGTACACAAACGCACAGCTTGCGGCAGAAACGGCGGCAAAGGCGGCGAAGCTGGGAATACGAATGCGGACGGACGCGCGAACAGGCGCGCACGTCTTTTCCGTCTACGAAGGGCGCGACCTTACGGCGGGCAATACCGCAGGGAATGCGCCTTGTATCTTTTCACAGGAATTCGATAACATCGTTGAACAGGAATACACAAACAGCGTGGAAAACCTTAAAACAACGGCGTTTGTCGGCGGTGAAGAGAAAGAAGGCGTTGCCCGCAAGGTTGCCGAAGTGGGCGGATCGGCAGCAGGTCTGGCGCGTGAAGAGGTATTCATAAACGCCACCGATATAGTGCAGGAATACGAGGACGACGACGGAACGCAAGTAACGCTGACCGATACCGAGTATTTAGCGCTTCTATCCGCCCGAGGCGCGGAGGAATTAGAACAGTACGCGGAAACACTTTCGTTCGGATCGAAGATCAATACCTTTGCAAATCTTATTTACCGAACCGATTACGATTTAGGCGACCGCGTTACTTGCGTGAACAAGCGCTGGGGAATTCGCATTGACGTTCGCATAACGGAGATCGCGGAAACCTATCAAAACAACGTCGAAGAGATCGATATTACCTTCGGCGAGAGCTTGCCCGCGCTTTTGACGCAGATACGGCAGATCACAAAATAAAGGGGTGTAAATATGGAAAAATCGAGCTTTTTTAACAGCGTATCCGGCGACCGAAAATATAAAGCCGAAGATTGGGCTTCCTATTTCGGATCATTCATCGGAAACGGCGTTTTCCCCGTTCCTTCGACGGGGCTTCAAGTTGTAGCCGGAAGCGGAATGCAAGTAACCGTGAAAGCGGGCAAGGCGTGGATCAACGGCTATTTCTACAACAACACAAGCGACCTTTCCTTGACGCTTGCGACGGCTGACGGCGTGCTGAACCGAATTGACCGCATTGTGGTTCGATGGGACTTGACGAACCGCGTTATTTCGGTGAAGGCGAAATCTTCTTCGTATTCGGCTTCCCCTACCGCGCCAGCCGTCGAGCGGGACGCGGATATTTACGAATTGGCAATCGCCGACGTTTACGTGGGCGCGGGCGTTACCGCGATCACGGGATCGAGCATTACCGACAAGCGGCTTGATACTACCGTTTGCGGCGTTGTAGCGGGGCTTGTCGATACCATCGACACGACAGCTTTTAACGCACAGCTTGAAGCGTGGTTCGCTGAATATCAGAGCGACAGCGCGGCGGAGTACAATTCCCTTGTATCGTATATGAATTCCTTGAAGTTGCAGGGAAACACGCAGTACGACGCGCTGGAAGAGTATTTCGCGGACTTCAAGACGGAAGCGCAAACGGACTTCGATATTTGGTTTGAAGGCTTGCAGGACGTGCTGGACGAAAATACAGCCGGAAACCTTCTGAATATGATTACGGCGCTGACCGCCCGCGTCGATCTGATCGAAGCCGTGATCTTCAACGATATTACCGAAAATCCGTTCCTTATCCTGTTTGACGACCTTTCCGGCGTTACAACAACGGGCGTATGGAACGAGAGCTTACAGCGTATCGAATGTTAAAACGGTACGCTTGCACACGGGCGGAATTGTCGTGCATTATAGGGAACCTGTTTATCGAGCTTTCGCCGCCGTGCGAACGTTGCGGCGAAGATGCTTTGACGATCACGGGAACGACCGTAACCGGAAACAAAGGAACGCTTTTCGTTACGGCGGCTGGGTTTGATTTCGAGGGGTGCGCCGAAGATGCCGTTACTATTGACCGCATACGAAAGGGACGGTGCATAAATGCAGAGGCAGGAACGAGGAAGAAAGGAACCTTCGGAATTTAATGTTATTGTGAAGTGCAAGGATTTAATCAAGCACACATTCACGATCACGAACAGCACGGAGCGCTTCCCGAAGAAATACCGTTTTACCCTTGTAAACAGAATACAAGACAAAGCGGTGGATATTTACGAATGCGCGCTGGAGGCAAACGAATTAAACCTTCTTGACGCGCAGGAATTCAAGGAACGGCAGAGGCTTCAAGCAAAAGCGCTTACCTACTGCAAGGAGCTTCTATTTTTCATAGAGCTTTCGCACGAACAGGGCTTCATATCAACGAACAGTTGTGAATATTGGTCTAAACTTGCGCTTGACGTGAAGTATATGTTAGCCGCGTGGAAGAAGCGGGATCGTGCGAGAGGGTGAACCGTTTGGGGTACATCTTGATACGCCTAATTCGTCGAACGCCAACAACGTCCGCAACGTCAATTCCGACGGTACGCTGAACAACAACAACGCGTACAACGGGAACAACGGCGTTCGCCCGCTTCCGTGGAAAATGAGATCGAGTAGGCATAAGCCGAAAGCAGAATACCACCATCAAAGGAAGGTGTATCCCGCCGCCGCGATCCACAGCGGGGGCAAATACAGGATCGCCGATGCCGGAGCCTTCCGCGCGGCGGAAGGCAAAGGCTACACACAGCGAGGAATTTTTATGACAGATTACGAGAAGATATATAGCTTCGAGAACCTATACAGAGCCTACCGAAAGGCGCGGCAAGGCAAGAGGTGGAAAGGAGCGGCGGCAAAGTTTGAAGTAAACCTTCTTGAAGCGCTGAACCTGTTAAGCTATCAGCTTAAAACGAAGAAGTACACGCTATCGCCATACAACACGTTTGAAGTATTTGAACCGAAGCGGCGCGTGGTTATGTCGAACAGCTACAAAGACAAGGTTGTTCAACATTCACTTTGCGATAACGTGCTTGAACCGATCCTTACAAGATCGTTTATCACGGACAATTACGCTTCGCAGGTGGGCAAAGGTACGCATTACGGGTTAGACAGGCTTCGGGAGTTCTTGCGGAGGTTTTACCGTAAAAACGGAATTGACGGGTGGATATTGAAGGCGGATATTTCCAAATACTTCTATTCCATTAGACACGACGTGTTAAAATCCTTAATCCGCAAGAAGATCACTGATCCGGACGTTTTGTGGCTTGTCGAAATGATAATCGACAGCACGGAAGGAAACGTCGGAATACCGATCGGAAATCAATCTTCACAGCTTTTCGCCCTTCTCTACCTCAATAATTTAGATCACTTCATCAAAGAGAAGCTGGGCATTAAGTATTACGGCAGATATATGGACGATTTCTTCTTGATACACGAAGATAAAGCCTATTTGCAGCATTGCCGCGCGGAGATCGAAAAACACGTCGCCGCGATCGGCTTATCTTTGAACAACAAAACGAACATTTACCCTTTGCGAAACGGTGTTGATTTCTTGGGCTTTCATACGTATTTGACCGAAACGGGCGCAGTTATCCGAAAGGTGCGCCGCCGAAGCAAGAACAATATGAAGCGCAAATTGAAGAAAATGCGCGGACTTGTGGAGCGAGGCAAGATCACGACGGCGACCGTTGAACAATCCTATAAAAGCTGGAGAGGACACGCCGAAAAGGGAAATTGTTATCACTTGATCCGGCGAACGGATCACTATTACAACAGGCTTTTCAATTCAAAGGAGGCGGAAAAATGTCAAAAGCAATAAGTTCACTTGCCGTAGGCGACAAGATCGAAGTTCCGGTTCTTTCGGCGTATCAATCGCGCTTCGGCGCAAAGATCATTTTCAAGGTTGCCGACAAGAACCACAGCGGCTATCCGTCGAATAGCGTAACGCTGATAACCGAAAAGATTATCCAGCTTATGTGTTCGGACGCGAAGGAGGCAAGCAACAGCAACAGCGATCGCAGAAGCTACGGCAACAACAGGCATATTCATTCAAATATCCTGCAATGGCTGAACAGTAATGCGACGGCGGGAAACTGGTACAGCGCGAAGCACAGCGCCGACGCGCCGCCGACAAACGCGAATGTATGGGACAATTACAACGAATACGACGGCTGGGCGGGCTTCCTTGCTATGCTCGATCCGAAGTTCGTTGCGGAGCTTCTCAACACAACGCTTACCGTTGTAAAATCTTCGACGGACGGCGGCAGTTACGAAACCTTCACGGCGAAAATGTTTCTTGCGTCTACCACCGAAGTGGGGCTTGCAAACGAAAACGGGATCGCCGAAGGCGCGCTTCTTGCCCTGTTCAGCAACAACGCTTCGCGTATTGCCTATCCTACGGCGGAATGCGTGAGTAATTCGGAGTATTCAAACAGTAACTTCACGACTTCAAAGGGTTGGTATTGGTGGCTTCGCACGCCTACTTCGTCGAACGCCTACTACGTCCGCTACGTCAATTCCGGCGCTGCGCTGAGCGGCGACGGCGCGTACTGCGGGTACTACGGCGTTCGCCCGCTTTGCAATCTGCAATCTTCAATCTTGGTATCTGACAGCCCGAACGCAAGCGGAAACTATGAAATCATCTACAACGCCGCGCCTTCCGCGCCGCCCAGCATTACCGCGCCGGATACGGCGTACAGCGGGCAGAATATCAATATTTCTTGCGCGGAAGCCACCGATCCGGACGGCGACGCGCTGACCTACGTTTTCGAGAGAAGCGCGAACAGCGGCGCGTGGACACAGGTTCAGAGTTCCGCCGCCCGCACGTTTTCGGAAATGGTATCGACTTCGTGGAACACGCTTCAATACCGCGTGAAGGCGGTTGACACGGCGGGCAATTCTTCCGCGTACACGACAAGCGGCGCGATTGCGGTAATCCACAATCAGCCGCCCGTTATCAGCGGGCAGAATGCCGATCTTGGCGTGAAGCGCGAGGATTTCACCTACGAATACAGCGTTACCGATCCGGATAACGACGTTGTAAACGTCGTAGAGAAAATCGACGGAAGCACGATCAACACGCGGAACAACGTAACGCTGGGTGAAACGCTTACCCTTTCCGTAGGCGGAAACACCTTTACGGGGCTGACGAACGCCCAGCACACGATCGAGATTGTCGCGACCGACAGCGCCGGAAACAGCGCAACGCGGACGCTTACGTTCACGAAGGCGATCAACAGATTTGTTATTACCCTTGCGGAGCCGCTGGAAGCGCAGAGCCAGCCGACGCGGTGCAATATCAATGTGAACAGGGATATTCCGGCTGGTGGCACTTTCAAGGTGGAGGCGTGCAACAATCCTTACGACGTAACGCCCGTATGGGAGGATTGCACGAACGCGGTAATTTCAGGGCTGGCGCACGTATTCGAGAACACGACAAACACAGCAACGCAATTCGGATTGAATATCCGCGTAACCGTTGAGCGCGGCGACGCGCTGACAGCGTGCTGGGTATCAGGGATCGGGGGTAATTTTGAATGAGTGTAAAGCATAACAAAAACGGCGGCGGGAATACTGCCGCGCTGGAAAAGGAAGTGCAGGAAGTAAAGGCGGCGGGCGAAAGTACCGCCGCACTTCTTGCAATGTCCTTCAAGGCGCAGATCGTGCAGGATCGCGCGGCGGGAACGGAAGCGATTACCGACGAAATGATCCTGCAATCGGCGGAAGTGATCGACTATCCGGAATACGAGGACGCGCACGCCTACAACACCGTGGGCGAAATCATCAAGTACAACGGGCGTTATTACGAGATTATCGCGCCGCACACGTCGAACGCTGTTTCCTATCCCGTCGAAACGACCTTCGCATATTACCGCCTTGTGGAGCTTACGCACACGGGGACGATTGACGATCCGATCCCGTATCCGGAAACAGCGGGAATTGTCGTCAACGTCGAGAACGGGAAATATTACAGCTACAAGGGGAAAATCTACCTTGCAAAAGCTGATATGCCGAATTGCGTATATCCGCCCGACACGCCTTCTTTGTGGCAATGGGAAGAAGTGAACAGCGGGGAGGGTTGAGAATGAGCGAAGCGATCTTATCCGCAATTTCCGTTATCAGCGGCGTTTGTGCAATCGTGTTCGGATATATCGCCTTTGTCCGTAACAGGGACAGCGACAAGACGAAGGAAGCGAAGAGCGACGCGACGATCTTAACGGAGCTGGGATACATAAAAGGCGGTATCGACGACGTGAAAGCGGAACAGCGGGAACAGCGAAAGACAAATACGGATTTCGTCGGAAGGCTTGTTTCTGTTGAAGCGTCGGCGAAACAGGCGCACAAGCGAATTGACCATATCGAACAGCAGATCGATAACAAATGAAAAAGAGCGGGAGCGGTTCGCAAATGAGCCGTTCCCATTCTTGAATATAAGGAGGTTTTCAAAATGAGCAACAGCACGCTGGTGGACTACACGAAAATTTCACCGAACAGGACAAGCCCGCGCAATCACAAGATCGACACAATTACAATTCATTGCGTCGTCGGGCAATGTTCCGTTGAAACGCTGGGTAACATCTTCGCGCCTACTTCGCGACAGGCAAGTTCAAACTACGGCGTAGGCGTTGACGGGCGTATCGGAATGTATGTCGAAGAAAAGGATCGTTCGTGGTGCAGTTCAAACGCGGCGAACGATAACCGCGCTATAACGATCGAGGTTGCAAGCGACACGACACACCCTTACGCGGTGAACGATAAAGCATACGCCGCGCTTCTCGACCTTGTAACGGATATTTGCCGCCGTAACGGGATCAAGAAACTTGTGTGGTCTACGAACAAGAACGAGCGCGTTAATCACTTGAACGGTTGCAATATGACGGTTCACAGGGATTACGCGAACAAATCTTGCCCAGGGGATTACCTGTACGAAAGGCACGGTGCGATCGCGGCGGAGGTAAACAAGAGGCTGGGCGCTTCGGCGGCGGAGCCGGAAACGCCTTCTTCCGGAACGGGTACGCTTTACAAGGTGCAGACGGGCGCGTTCAAGCAGAAATCGAACGCACAGACGCTGGAAAAGAAATTGAAGGCGGCGGGCTTTGATACCTACGTTGTGAATACGGGCGGCTATTACAAAGTACAGGTGGGAGCGTTCAGCAAGAAGGCGAACGCCGAAGCAATGCTTGCAAAGCTGAAAGCGGCGGGATATTCCGACGCATTTATCACGACCGGAAGCGGCGGGACGGCGGCGGCTTCCGTGAAGGTGGGAAGCAAGGTTCGCTTGAAGCAGGGCGCGAAAACCTACGACGGGAAAAGCCTTGCTTCCTTCGTGTATAACCGCGATCACGTCGTAAAGGAGATCAGCGGCGATCGCGTCGTGATTACCTACGGCGGCGTAGTTGTCGCGGCGGTGAAGCTGTCCGATCTGACGCTTGTTTAACACACGGGAACGCACGTGCGCGTTATTGAATTGCACGCCGTGCGAAGCCGTGCAATGAAAGGGGGCAATATGAAACTACGTTCAAGGCGCGGGAAGCGTCAAAAGAAATTCCTTGCCGATGAACGCTTCGCGACGAAAGTTATTGTCGCGATCGGTATTACAACGGTGATCTTCATTGCGGCGCAGTATGTTTCTTTCCTCATTACGGGGATTGAGCAAACAACGCTGATTACGTACTACTTTACCGCCGTTGTGATCGAGTGCGGCGCGCTGATGCTGAAACGGCTATCCGAAATCATCGTCGCAAGGGTAAAGAAGAAAGAAAAAATCGAACCGGAAACGGAAACAGACGAAAGCGAGGTTTTATAAATGATTGATCTTACGCCTATTGTTGAAGCGATTGTCGCCCTTGTCGCGGCTATCATTACCGCGTTTGTGATCCCGTGGCTGAAAGGTAAAATCGACGCGGACAAGCTGGAGGAAATCGAATTGTGGGTAACGGTTGCCGTCGAAGCCGCCGAACAGCTTTACGTGGGGAGCGGGCGCGGCGCAGAAAAGAAAGCCTATGTCGTGCAGTTCTTACAGGAAAAGGGCTTTACCCTTGATCCCGACAGCTTGGATAAACTGATCGAAGCCGCCGTTTTCAATCTTCCGGAATATATCGGAATGATTGAAGCAGACGGCGAACCGGATAAAGACTAACACCGACAGCGCCGCCCGCGTTCCCCTTTCCGCGTAGCGGCTTTCGGCGGCGGGAGCTTCCCACCGATATAAAAAATTCCCCGCGAGGGCTTCACGCCTTCGCGGGGCTTTTTTTGTTGGCATTATTGTTCCGGATCGACGGGCGTTTCCGTTTCTGCCGTAGCGGTTTTCCCTTTGATGAAACGATACAGCTTCTTACACCCTATCGCGATCCCCTTAAACAGATAATAATAAATCTTGTAGATCGCCAAAAGCATAAAGTACAGACACCAGCCCGCGCCGATAATCATATACCACATAAGATAGAACATTCCGGCGACAAGCATAGCGCCACACCATAACGGGGCGTTGCGCTTATTTACACGGATACCGAAGCCCAGCCGGAAACCAGCCATTCGTTTTAATGTCTTTGTAAAGGTTACGAACATAGAGCAAATCCCCCTTTGAATTGTAAATTTTCAAGGCAGAATTTACCCATTCTGACCTTTAACACAATTATACAGCTTCCGCGCGCTAAAATCAAGAATAAAGCGGAATATTTACACGCTGTTTGCAAATAATCAGAATGAAGAGGGATCGCACACGATATGAAGATATACGACTATAACGGGAAAAAGAATATTTGCGGCGAACGATTGCGTCAAGCGCGGGTGATCCAGCGTTTACGGCAAGAGGATTTAGCCGCAAAGGTACAGACGCAGGGCGTTAATATGGAGCGGGACAGCATAAGCCGAATAGAGATCGGAACGCGCTTCGTTTCCGACTTTGAATTGAAAATTTTTGCGAAGGCGCTGGGGGTTTCGGTTGATTGGTTATTAGAAAATGAATAACGGCGGCGGGTTATCCCGTCGCCGTTTTATTTCTTGTGTTTTAATGAAAATCGTTGACATATACGCACGTATATATTATAATAAAAGCAGAATTTGAAAACTACTATCGTCTTATCATCAAACGGAGGTAATAACGGTGGGGAAAAACTATTCAGCACAAGAAAAACATATCCGGAAAAATTACGCGCGTTTCCCGCTCGATCTTCGTCCGGAAACGTTGGAGGAATTCAAAAAGGTTTGTAAAGAAAACGGAACAACGCCGACAACGGAAATAAAGAAGTTCATTGCTTCGTATTGCGAAACAGCGCGGGAGAAGTAACGAAGAGGGCGGCAGGGTATGCCGCCTTTTTTTCTTACGCGGAAAGGAGGAACGAGAATGCACAAACATTTAACGTGGACGGATCGCCTAAAAATAGAACAAGCATTAAAGGAAGGGTTAAAACCTTGCAAAATTGCAGACAGGTTACACGTACATAATTCTACGATTTACAGGGAATTAAAACGCGGAACCTACACGCATTTGAATTCCGACTTAACGACGGAAGAACGATATTCGCCGGAAATAGCAGAAGCCCGCTATCGTGAAAACCTTGCCGCAAAAGGTGGGGAATTGAAGATCGGGAGCGATTACGAATTAGCCGCATTCATAGAAAAGAAGATCGGCGAAGAAGGATATTCGCCCGCCGCCGTCGTGGGAGAAATAAAGCGGCTGGGGCTGACATTCAAAACGGAAATTAGCGAAAAGACGATTTATAACTACATCGACAAAGGAATATTTTACGGGATAAGCCGCGAGAGTTTACCGGAAAAAGGAAAGCGCAAGCGGAAGTATGAAAGAGTACAGAGCAAGAAAGCCGCCCGCGCGCCGAAGGGGGAGAGCATAGAAAACCGCGATCCGGAAATCGCCGAACGAACAACATTCGGGCATTGGGAAGGCGATTGCGTATGCGGGAAGAAAAAGACAAAAGAAGCCTTGTTCGTTCTTTCCGAACGATTGACGCGTCAAGAAATCATTATGAAAATACCGGATCAGACAGCCGCCAGCGTTGTAGCGGCGCTGAACAAGCTGGAACGCAGATACGGGAAGAGGTTTGCAAAAGTGTTCAAAAGCATTACGTTTGACAATGGATCGGAATTTGCGGATTGTGCCGGAATTGAAAAATCAATCTACGGAAAGAACCGGAAAAGGACAAAGGTTTATTATTGCCACCCTTATAGTGCATACGAGCGCGGCACGAACGAAAATATAAACAAAATGATACGGCGGTTCTTACCAAAAGGAACAGACTTCCGGAAAGTAACCGCCGCATATATTCTTCGCGTTGAAACGTGGATCAACAACTATCCGCGCGAAATTTTAGGCTTTGCGAGTTCAAACGACCTATTCACACTACATCTTGCCGCCGCTTAAAAATTTTTTTCGTTTTTTCTGCTTTTACTCTTGACTTTTAGCCATGAGCGGAGTAACATTAAAAGCAGAGAAAACCGAAACGGTTTTCCTGCTTTATTTTTTTATCCGGACGGCGAAAGGAGGCTTGCGAAATGGACGGATATTCGTATTTGACGTTCGATCAGCGCCGCGAAATCGAAGCACTTTACAGCGACGGCGAACGCGCGGTGGATATTGCCGCGAAGATCGGAAGAAGCGTTGCCGCTATTTACGAAGAGCTTAAACGCGGATACACGGGAGAGCTTGACGAAAACAAGCGTCCTGTTTACAGCGCCGATCTTGCACAGACGACCGCACAGGAAAACATACGGCGCAGAGGCAACAGACGCGCCGCCGCTGAAAGATAAAAGGAAGGAGGGCTATTCAATGAAGCGTAATGCGAGATTGCAGAAAGGCAATATATACGAAAACAAGGGCGGAGGAAGCTTCCTTTGCATTGAAAGCACGAGGCGGGAGATCACGACGCTTCGCAATATTGCTTCCGGCTGGACGTTTCAAGCGCATTGTGTAACGAAGTATGACGATGGAAAGATTGAATGGGATTTTTCTTCTGGCGGATACTTCGCAAAGGCATAAATGCTTTATTTCCATTCTTGGAGCGGCGGAAAAGACAGTACAGCAAGCGTGATCCTTGACCATATACACGGATTACCGCCGTCAACAATTATATTTTCAGAAGTTATGTTCGACAAGAAGCGCGGAATTTCTGGAGAGTTACCGGAGCATATCGACTTCGTTATGAACAAGGCAAAACCGCTATTTGAAAGCTGGGGATATAAAGTTGAAATCGTCCGCGCGGGAAAAGATTATATCGACCTTTTTCATCACATAGTGGAACGATCGTCGAAGCCGGAAAGGATTGGGAAAAAGTGCGGATTTTTAATCGGCGGACGTTGTAGCGGAAATCGTGAATTGAAAATTCGACCGATTAAAGATTTTTACAAAGCGCTTGATCTTGAAGGGGCGGAATATACGCAATACGTAGGAATTGCCATTGACGAACCGATCCGGCTGGATAGGTTGAAAGGAACAAACAAAATATCGCTTCTTGAACAGTTCGGATATACAGAAAGAATGGCGTTCGATCTATGCAAGGAATACGATCTTATTTCACCGATATATGAAATTTCGCGGCGCGGTGGTTGCTGGTTTTGTCCAAATCAAAGCTATTCGCAAATAGCGTGGCTAAAAAGAACACATCCGGAACTATGGGACGAATTACGACGGTTGAGCGAAGAAGAAAACACAATTTCAACACGCTTCAAGTACGAAGATAGCTTCGCGGACGCTGACAGGAAAGCGAATGCAATAAACGCAAGACTTGAAATGGAAGCCGCGCAATTAAATTTGTTCGAGCTTCTGCAAATAAAGGAGGGCTATTCAATATGAGCAAAACAAACTTTGAAGCAATCACGGCGGGCGCGCAAGAGCTTGGGCGGTTCTTGCGTTCCCTTCCGATTATCGAAGCGCCGTGGGACGCGGAATTTCAAAAGCGGTATTGTAGCGGGTGCGCGGCGGAGAATTGCGACGCTTGCCCGAACGAATGCTTCCGGAACAATCCCGAATGGTGGCTATCCCTTGAAGCGGACGGCGGGGTGGAAATGTGAAGAGGATACAAAGACAGTTTGCGGCGGTTCTTTCGCTGGTGATCGTCGCGATCCCGCTTGCCGCTTTTATGCCGTGGAGCGGGACAGGCAAACAGGAGGGAATACCGCCTTCGGCGGCGGAGGCTACGCCGCTTTTATCCCCTTCCCCGCTCTTGACGCTTGCGCCGGAAACGCCGGAAGCGGAATACATACCGGACGCGGCGGAGGTTGAAGCGCTTGCGAAGATGCTTTACGGGGAAGCGCGCGGGATCGCTTCGGATATGGAAAAAGCCGCGTGCGTTTGGTGCGTGCTGAACCGCGTTGACGATCCCCGCTTTCCGGACACCGTGCTGGAGGTTTTAGAAGCGCCGTATCAGTTCGCCGGATATTCGGCGGATTATCCCGTTCTTCCGGAGCTTGCGACGCTGGCGGCTGACGTGCTGAAACGCTATCACGCCGAAAAAGCGGGGGAAAAAAACGTCGGGCGCGTCCTTCCGGCTGAATACCTGTACTTCACAGGGGACGGACGGAACAATCATTTCACGATCGGCTGGAAAGACGCTGAAACGTGGGATTGGAGCTTACAAAATCCTTACGACGATTAGAAAGGGGCGCGGCTATGGGTGAAATGGTATGCCTTTGCAGAGAGATCAACAAAAGCACGGGAGAAATTGCCGTGTATCCGCTCAAAGCGGAAGTAACGGATCGCCTTCTTTTCTGTCTTTCACTTCGGCAACGGGTAAATCCGGAATTAAAGTATTTCGTAACGTTTGCCGCAAACTACGACGCGAACGAAGAAGCGATCTTGAAGGAGTTACACCGGAAGCAGATTACGGATCGGCTTATTTCGGTTTTGAATTTAGTTCAGCTTTGAAGAGAGGGGCGGCAATTATGGCAAAAGAAAAGAAGCAGGACAGCGGCTGGCAGTTCCCGAAGGCGCTTGAAATTGTGAAATGCAAAGAGGGCAACAAAGAATTTATGAAGGAGCGCCCAGCGCGGCGACCTTTCGGAAATACGGTTCTTATTTGCGAGTATCCGCTGGACGGCGACGCAATGCAGGAACCTAACGCCCGAATGATTGCGTGGAGGCTTGCAAAGCGGGCGGCGCGGGATTTCTTGCGCGTGTCCTTTATGACTTCGGCAATCGTAACGGCGACGAAGGCGGACAAGCCTTTCACCGTTGTTCGGGTTTACGGCAGATATTAACCGGAAAGGGGCTATTCAATATGTTTACAAAGAAACGGACGTGCGGCGTTTGCGGATACCGCGTAACGCCGAAAAAGGAAGAAATCTACGTTGCAGAGGAACCGCGCGGGATTATGGAAACGCTGACAAAACCGCCGACACAGTTTAACGCTATGGATTGCCCGCGTTGCGGCTGTCAAATCCCGCTTGCGATTCGCGTTCCCCGCGTTGACCTTCCGCCGATTACGGAGCGGGACAGCGCAGACGAAAGCGAGGTGGCGGAAGATGAAGATTAAGAATATCGCGGCGATCTGCAAGAAGAACAAATACGCCGTTATTTATGAGCGGTACACCGAAAGCGGCGGCGTTATTCAGTACATCGGCGACGGCGCGGCGGCTTATCCGGTAACGGGGCTTCCGGCGCTGGACAAAGAAAGCCTTTTAACAATCTTCGACGTTCCGGAAAAACAGCGGGAAGATTGGTTCGTTCAAGTAGCGGGCATTCCTTCGGAAATCAGCTTCGAGGACACAGACGCGAACGAAAAGCCCGTCGAGCGGGAAGCAATTTCGATCGCCTATTCCGGAAAGACCTTGAAGCCGTTGCAGACGCGGCGCGGGCTTGTGTTCATCGAAAGCCGCTATCTTTCGCCCGTATCCGATATTTTAGACGTGTTGGAGCTATACGAGCGGATCACGCCCGGCGGAACGCCCTACATCGTAGCGAAAGCGGGCTTCCTGCTTCAAGCGGTGATTATGCCGTATGACGTGATTAGCCAGCAGTTTGTCGATAACTTGAAGAGGCTTACGGAACAATGCGTTCTTTCCCTTGATCTTCGAGAACGGGAGAAGGCGCTGGCACACGCCGCAGAGCCGGAACAATATTCCTTAAACGTTGATCCTGCTACGGGTGAGATCGTCGAGGAAGAAAGCGAGGTGGAAGAATGAATACGATAATCGAAAACGGGAAAATAACCGGAACAATGCTGGGGAAAGAAGATCACGGCATTATGACGTTTTGGCTTTTTGTCGAGTTTGACAGCGGCGTTTGTGGTTACGGAGGATATGCGCTTGACAGCTATGACGCACAGACGAAAAAACGTATCGGCGCGGCGGCAGGAATGCAAGCAATCGCGGAAATTCTCGATTGTGTCGGCGTTGCAAAATGGGAAGATTTAACGGGCGCATTTATCCGTTGTGAACATCAAGGCTGGGGCGGAAAGATTATCCGGATCGGCAATTTGATAAAGGATAAGTGGTTTTCGCTTGAAGCCTTCTTCAAAGAAGTAAAGGAGGCTGGCGGCGGTGAATAGTGCGCTTCTATCTTCAAAGAAAATGGATTGGTGTACGCCGCAAGACTTCTTCGACCATCTGAACGAAGAATTCGGCTTCGTGCTTGACGCGGCGGCGACCGACAAAACGGCAAAATGCCCGCTTTACTATACGCCGGAAACGGACGGGCTTTCGCAAAGCTGGGATCGCGGCGGCGCGGTTTTCTGCAATCCGCCTTATGGACGCGAGATCGGAAAGTGGGTAAAGAAGGCATACGAAGAAGCACGCGGGGGGTACGCTATTGTACTGCTTATTCCCGCTCGAACGGATACAGCCTATTTTCACGATTACATATACGAGAAAGCAGAAATCCGCTTCGTTCGCGGGCGGCTTCGCTTCACAGACGACGAAGGGAACGCCAGCGATCCCGCGCCCTTCCCTTCTATGGTAGTTATCTATAACGGGGAGCGGGTGAAAAATGAGTGAGAAACACGAATATATCTGCCTTTTAGGGATTGATCCGAAAAAGGTTCAGAAATGCAACGCTTCCGAATGCCCTACTTGCGGCTGGGAGGCGGCAGAGGCGGAACGCCGCCGCGCCTATCTTCGCGAACACGGTTTGACGCTATGCGCGGACGGGTTGCGCCGTCTGATTATTCCAAAGAACGGAGGTAACGAAGAAATGAAGTACAAAGTATGCGACCATTGCGGCGCACACCTTGACAACGGGGAAACGTGCGATTGTAGGAACACGAACAACGACGGCGGAGAGCCGAAAGACAAACAGAAAGAGAGGAAAAACGATAATGACGGGAATTAACGAGGTTGCAAAGCAAATTCACGAAAACGCCGTCGATCACGGCTGGTGGGACGAAGAACGCGGCTTCCCCGAAGTGCTGGCGCTCATTCATTCGGAGGTATCCGAAGCGCTGGAGGAATACCGCAACGGGCGCTTGCCTACGGAGGTTTACGCCGGAAACAACGGGAAGCCGGAAGGAATACCGATCGAGCTTGCCGACGTGATTATCCGCGTTCTTGATTATTGCGGATATGCCGGAATTGACATTGACGCGGCAATTTCGCAGAAGCACGAATATAACAGAACGCGCCCGTACAGGCACGGCGGGAAGAAGTGTTGACAATGGCGGAGCGGGTAAACCACCCAGCGCATTACAACGCGGGCGGGATCGAGTGTATCGACGCGCTGGAGGCGGCGACAATCGGGCTTGAAGGGATCGAAGCCTTCTGCACGGCAAACGCGATCAAATACTTGTGGCGTTGGAAGCGCAAGAACGGTGAAGAGGATTTACAAAAGGCTATTTGGTACATTAACAGGATCATTGATCGAGCGGGAAAACCGCCCGAGGAAAGAAAGGGGCTTTTCAATATGACAGAGAACAAACACGGCTTTATGCCGAAACAGGAAATCACGATCGGCGGGATCGCCTTCACAATCATTCAGACCGCCGAAAGCTGGGTGAAGTGCATTGCTTCGGAGTGTATCGGAAACGGCGTTTTTGACACGAAGAACCGAAACGATTTCGCCGCGTCCGATATTCGCGAGTTCTTGAACGGCGAATTCCTGCAAAAGCTGATCGGAGCGGGAGCGCCGGAAGCAATGTTCGAGTATTTCAACGTTGACTTGACCGCCGACGACGGCTTGAAGGACTACGGCGGCGATTGCGTCCGCGTCGGGCTTATCACGTGCGACGAATACAGGCTTCTTCGCGGCAACATTCCGGAGCTTCCGGACACTTGGTGGTGGACAGCTACACCGGACAGCCCGAAAAATTCATTCGTCCGCTACGTCTATTCCGACGGTACGCTGAGCTACGACTACGCGGACAACGGGGCCTACGGCGTTCGCCCGCTTTGCGTTCTGAAATCGGAAATCTTGAAATCTTACCTTGACGGGGATATGAAGAAGCGCGCCGAAGCCGTCGATATGATGAAGCATATTGCGGCGGCGTGGAACATCAAACCGGAAGAGGTATTCGAGAAAGGAGAATAACGGAAATGCGGGCGGCAAGCATTACAGATTATATTCCGTTCGGCAAGGAAAACGCGGTAACACGCGCACACCTTCGCGCGGCAACGGGCTTGCCGGATCGGAAGATACGTGAAGAAATCGAACAGGCACGGCGCAGGGGCGCGATCATTATTAACGCGCAGGACGGCGCTGGATACTATCAAAGCGAGGATATAAAGGATATAGCGAAGCAGTACAGACAGAACGAGCGCCGCGCCCTTTCGATCCTTGCACAGCAAAAGCATTTACGCAAGCGCTTAAAAGAAGCTGGCGTAATGGAGGGAAAGAAGGTTGTACTTAATGACAATGTTTGAATTTATGCAAAACGCCTTTTTCCTGCTTTGCGGGATTATCTGCATTGCGGCGGCGGTTTTGGTTATCTATTGCGTGATCGTCGCGATCTTCCGCACTTGCGGGAAGCGCGGCACGAAGAAAAATACCGGATACAGCTACAACGCAGATATGCAAAGGAGAAGCGGGAATGAGCGAAATTAAGCTGAACGCAGAAGCGCTTGAAGAAGCGGGCGCGGCGCTGGGCTTCGCGGTTGCGGCGCTGATCCGAGGCTTTCAAGCGGGTATGGACGCTTACGACGTTATGCTGGAGGAAACCGCGATCCGCGAAATCCGGAAAACCGAAGAGGAACGGGAACGTTCCGTTAAAACGGAAATCGGCGATTGCCGGAAGTGCTGGTGCGATCAATGCGCGCGGCTGGAGGAATGCGAGAAGATCCGCGAGGGCTTCACGCCGGACGGGGTGCGCCCTTCCCCGTGCGTAGGTTGCGAAAACGGAATGCGCTTCAAGCCTTGCGAGGAACCGCAATGCGAAGAGTTCGTGCAGGGCGACGGGCTGAACAATGGATAAATAAAAAAGAACCGTCCTGTATGGGCGTACAGGACGGTTCTTCCCCGTTCGGGGTTGCCGTATAAGGCTATTCAATACATTAGATAGTATAGCACGAAAGCGGCTTTTTGTCAAAGGAAGGCGGCTTGACGTATGCAGAGAGTAAAAAGAAGGATTTTTTCGGGCGTTGTGTGCGAACAGGAGGTTTTCAACGTATCGGACAGGCTTACCGATATAAAGAAGGCTGAACCGCGCCCGCGCTTTAAGACAGAGGAAGAGCGAGAACAACACAAGATCGGAATATCAAGACGGAAACACGCGCGGCTGGTAAATGAAAACTTTTCCCCGCGTTCATTATATAGCACGCTGACGCTGGACGACGAAAACGAAGTACATACCTTCAAGGAAGCGAAGCGGATACGCGATCTATTCGTGCGGCGGCTGAAATACGCCTTCCCCGATGCCGTGATCTTCATTTATTTAGGACGCGGCAAGAACACGAACAGAATTCACGCGCATATGCTTTCGGACGGCGTGCCGGAAGAAGCAATCAAGAAACAATGGATTTACGGAAATATCGTCCGGATCAACCACCTTCGCGAACATAACTATTACGACGGCGTGGATCACGGGCAGGATTACACAGGGCTTGCAAATTACCTTTTCGACCATTGGACGAAGGAACAAGGCGGACACCGCTGGAAGCAGACGCGCAACGCGCGCAAGCCGGAACGGGAAACGCCGACCGTTGCAAAGAGGGTTTACACGGAGAGCAAGCCGCCGCGCCCGCCGAAGGGCTATATATTAGTAGAAACGAAAAGTACGAAGTATGGATACCTTTATTTTAAGTATGTGTTAGAGCCGCCGAAGCGCAAACGGAAACGAGCGGCGAAGGACGGTAAAGGCTGATTTCGGATCAGCATTTCTAAAGCCTTGTAAATGTGTAACGTTTGGCGACGAAGCACAGCTTCGATCACAGAAGAAGCCTTGAAGATAGATTTTCGTTTATTCCCCGTCGCCTGTTTATCAGAGATCACGAACGGTTCAGCCCGTCAAGGTTGCGAAGCACGGCGAAGCCGCTTGACCTTTACGGGGTGAAGCGTGAGTGATAGGAACAGCGCGGCGACGGGGAAAGAAAATCTATCAAGGCGGCTTGCACTTTTCCACAATGAAGGCTGGGGAAATGTGCATAAAGGATCGGGCGCGGGGTTTATTCCTTTGAGCCTGTTCCCCTCCCAGCGGGAGGGGCGGAGGGGTGGGAGAAAAAAGAGAGGAAGGAGGCGATCGACGGTGCTTGAATTGAACAGGCTTTATAATCTGGACTGTATGCAGGGAATGAAGGAATTTCCGGACGGGTTCTTCGACCTTGCAATCGTCGATCCGCCTTACGGGATCGGGATTGACGGACAGCGGAAGCGCGTTTGCAGAAATCCGAAGCATAACCGGAAGGAGCATTCGCGGGAAGGCTGGGACAACAAGCCGCCGACCGAAGAATATTTCCGAGAGCTTGAACGGGTATCCCGTGAACAAATCATTTGGGGCGGGAATTACTTTGTTCCGATGCTGAAACAGGCGCATAAAGGCTGGCTTGTATGGGACAAGGGGCAACGCGGGCTTTCAATGTCTGATTGTGAGCTTGCATACACCAGCTTTGACACGCCGACACGGATTTTCACGCTTAACCGCGTGGAATTGCAGATCGAAGGGACGATCCACCCTACGCAAAAGCCCGTGAAGCTGTATGAATGGGTTTTATCCCTGTTTGCCCGAAAGGGTATGAAGATTTTAGACACGCACGCCGGAAGCGCAAGTTCCCTTGTCGCTTGCCAGCGGATCGGCGGGCTTGATTACGTGGGCTTTGAAATCAATACAAAATATTTCGAGGCGGCGAACAGGCGGCTTGAAGAAGAGAAAGCGCAAATCCGCCTGTTTGATCTGCTGGAGGAACAGGAAAAGGCAACGCAAACAACGCTGTTTTGACGAAGGGAGGAAAAACAATGCAGAAAAAGACAGTTTACCTTGCGGGGAAGATTACGGGCGATCCGTTCTACCGCTCAAAATTCTATGAAGCGCAGAAGAAGCTGGAGGAAGGCGGCTTTATTGTCGTCAATCCGGCATTACTGCCTTCGGAGGGCTTCACGTGGGAAGCGTATATGCGAATGGCGGGCGCAATGCTGAACGAATGCGACGAAGTATGCTTCCTTCCGGATTGGACGGAAAGCAGGGGCGCAAAATATGAGTTCGGCGAAGCGGTGGCGCAGAAGAAGCCGTTTTTCTTCTTCAACGATTGGGAGGCGAAGCAAAATGCGGAAAAATAACACGCCTTCCCTTCCTGTTCCTACGGAAGCGGACGAACAAATCGCGCTTTTCGAGTGGGCGGCGCTTCAATCGGGGCGCTTTCCGGAATTGGCGCTTTTGTATCACGTTCCGAACGGCGGGAGCAGAAACAAGATCGAGGCGGCACGCCTTCGGGCGCAGGGCGTGAAATCCGGCGTTCCGGATCTTTGCCTTCCCGTTGCACGCGGCGGAAATCACGGGCTTTATATCGAGCTTAAACGGCAACGCGGCGGGAGGATCAGCGAAGAACAGGTGCGCTGGATCGACGGGCTTTTAGAACAGGGTTACGCGGCGGCAATCTGCAAGGGCTGGCAGGAAGCCGCAAGCGTGATTATCGACTACTTACAGCGGAAAACGGAGGGCTGAAAAATGGCGAAGAAAAAAACGGGCATTTCCGAAGAGTTGCGCGAAGCGATCAACGAAGCCGCCCGCGCGGGTGCGTATGAAGCATACAAAGACACGGCGGGCGCGTATGTCAATTACTTCAAGGCTATGGAAACGCTTTTGTATAACTACAAGAAGCTGGCGGCGCTTGTCGCTAATGAAGAAGCCTATTGCGAAGTGGAATATCACGCAGGGCGAAAGACCTTCGCGGCAGGGAGCAAAAGCACGGGATTTTATGAGCAGAGAACCGAAGCCGATATTGTCGAGGAAATGCGGGAAGAAAAAAGGCGGCAGTATCGGGAAACGAAGTACGGCTTCGAGCGGCTGGAGAGGGCTATAAACCTTTACCGCGACCGCAAGGAATTCACGGTGGTTCGTATGTACTACTTCGGCGAGGATTACGAAGGCAAGCCGCGCGAGAGCGGCAAGCCCTACACGTGGGAGGAATTAGCCTTCGACCTTGAAGAAGCGGGCGTTTTGAAGGGCGTAAAGACCGCGTGCAGATGGCGGAACAAGATCGTAAACGATATGGCGGTATGCGTATTCGGGATCGCGGCGGCGGTGAGTGCGGCAACGTACAGGCGCAAGGCGGGCGAATAAATGACAATATCGCGACAATATCGAGGGGTGGCAAGGGGAATATATCTATGCTATACTGTTTACGATGAATTCTTACGCAAGACGCAAGCGCACGAATAGCGCCTTTTCGGAGCAATCCGGAAGGGCGCTTTTATTATGCGCGGGAAAGGAAGGTGCGAGTATGAAGCCGTGGGCAGAACAGTTCTACAACAGCGACGCTTGGCGTTCTTGCCGTGATGCCTTCTTGCAATCAAAGGGCTACTTGTGCGAACGTTGTTCTACACCGGACGATCCCGTCGCCGCAAAGATTGCACATCACAAAACATACTTGACAGAGCAAAACGTAAACGATCCATACATTGCGCTTTCGTGGGATAATCTCGAAGCGCTTTGTCAAGATTGCCATAACAAAGAACACCATCGATCGAAGCGGAAAAAGCGATATTCGTTTGACGAAAACGGAAACGTGATACTCCCCCCTATTCGCCGAGGATTTAGGGAGGGTGAAACACCGAGGGCGGGAGGTTAATTTTACTCCGCAGGCGCGCGCATAACGGGTGTACGCGAAAAAGGGGTGTAGGTATCCGCCGAAAAGGGGTGATAATTATGGCGACAAAGAAGGACTTAACGAAAGATCAAAAGATTAAGAGAGAGATAAACCGATTAAAGCGGGTTTTCCGCGACTTGGATAAAAACAAGTTGCAGACCGTCGAAAGCCTTATCCGCAACGCCGCATTTATGGCGGTATCCCTTGAAGAGTTGCAGGAAATCATTAACGAAGAGGGTTACACCGTCGAATACCAAAACGGCGCAAATCAGAGCGGGACAAAACAGAGCGACGCAGTAAAAACGCATATCGCTATGACGAAAAATCACGCCGCCATAATCAAACAGCTTTGCGAGCTTGTGCCGCCCGAAAAGAAAAAAGAAAGCCGTCTGCAAGCCTTGCGGGACGAATAAAAATGCCGTTTTCAAATTACATTTACGAGTATTACGACGGCATAACGACGGGAAAAATTGTCGTCGGAAAATGGGTGCGGCTGATCTATGAATACATCGTTAGCGGGCTTCAAAACGGGCTTTTTCTTTTCAACGCAAAGAAGGCGAACAAGGCAATTCGCTTTATCGAAAACTTCTGCCATCATTGCGAGGGACGAACCGACCTTCTGAAATTGGAGCTATGGCAGAAAGCGGCGGTATCGCTGATCTTCGGGATAGTTGACGAAGATAACGTGCGGATATTCCGCGAAGTGTTTATTGTGATCGGGCGGAAAAACGGTAAAACGCTTTTCGCTTCCGCCGTGATCGCGTATATGGCATATCTTGACGGTGAATACGGGGCAAAGATTTATTGCCTTGCGCCGAAGCTGGAGCAAGCGAACATCGTTTACGATAACTTCTTCCAGATGATTAAAAAAGAACCGGAGCTTTCGGAGCTTGCGAAGAAGCGCCGTTCGGATATTTACATCGAGGAAAGCAACACGGCAATAAAGCCGCTGGCGTTCAATGCGAAGAAATCGGACGGCTTCAATCCGCATTTAGTCGTGAACGATGAAGTCGCGTCTTGGCGCGGCGACGGCGGCTTGAAGCAATACGAAGTAATGAAATCCGCGCTTGGCGCACGCCGCCAGCCGCTGATCCTGTCTATCAGTACGGCGGGATACGAAAACGACGGTATTTTCGACGAATTGATGGCGCGATCTACGGCGTTTCTGAAAGGCGGAAGCAAAGAACGCCGCCTTCTTCCCCTGCTTTATATGATCGACGACGTGGAGAAATGGAACGACCTTGAAGAGCTAAAAAAGGCAAATCCGAATATGGGCGTTTCCGTTTCGCCGGAATTCTTCAAAGAGGAAATCGCCGTCGCGGAAATGAGCCTTTCAAAGCGGGCAGAATTCCTTTGCAAATACTGCAATATCAAGCAGAATTCTTCCGTCGCTTGGCTTGATTATGTCGTTGTCGATCGAGCGGGTGAAAAAATCAAGCTGGAGGATTTCAAAGACAGTTACGCGGTGGGCGGTATCGACCTATCGCAGACAACAGACCTTACAGCCGCAAGCGTGATTATTGAGCGCGGCGGCGTTCTTTATGCCTTCGCACAATTCTTTATGCCCGCGAACAGGCTGGAAACCGCACAGGCGGTGGACGGCGTGCCGTATGATATATTCGTCAAGCAAGGGATCGTGAAGCTGTCCGGCGAAAATCACGTCGATTACAGGGACGTTTACGAATGGTTTTCCGCCCTTCGGGATCAGTACGGCATTTATATTCTAAAAATCGGCTACGACCGTTACAGCGCGCAATATCTGATCGACGACTTGAAGGCGGCGGGCTTCCAGACGGACGACGTATGGCAGGGTGAAAACCTTGCGCCCGTTATTCGGGAGTTTGAAGGCATAATCAAAGACGGCAATTTCAAGATCGCGGATAATAACCTTCTGAAAGCGCATTTCCTCAACGTCGCGTTAAAGCACAATATGGAAACGCGGAAGTTCCGTCCGGTAAAAATCGAACAGCGGGCGCGTATCGACGGCTTCGTTTCCGTGATCGACGCTATGACGGTACGGCAGAAGTATTATAACGAGATCGGCGAAATGCTGAAAAATGCGGGGTGATAAAACTATGGGAATTTTTGAAACGATTTTCCGAAAACCGCGTTCGGATATTCAAGCGGAAGGATACTTCAAAATGCTTAACGGGTATTCGCCCGTTTTCACGAACGCGCCGGAAAGCCTTTACGAAATGGAGCTTACGCGGGCGGCTATTCATTCGTTCGCGAATTTCTGTTCAAAGTTGAAACCGGAAATCAGCGGGACGGCGTACAAGAACCTTGAAAGGGTATTGCAGTTCCGCCCTAATCCGTTTATGGATACGTCGAAGTTCATTTACCGGATCGCGACGATCCTTTCGGTGAATAACACGGCGTTCATTGTTCCGATCGAAGATAAATACGGCGGGATCGCGGGGTATTATCCCCTGCTTCCCCAGCGTTGCGAAGTTGTCGAATACAAGGGCGCGCCGTTCTTGCGCTATACGTTCGCAAACGGGCAGAGGGCGGCAATCGAGTTCGAGCGCGTCGGGGTGCTGACGCAATTTCAGTATAGCGACGACTTCTTCGGGGAAAGCAACGCCGCGCTTCGACCTACAATGCAGTTGATCCATACGCAAAATCAAGGAATTATCAACGGCGTAAAGAATTCGGCTTCTATTCGCTTCTTGGCTAAGGTTGCAAATATGCTAAAGCCGGAGGATATTACGAAAGAGCGCAAGCGCTTCACGGCGGATAACCTTTCGGCGGATAATCAATCCGGAATGGTGATCTACGATGCAAAATTTGCAGACGTAAAGCCGATTGAAAGCAAGCCGTTCACCGTAAACGCCGCGCAGATGGCGCAGATCAACGAAAATGTCTTTAACTACTTCGGGACGAACGCGAAAATCATTCAGAACAGCTATACCGAAGATGAATGGAACGCTTACTACGAAGGCAAGATCGAGCCTTTCGCGATCCAGCTTTCGCTGGTTATGTCGAATATGACCTATACACAGCGGGAATTATCCTTCGGGAACGCGATCACGTTTACCGCGAACAGGCTTCAATACGCAAGCAATAATACGAAGCTGAATATCAGCACACAATTATTTGACCGTGGCTTGTTAAACCGTAACGGCGTTATGGATATTTGGAATATGTCGCACGTCGAAGGCGGGGACAAGTATTATATTCGCAAGGAATACGCGGAAGTATCAGAGTTAGGAAAGGAGGTTACACCGAATGCCAGTAGTGAAGGAACGGGAATACCGTCAAATGTTCCAGCCGCTGATGATCCCGCAGGGGACAACGGAGAAGAGGTTTGATACCGATTATTACGTCGAAGGCTTCGCAACAACGTTCAATAAGCCGTATGTTATGTACGAATACGGCGGGATCAAGTATTGCGAAATGATCGACCGGAACGCGCTTGTAGGCGCTGACCTGTCCGACGTGATTATGCAGTTCGATCATTCCGGAATGGTATTCGCCCGAAACAAGATGGCAAAGAACAAGCCGCCTTCCCTGCTTCTGGAACCGCAGGACGGCGGCTTATTTATTGCCGCAAATTTGAGCCTTACCGAAGAGGCAAAACGCCTTTACGCGAGTATCGACGCGGGGCTTATTTGCAAAATGTCGTGGGCGTTCACCGTATCGGAGGACGCATACAACAAAGACACGCACACAAGAACGATCTTGAAGATCAAGAAGGTTTACGACGTTTCGGCGGTATCTTATCCGGCGAACGCCGATACCGATATTTCGGCGCGTTCCTATTTCGACGGAGTGATCGAAAGAGAACAGCAGGAGCGGCTGGAGCGCCGGAAGCAAATTCTTAAAATCAAACTTATGATGGAGGTTTAACACAATGAGAATTAAAGAGATTGAAGCCCGCCTTGCGGCTATCAAGCAGGAGATCGAAGAGCGCGGCGACGCTATGAAAGCCGAGGAAATCGACGCGCTGGAGAATGAAACGAAGGAGCTTACCGAAGAGCGCGCCGGACTGATTGCCGCCGCCGAGAAGCGCAACGGCATTCTGGATAATATCGCGAAGGGCGGTGGCGTTTCTATCCGTTCTTTCGGGAAGAAGGAAGAGGGTAACGCCGATCCGGAAGATCCTTACGGCACGCCCGAATATCGTTCCGCGTGGCTGAAAAACCTTCGCCGCCTTCCCCTTACCGACGCGGAGAAGCGCGCCTATGCGAACGCCAGCGGCACGGGCGCGGAGGTTGTGCCGACGCAGACCGCGAACGAGATTATCAGCAAGGTAAAGAAACTTGCGCCGATGCTGAATGAAGTTACCCTTCTTCACGTTAAAGGCGCGGTGAAGTTCGTTGTGGAAGGCACGAACAACGATGCGGCTATTCACACCGAGAACGCCGCAATCACTCCCGCCGCCGATACCCTTACCACCGTAACCTTGAGCGGGTACGAGATCGTGAAGCTGGTTCAGATTTCCGATACCGTTATGACAATGAGCATTGCGGCGTTTGAAAGCTGGATCGTTGATATGCTTGCAGAGGCGATCGCCCGCAAGGTTGAAGATTTCTTCATCAACGGAACCGGCACTTCCCAGCCGAAGGGCATTGACAAGGCGAACACTTGGGGCGAAACGAACAGCGTTTCCGTGGGCGCTTCTGCTTCCCTTACCGCCGCGAATGTCCAGACGCTGATCGGGCTTCTGAACGCCGGATACGACCGCAACGCAAAATTCGTTATGAGCAAGCGAACCTTGTTCACCGATTTTATGCCGTTGCAGGATACCAGCAAGAACCATATTGTAACCGTGCAGGGCAACAGCTACTTTGTTTACGGCTATCCGGTTCTTCTGTCCGATTACGTGAAGGAACACGAAGCCTTCTTGGGCGACTTCAAGAAGGTTTGCGCGAACCTTGCGGAAAGTATCAACGTCAAGAACGCCTATGACATCGACACGAACAGCTACAAATACAGCGGTATTGCGATCTTTGATTGCCAGCCCGCAATCGGCGAAGCCTTCGTGAAGCTGGTAAAGGCGGGCGCGTAATGGAGGGTTGAACGATGATGCTTGACAAGGTAAAGCTGGC
>CEBY01035218.1_pt1 | contig 33623 bp, 16 predicted proteins | sample 554731 | NCBI WGS metagenome assembly CEBY01 (sample SAMEA3182050, study PRJEB8094) | gut metagenome | biome: human; feature: gut; material: Stool; isolation source: human stools | place: Canada | collected 2012-02-22
CCGCTGCGCCTTCGTCCCGTTCGACGACCACAGCCGCGCGTTCGCGCCGTCCTTCGCGGAGCCGTCCGCCACGTCCAGGACCATGCCGTCCTTCAGCGCGGTCGACACCGTGTACGTGCCGTCCTCCAGATCCGACGCGTGGGCCTTCGCCAACGCGTCCAGCTCGGCGTACGGATCCTGCGCCTCGACCGTGACCTCGACGGACGCGCTCTTGCCGCCCGCGGTCGCGGTGACCGTGGCCTTGCCGGCCTTCGACCCGGCGGTGACCACGCCGGTGCCCATCACGTTCGCGACGCTCGAGTCCGAGCTCGTCCACGTGACCTTGCGGTCCGTCGCGTTGTCGGGCTTGACCGTCGCGGTCAGCTGCGCGCTCGCCCCGGACTTCAGGGAGAGCTTGCCGTCCGAAACGCCATCACCAGAGACCGACACCGACTCGACCGGGACCGGATTATCAGCCACAGCAACAACGACCGAAGCCGTCTTACCGCCAGCAGTCGCTGTAATCGTTGCAGTGCCAGCCTTCACAGCGGTGATCTTGCCGTCGGACACCTTAGCCACAGAACTATTCGAGCTGGTCCAAGAGACCGTCTTGTCCGTCGCGTTCGACGGGGTCACGGTGGCCGTCAATTGCACGCTCGCTCCCAACTTCAGGCTCAGCTTGCCGTCGCTCACACCGGAACCCGAAATCGAGACCGAAGAGACCGGAACCGGCTGCGGGGTGTTGCAGTTCACCGCACTCACCGCGGCGGAAGAGCCATCCCAGCTGACCTTGCCGGAGAATTCGATGCCGGGCTGGCTGGCGCCAGGGGTCTGCGCTCCGGAACCGTTGGTGAAGATTACACGGTACTTGCCTTCGCCCAGATCCGGTACCTCGTACTTGTAGGCGCCGGCCTTCGCACAGGAATCGTCGGCGGTCAGCTGGGTCATTTCAACGCCCGGCCAGTTGCCATTGTTCTTGGACGTGGTGTCGTTGTACACGTAGGCGTAGATCTTGTTCCAGCCGGAAGGCTTGGTGGCGTAGATCACGTTGGAGACTTCCGGCTTCACGCCGGTGATCGTGATGGTGATGGAGTCGGATTTCTTGTTCGTGCCGGCAGTGGCGGTGATCTTCACCGTTCCCGCCTTAAGGCCGGAAACCTTGCCCTTGGAATCGACGGTGGCAACAGAAGTGTCGGAAGAAGTCCAAGTCACGGAAGGACGCTTGCCCGCCGGATCGGTTGTCACATCCGCCTTGAGCTGCACGCTCTGCGTGGAAGCGAGATCCATGGAAGTGTCGCCGGAAACCTTGATGGCAGTAACGGTCACATTTCTTGGATGGCAAGGCTCTTTGGCGTCAATGTAGCAATCCGGGTCCAGACCGTTCTTTTCCATATACTCCATGCAATATTTGTCGCACGGGCTGGAAGTGCCGTCACTCGGGTCGTAAGTAGGATCGCCATACTTGGTGTAAGAGTACGTGTGCTTGATGGTTTCGCCGTCTGCACCGGTGCCCTTCACTGTGACCGTCACCACTTCATCCGACTTGGCCTTGCTGCCGATTTCAATGGTGTCGCCGTCCTTGAAGGAACCGGACTGACCGTCGGAAGTGGAATAGGTGGTGTTGGTGGACTGGTAAGACCGGAGAGTGATCGTCTTAGATTCGCCAGGGATGGTGCCCTTGTTCGGATATGCCTCGGCGGTGGAGACCTTGCCGGAACGGGTCTTATTGGAAAACGCCGCGATGGACTGGCCCTTCACCGTGCCGGAGATAACCTTGCCGCCGGAAACGGTGATGGTGGAACCGGTCACTTCATCCGTATAAGTGCCGTTGGCCAGCTTGGTGGACTGGCCGGCAAGATTCTTGTCGGAACCGTTCGCATTGGCCACTACCATGCCGTCCTGAGCTGCGGAACCGGCATAACGCTCGACCATCAGGCAGTTGTCGTCGCCGCAGTTGGAGACGTTTGATGCTTCGCCGACCATGGCGTTGCGGAAGTGGTTGACGGCCACGACTTCCGGGTCCTTCCACAGGTCGGAGCCGGCGTCGCCGAGCTTGGAGTTCTCGGTGAACGGACCGCTGCCATTACCGTAAGTGCCGACGCCACCAGTGCCATACGTGCCGCCGTCCTTGTACGGGCGGTCGAAGAACAGGCTCATGCCGTTCTTCTGCGCGGTCACACCGGCCCAGCCGTACTTGATCCATTCGTCGGAGAGCTCCTGTGGAATGTTGGCTTCGCCATTGGCGAAGTTATCGTGCGATTCCACCCAGTTCACGGACTTGTCCTCGGTCACCTTGCTGTGGGAGGTGAAGTGGCTCGCGCCGAGATTCTTGAACTGCACGGCGTTGCGCACCTCATGACCGTAGCTGGAGTCGGTGATGCCGCCGCCACGCGGAGAGCTGCTGTTGAACAGGTTGGCGTAGTCGGCTTCGCGAACGTTGGCATCTTCAAGCACTTCGCCGTACTGGTACTGTGCGCCGTTCTGCAGGATGGTGTCCCAATAGTGGGACTGCTTGCCGCCGAATACCTCATCAGAAAGCTCGATATGCTTGGCAGCGTCATACCGGAAGCCATCAGCGCCGTCGGCCACGGTCTGCACGAGCAGATCATGCATGCCTTTGGTGACGGTATCATCCTGAGTGTTCAGATCCCACAGGCCAGAAAGCTTGTGCTGGGTGCAGTCCTCTCGATTGTTGTAATCGGAGATCTGCTTGTCTTCATGGTAATAGGCTTTGTTCTTCCACTTGCCTTCGATCACATCAAAATCGGAAGTGAAGTGGTTGGACACGGAATCGACGATGATGCGCAGGCCGTACTGGTGCGCTAGCTTGCACATTTCTTTGAACTCGTCTTCCGAACCGACCACATAGTTGCCGATGGACATGTCGGTTGGCTGGTAGACGTAGTACCAGTTGAGATACCAGTTGCCGGTGCCGAGCTTGCGGTTGTCCTTGATTTTGACGATTGGTTCGGTTTGGATGGAGGTATAACCGGCCTTGGCGATATCCGGAATGTTCTCCATGATGGTTTTGAAGGACCATTCGAAGGCGTGCAGGGTCGCGCCGTCCTTCATATCCTTCGGCAGGCCGTACTTCTGACGGGCTGCTTCGAACGTCGGATTGCCGATGGTGTCGGCGTAACTGTCACGGGTGGCGGCGTTGGCCTGCTGCGGTGCGGCCGTAGCGAGTGAAAGACCCGCAAGCAGCGTGGTGGCCGCGGCAAGGAACGCCACGGTCTTCTTGCTCAGACGAGCAAGCGTTGCTGATTGTTTCATCATCTTCCTTGATTGGATTGAATTTGTTCAGGTAAGGCTGAGGCCCGATCCCCTTGGAATACGGAATCAGGCCTCAGCTGTCTTCGGTTATTGTTTGTTGGTTACCGCGCAGTTTGGTGTGACGTCGGTCACGGCCTGCCCGCCCGAGACGGCCGCGGACTCGCCCTTCACGTCGTACAGCTTCCCGCCGTTGTCATCCGTCGTGGAACCATACGAGAACGACAGACCGGTCCTCGTGGAGCCCGCCGCGGGAACCGTGGCCTTCCACCAGCCTCCGCACGCCTGCGTCATCTCCATGCCGCCGGTCGTGTCCGGACTGCCGTACACGCGCCACTGCACGCGCACGCGCTCCTGCGCGGACGAGGGACGGTACCAGACCGTCGCGGATTTCAGGGACTGTCCGACCGGCCTGAACGACCACTGCTGGTTCGCGCCGCCGGTCGACGTCCACACGTCCACGTTCGTCCCGTTCTTCGTGGACCATCCAGCCACATCCAGGACCAGCGACTGCGACATCGCGGACACCAGGCGGTACGACGAGCCGGACCTGACCGCGACCCACTTCTGGTTGCGGCCGCCGGTCGACGAGTACTGCAACGCGTTCGCGCCGTCCTTCGCGGAGCCTCCCGCCACGTCCAGGACCTTGCCCGAATTCACGTTCGCGAGCGTCACGTAGCCCTTCGGGTCGTGCGTCACCCTCCACTGCTGGTTCGCGCCGCCGGTCGCGGTGTAGATCAGCACGTTCCCGCCGTCCTTCTTCGAGCCTCCGGCCACGTCCAGGAGCATTCCGTCCTTCAGCCTGGTCGACACCACGTACGTGCCGTCCTCCAGATCCGACGCGTGGGCCTTCGCCAACGCGTCCAGCTCGGCGTACGGATCCTGCGCCTCGACCGTGACCTCGACGGACGCGCTCTTGCCGCCGGCGGTCGCCTTGATCGTGGCCTTGCCGGCCTTCGAGCCGGCGGTGACCACGCCCGTGCCCATCACGTTCGCGACGCTCGAGTCCGAGCTCGTCCACGTGACCTTGCGGTCCGTCGCGTCGTCGGGCTTGACCGTCGCGGTCAGCTGCGCGGACGCCCCGGACTTCAGGGAGAGCTTGCCGTCCCTCACGCCATCACCGGAGATCGACACGGACGTGACCGGGACCGGGATGGCGCACTCGACCGCGCCCAGGGCCGCGGAGGAGCCGTCCCACTTCACGATGCCGCCGTTGTAGTCCAGGCCCGGCTGGCGGGATCCCGGATACTGCTGGCTGCCGCCGTCGTTGAAGATCACCTTCGCGTCCTTGGCGAGGTTGTCCGGGACCACGTACTTGTACAGGTCGGTCTGCTGGCAGCCGTCGGTCGCGCTCGGGGCGGTCATCTCCACGCCCGGCCAGGCCGCGTTGTTCGCCGCGGTCGCGCCGTCGCCCGTGTACACGTACGCGTAGATCTTGCCCCAGCCCGAGGGCTTCGAAGCGTAGACGGTGTTCTTCGCGACCGGGTCCGGCGGAAGCTCACCGGTCACGGTCACGGTGATCGTCGAGGTCTTGGTCCCGGACTTCGCGGTGATCGTGGCCGTTCCGGCCTTCCTCGGGGTGACCACGCCCTTCGGGCTGACGGTCGCCACGTCCTTGTTGGACGAGCTCCAGCTCACGGACGCGCCCTTCGGATCGGTCGTGGCGGTCAACTGCTTCGTGGTCACGCCATTGGACAGGTCCGTGGTGTAATCCGACTGATCAATCTTAACGGACTTGGTTTCGACCGGAGGCTCTTCGCCGCCGATGTTGGCCATCTTCACGCTGAACATGTCGTCATCGGACTTCTCGAAGGAGTTATTCACCTGAGAACCGGTGTCCGGCAGGTCAGCATTGTCGTTCATTGCCAGATCGTACGGCAGGGAATCCATGGCGGACAGACCGAAGGTGGCTGCCAGTTCGATGCCGATGCCGCTCGAGGCAATGCGGTCAGCGGTGGTGCCGATCTCTTCCAGCGGGATGGCGATCTCGTAGTGATCATCCATCTGAGCGGAATTGTGGCCCTTCTCGTTGAAGTTGACCCACTTGGCCTTGTTCTGGTTCTCGGCCTTCATATCGCCGATGAAACGACCGTTGTTTTCACCCCAGCCACCGTCGATGCCGATGACATCCTTGCTTAGAATGCCATTGCCATAGCCGAACTTGATGTTCGACTTCTTGGTGTTGGTGGCGGCGTTAGCAGCCGGACCATACGCAGCCTTGGAGTTCAGACCAGTCTCGTCGCCCTTGTAGATCCACGGACCGTTGGAGCCGTTGGTGGAGATGGTCACCACATTGTTGAGCTTCTGCTCGCCGCCCCAAGTGATGTTGGATGCCCACAGGGAACCGCCGGTCTGCAGACCGCCGTTGTTGCCGATGCGGGTGCTGTCATCTTTGGTGTCGATGGCGATGTGGAACGGCAGGTTCTGGGTCTGCCACAGGTGGCCTTGGCTCAGGGGGTAGTCGTCGCCAGTGTCGACGACATCCTGCACGTTAGTCATTTCCCACATGAGGTACAGGTTGTCGTCATCGTAGGCGCCATACAACGCATACAGATCGATCGGAACCTCATACATGGAATTCGGGCGGTACACGCGCGGGTCGTCGTTGGCGGCGCCCTGCGCGATCAGCATGGAGCTGTCCCAGTCAGCGATGCTCGCATCCTTCCCGGCGTTGAAGTTGATGGTCTTCTTGACGCCCATGCCCACCTTGTTGGTACTGTACTGCGCGGCAAGGTTCTGCTTCGGGACCTCCACCTTCTTCACGGTCACGGAAGCGCTCAGCGCCTGACCCTTCTTAACCTTCTTGCCATCCTTGGCGGCGGTGCCGGTCACCTTGACGGTAGCGGTCTCGCCGATGGAAAGAGTTTTACCAATGGAAATGACCTTTCCGTCAGTGAAGGAGCCGCTCTCGCCCTCGGTGGTGGTGTACTTCAGATTGTCGGCATCCTGCGCGCGCAACGTGACCTTGACATTGTCGGAGGAGAATTCCTTGGAAGCCGCTTCCACGGACACGTTCGGATCGGATTCGCCCTTCACGTAGAAGACGCTGACCGCGCCGCCCTTGGCGGTACCGGAAACGATCTTATGGTTGGAGACCACAAGCTGGCCGCCATTGACCTCATCCGGGTAGGTGCCATCGTCAAGTGTGGTTTCCATGCCGGAAAGGCTCTTGTCGCCACCCATGTTGGCAATGACCACACCATCGTTCTGAATGCCATCAGACGTGGAGCGCTCAATCATCAGGCAGGACTTGTCGCCGCAGTTCTGCAGGTTCTCGCCCTTGCCATCCATGGCGTTACGGAAGTGGTTGACTGCCGCGACGGACTTGTTCTTCCACATGTCGTCACCGGCGTCACCCAGCTGGGACTGCTCGGCGAACTGCGGGTTGGTGCCGCCAGAGCCCTTCGGACGGTTGAAGTACAGCGGAGCGCCGGCCCTACGGGAACCAACGACCGCCCAGCCCATCATGATCTGATAGTCGGTGAGGCCGGTGGATTCCTTGTCGCCGTTGGCGTAGTTATCGTGGGACTCAACCCAGGTGACCAGCTGGTCTTCGCTTGCGCCGCCGGTATCGATGTTCTTCACCATCTTGACGTCAAGGTTGTTCGAGCCGACAGCGGCGCGAATGGTCTTGCCGTAGTTGGAAGCGGTGTTGCCGCCGCCATCGGAGGAATTGTCGCGGAACATGTTGGCGTATGCCTTGTAGTCAAGGCCGGAATCGCCCTGCAGCACCTCGCCGTACTGGAACTGGGAGCCGTTCTTCAGAATGGTGTTCCAGTAGTTCGACTGCTTATTGTCGAAGACTTCGGTCGGCAGCTCGACGTGCTTTGCCGCATCGTAGCGGAAGCCGTCAACACCGTCCGCCACAGCGGTCTTCAGGAACTTCTGCATACGATCGGCAACAGCCTGGTTCTGCGTATTCAGATCCCACAGGCCAAGCAGGTGGCACTGCGTCACCTTGTAACGGTTGGAATAATCGTTGATTTCACCGTTGGGGCCGTCGCAGCCGGTACGCTTGTGGAAGTACTCCTTGTTCTGCCAATCGGGGTCGATGGCGTTCCAATCGGAGGTGAAGTGGTTGGCGACCACATCCACGATCACACGCACACCATACTTATGGGCGGTGGCGGTCATTTCCTTCAGGTCAGCCTCGGTGCCGACCACGAAGTTGCCGATGGAGGTGTTCGCCGGCTGGTACACGTAGTACCAGTTCTCGGTGAACTTCTTGCCGTTGGCGGCGACTTCCTTGATCTTGCTCATAGGCTCGGTCTGCACGGAAGTGTAGCCCGCCGCGGCGATCTCAGGCATGTGCTGCGTGATGGTCTTGAACGACCACATCCATGCGTGCAGGATGGCGCCGTTCTTCATGTGCTTGGTCAGACCGTACTGGTTACGGGCCGCTTCGAAAGAAGAATTTCCGATGGCGTCCTGGTAGCTGTCACGATCGGCGGCAAGTGCGGTGGATGCCACACCCATACCGCCGAACAGCGTGGCGACCGCCACCGTTCCCGCCGCTACTTTCTTCCAGGTTTTGGCCGCACGAGCCTTGCGGGCCGCGCGCCTACGCTCTGCACGGGTCATCAACTCCGGTTGATCGTCGTGCGGAGGCTCTTTTCTGGTGAGTGCGTTCGCCATACCCGCGAACGTATGAGTGCTGAGTCGCACCTTACCCTCCCTGCTTCCTTGCATCTAACTTTGACAACGTTTGCCACTAGCAGACGTTGCGTCAAAAATACCACATTTTTCCTTTGAAAAATGAGTGATTTTTATTGAAAAATGGCGGTTAAAACGCAATTGTTTTCTGCTCTGTTGCAAACGCTGTCAGCAACAGATACACTCATACCAGCACCCCGTAGCACCCACTATCGTTGCAAATTCACATATGCAAACGTTTCAGAAAATTTTCCAACCAATACCACCTTGCGACGCAAAGCACCCTCGCCCCATCCCACGCCACCGACAGCCCACCCCCAACAATCCTGAAATTAATCTTTCAAGAGATGCTCAAAAAGGGCTTCTTTACCTCTTATGGCATGCAACATGCCAATCAAATCAAAATATCAATAATAAAAAATGGGTGAATATCACAAACACGCTCGGACTCAAAAAAATAGAGTAGGGCCAAGCTATGGTGAATCAATCCATGGACCTAAAAGAATTATCAGGCAACGATTTGGGAGCGGATGGGGGCGGGGGTTACCGTACGGTGCTTGCGCATGCTTTTCAGGATTTTACGGATCGCACCGTTCGTCTGTTCGGCGGCGACGCAGAACATGCTGAATTCGCGGCCATGCGGGTCGGCGATGTCCTTCGGCTGGGGAATCATCGGACGAATCATCGAGGACTTCTTGATTACCGACTGAAGACGTTCCTGGATGGTCAGTCCGGCAATCATATTGTTGCGAGCGCAGTAATCGCACATATTCGCGAAATCGTCAAGCAGGAACGTGTATCGTACGGCGGCTGGCGCCAACGTGACGATTTCCTTGCGCTGCTGCTTTTCGAAGCAGAGGATCAGGTCGGCTTCGTCGGCCATCTGTCGGGTCAGTCGTCGGGAACGGAAGCCGCTCGACTCAATGCCGACGCTTTGCATAAGGCGGCCGCTCGACGGATCGATCGGATGCATCGGCAAACCACGCGTGCCGGCGCTTGACACCTGCACGGTGGTGCCGTTCAGATAGTGGGTCATCAGAAGCTCGCCCATAGGGGAACGGCAAATGTTGCCCGTGCAGACGAACATGATGTGCATGCCTAAACCCCTTAACCGTTCTTCCAACGTTTCGTGTTGCGGTTTTGCGAAATCCACCATGGCTTCCGCAACCCGCCAAACGGAAATTTTAGCGCGAGGCGTTCCCCGCATGCGGCAAATCGTCCAATACGCGCAGAATCATTGCAGAAATTCGGCGCGGGCGGTGGCGGTCAGCGAATAGCGGATCGGGCGGGAGCCGTGGAACTCGAGCAGGTTCCTGTTCACCAGTTCCGCGAGCGCGGTGTTGGTCTTCCGCTCCCCCACGCCAAGCCATTCGCGCATTAGGCGGCGCGATATGGGTTTCGGAGCATCGTCGAAAAGCTCCTCCTGCAGCAGGAAGTACAGCATGTTCCGCTGCAGTTCCGTAATGCCCTGCGTTCGCGCATAATGTTCAAGCCTCTTCCGCGCGGTGTCAAGCAGGGTTTTCTTCTCGCCGAGCACAGAGATGATGTTCTTCTGGGCGGTGGCGATAAAACGGATCATCCGATATGAGAACAGCGAGACGTCAGAACAGTTCAGCGGATGCTGCGCATCATCAAACGCCTTGTAATACCGGCCTTTTGCGTCGGCGATAACCGGACTCAGGCTGATCGCCGTCGGTATGGACAGGTGCTTGCTCAGCTGCAGAGCAAGCAGGAACCGGCCCGTCCTGCCATTGCCGTCATAGAACGGGTGAATGCATTCGAAGGCGTAATGGCACATCACAGCCCGCAGCAGCGGAGGAATCGCCTCATCCGAAAGCAACGCCAGCCATTTGGTCAATTGCACTTGGATTTCCGATTCCGGCCATGCGCCTTGATGAATCTCCCGGTCAAAGCCGTCACACACAGAGACTTGCTTGGCTCTGAATACCATTCCGTCAGGCTTGTCTTCCTCCCGTAGTTCCCCAGCCATCACCTGATCGTAAATATTACGTATGTCATGCAACGTTTTCGGTAGTTCCAACGTTGCGGAATTTTCGCCGGAGAGTCTGAGAAAGAGTTTGGCAAGCTCACTCAACCGCTTGTGCGGCCCGTCCGCGACCGCCGCATCCAACGCGTCTGAGATTTCCTTGCGCGTGGTGTGCACGGCTTCTATGGAGTTCGTGCTCTGCATTTCCGCGCCGATGAGTTCCATCAGATACGCCCTGCGGGCAATCGGCGGCAATGCGGCCCACAGCGATTCGACCTGCACTTCCATGCCACGGACCGAATCCATGACGTTCAACAGTTCCCTGAACGCCACGGCGAACATCTCATGACCTTCGAATTCAATACCTGACCGGTATGTTGAATAGCCGTTGAGTCTTTTTTGGTATTCCTCCTCAGCCGCATCCTTCGGCTTGGCCGTGGATGATGACATTGCCAATGTCTGCCGTATGCTTTTGTACTCCATAACCATCATCCTTATAACCGTCATTTGTGCAGAATATGCAGGTTCGGGGTGAATATAGACTATTCCTATACCTACATAATGTCAAAAATGTCGATATAGCAGCAGGCGTGTTTGCGGCTATTGGTACGTTGAGGGGCATATGTGGGGATACGTGCGGATATGTTTGCTATGCGCAGATATGTTCAAGCGCAGATTAGGTGCGGGTCAGGCGACTTCGAGCGTGGCGAGGAGAGCGCGGTGGTCGGAGCCGGCGATGTACTTGGTTTCCAGATCGCCCACGTTCACGCCCTTGTCGTGCACGATATGGTCGATTTCGGCGATCGGCATCATGGCCGGGTACGTCATGTGCAGGCCTTCGCCCGCCTGCTGGCCGGAATCCAGGAAGCGGCTGCCGAGCAGGTATCGGAAGCTGGCGTGGTCCCATGTGGAGTTGAAATCGCCCATCAGCACGTACAGATTGTCGTAATGCTGCAGTTGGGCGAGCGAGTCGAGACTACGGTTCCACAGACCTTGGTTGCGGGGGCGCGGCGAGAACGGGTGGACGGAGCCGAAGCGCACCTTGCTGCCGCCGAAATCGATCGTCGCGGCGGAAACGCTGCTTGATTCCACGGGAATGAGGTTCTGTTTGGCGTTTTCCATCGGCGCGGCGCTGTACAGCACGTTCACACCGCCGTTGTCATGCCACGTTTGCTGCGCGGCCACGGAATACGGCAGATAATTGGCGATTCCGGCGCCGTTGAGCCGGTTGAGCAGGTCCCATGACACTTCCTGCAGCGCGAGCACTTCCACATGCTCGTTTTTGACGATTTCGACGATCCGATTGGCGTCGGCATGCCCTTCCTTGGTGTTGAAGGTCATGATGCGGGCGTACCGGTCGGACGTGTTGGGCAAGCCGTTGGACGAGACTTGCGTGACTGCGGTGCTGGCCGCGTCGGAAATCGTTTGCTGCGGCCTGATATAACCCCAATGCCAGCCGATTTGCACGACCACGCACACCACGCTGACGGTGGCGAGTAGGACGCGTCCGCCTATTGCACGGACGGCTATCGCGGTGATCGCAATAATCAAAGACAGCATGCCCAGCCACGGCATCAGCGCGACGATAAGCGGCACGTACCGTTTGCCGTCGAGGTTGTTGGGCAGCATGCGCAGCAGCATGGCCAGCAGGATGACGGCGGTGGCCAGCCAGAGCACCGCAGTCAGAAGGTGTGTCGCTGCGGTACGGCGGGTCATGCCATGTTGCGCGCGGTCGAGGGGGCGGCTGGCGCATGCTTTGTCGAGCTGCGCGCCCAGATCCTCGATTTCGCTTTCGCTTGTGCGTTCGCGTTCGGCATCGTTATTGCCGCCGTTCTCACGCTCGCTTTCGCAGGTTTGCCGCATGGTTGCCTTTCATTACGTTCCCGTTCACCATACGCAACACGGCACGGGTGCGCCACCTCCTTCCCGCGAGGTTCACAGTGCTTTTACGTGCACCCGTACCGCATGCCACTATGCGGACATTTCTCTCTCATTTCCTGCTGCGGGGAATGGCGGCACTTGAGCAAACCACGCTCATGACATGCCTACGGAACGGCGAAAATGCGGTAAGAGCGGACAGGTCAGGCTAGGCGGCGTGGGGGTGGACGCGATTGAGGGCGCGCTGGACGGTGTCGCGGGTGGAGCCGGCGCCGTTGCCGCGGACGCCGAAGAAGACCATGACCACCATGATGAAGCAGATGGTGGCGCTCACGCGCAGCGCCCACTGGATGCCGAACACGTTCGCCACGGCATACATGTTCTTCGCGCCGCCGATCGCAGCCCAGCGCAGGGCGGTAAACGTTTCCATCAGAATCACCAGCACGGGAGCGCCGATGGCACCGGCGATCTGGCGAACCGTGTTCGTAACGGCCGAGCCGGCGCTCACCTCCTCGGGCTCCAGGCAGTTCAGCGACCACGTGGTAATCGGCATGAGCACGAATCCCATGCCGATTTGGCGCACGAACTGCCAAATCGACACCCACCAAATCCATGAGGTCATGGAAATCAGGCTCATCATGATGGTGCCGAACAGCAGGGTGATCGAGCCGATCAGCGCCACCGGACGCGCGCCGAGACGGTCGAGCGCCTTGCCGCCGAAGAACTGCGCGATGCACTGGCCGAACGCGCCGGGCAGCATCACCAGGCCGCTGATCGTGGCGGAATAGCCTCGGCAATCCTGAATGTAGAGCGGCATGATCACCATGATCGAACTGAACGCGAAGAACGACAGCGCGGCGGTGACGGTGCCGACGGTGAAGCTCTTGTTTTTCAGCACGCTCAGGTTGAGCAGCGGAGGTTGCTTGGACGGGTCGGCCGACTGCCGGCGAGCGCCGTGGATCTGCCGCAGCACGAACCAGACGATGCCAACCACACCGATAAGCATGGCGAGCCACACCATCGGATGCGTGAACGGATACGATTCGATGTTCGTGAAGCCGAACATGAGTCCGCCGAAGCCGAACACCGACAGGCCGACGGAGAAGAAGTCGGCTTTGGCGGACGCGTCGCGCGTGCCGAAATTACGCAAGCCGAAAATCGCCAAAAACAGTGAAATCACGCCGATAACCGTCAGCGTGAGGAAAATCGATCGCCAGCCGTTCAAATCGGTTTGCACACCACCCAAGGTGGGGCCAATCGCGGGCGCGACGCTCATGGCCATGCCGACGGTGCCCATCGCCATACCGCGGCGGGACAGAGGATAAATGGAGAATACCGTGATTTGCAGGACCGGCCACATCACGCCGGTGCCGACGGCTTCCAGCAGACGGCCGATCAAAACCAGTACGAACGATGAGCCGAGCCAGGCGAACACCGAGCCGAGCGTGAACACCGCCATCGACGCGATCACGATCTGGCGGGTGGAGAATCGGCGGGTCAGGTAGGCGGTGAGCGGCACCATAACGCCCATGACGAGCTGGAAAATCGACGTCAGCCATTGGCCGGTCGTCACGGAAATGCCGAAATCGGACACGATGGTGGGCAGTGCGGCGCTCAACTGCAGCTGAGTGAAGTTGCCGACGAACGTGATAAAGGTGAGAATGGCAATCGATACGAACGCGGCATGCGTCAGATGGTCGTTTTTATACGATTCCTCGCCGGTAAGTGGCTGGGACAGGCCGTGGGTGCGGCCCTGTTTCGCGTTTATTTTCTTTTCCGGCTTCACTTCCGACCTCTTCTCCGGTTTCGACGGCAAACCGACCGCCCTCCATCACTCATCCGCGCATACTCGCAGCGTATTGCGCAACTCCTGCAAAAACAGACTCAAAAAGTCTAGTACTGCGGGTGGTCGAACGCGAGATGAAACTATTCGAACACGTTCAATTCCAATTCAACCGAGAAAAATTGGCAAAACTTCGTATTTGTTCATCTCGGGGTGGTATACATATGCGTTGGCAGTAACGGCACGATACAGGGAAGGAATACGCCGCGCAGGGGGTTAGGAAGTATGACCGTAGTCACGTTATTCAACATAGCGATGGAGCTATGGGGCGTTCTCATCTGCATCGTTTGCGCAGGTGGCGTCTACGTGGGCGCGATACGTAGGACGCGGCGTACCTATACGAAAGTTTCCATGCAGCTTCTATGTGCGCTGATGCTGCTGGCCGACGTGTCCGCCTGGTATCACAACGGCGGCTGCGACAAGCTTGACTTCTACATGACGCGCATCGGCAATCTTGGTGAATACCTGATCAATTTCATCTTCATCGCACTGTTCGCCAACTATATCTGGCAAACCGTCAGCGGCGACGACATGCTTGAAAACGTCAGCCCGCACGAGTGGAGGGCCAGAACGAGCGGCGGAGCCAAGCGTAATCGTAAGAACCAACGTTCGGCCAATGCCCGATCCAAGCCGAAAAAGCCGCGTTCGAAGAAGCTTGACGTCATCTACGCAGCGTCCGCGCTCGGCATCGTACTGACGATTGCCACGCAGTTCAACCATATGGTCTACTACATCGACAGCCAGAACTACTACCGCCGCGGACCACTGTTCGCTATCCCGCAGATACTGGGTCTGGTAGAGCTCGCGCTGATTGTGATGCTGATCATCGAAAACCGCAAAAACCTCAGCCGACCGCTGTTCGTCACGTCGCTGTCGTTCTTCGTGCTGCCGATTGTGACAACCATCGTTCAGATTCTCCATTACGGACTGGCGTTGCAGGCCATCGCGATCACGATTTCAATCCAGTTCACGTTCGTGGTCGACACCATCGAAATGAACAAGAAAATCCGTTCGCAGGATGACGCCTATCAGAAGGCCAGCTACGAGGCGCAGCACGATGGTCTGACCGATTTGTGGAGCAAAAGCGCCGGCCGCGAACAGATTGAGAATTATTTCGCGCACATGCAGGAAGACGACCAGGCTGTTCTGATTTTCGTTGACATCGACGATTTCAAGCAGATCAACGATACGTACGGCCATAAAGTGGGCGATTTCTGGATTCGTGAAGTGGCGCAGACGTTGAAGCGGCTGTACCGGCATGATGACATCATCGTCCGTTTCGGTGGCGATGAGTATGTGGCGCTGATAAAGAACACCGCGAACGAGCGCGTGATCGAAAGCACGCTGGACCTGTTCCGCCGCCAGTTGGCGCAGGCGTCCGCGCAATACGGGCAGGACGTGCATTGCAGTATCGGCGCATGCCGCGTGCTGTCCGGCAAGAACGTCGATCTGAACCTCTGCTTGGGATTCGCCGACCATGCGTTGTACCAGTCCAAGCGCGAGGGGAAGGGCATGTACACCGTGGTCGATTATGACAGCGGGAAAGTGCAGGCAGCGTAGGTTTCGTGGAAAAATCCGCAGGAAATCTGCGGGAAAAACCCTAGAAAATCAGCTGAGAAACTACGAAAAAAGCACCGCAAATCCGCCGGAGATCGACGTAAAAATCACGGAAAATCAGGCTTTGCCGAGCATTGTCAGCACAATCAGCACCACGTTCAGAGCGACGATCAGCGCGGCGACCGCGATATTGACGGCGTGCTTGATCGGGCCGTCCACATACTCCCCCATCAGCGTGCGGTCGTGCGTGTAACGCATCAGCGGAATGATCGCGAATGGAATGCCGACCGACAACACGACCTGGCCGACGATCAACGCTTCCGTCGGATTGTTGGCGAACCACAGCACCACCAACGCGGGTACCAGCGTCACCACACGGCACGCCCACATCGGCGCTTTGATGCGTAGCAGGCCGTGCATGATTTCGCTGCCGGCGTAAGTGCCGACCGACGTGGAGCTCAGGCTCGACGCAAGCAGACCAATCGAGAAAATCGTGCCGATCACCGGGCCGAGCACATGCTGGATGGCCCGTTGCGCGCCTTCGATGGTGTCGGTGCCGGTCATGCCGTACAGCGAGTTCGCGGCGAGGATGAGCAGCGCGAGGTTCACCGAGCCGGCAAGCAGCAGCGCCCAGGCCACGTCGATTTTGCTGCCGTGAAGCAGCTTCTTCACGCTCGGCTTCGCTTCGCCGGGGGCGTAATGGTCGTTGACGAGCGTGGAATGCAGGTAGATGGCGTGCGGCATGACCGTGGCGCCCAGCATGGACGTGGCCATAAGCACGGTATCGGTGCCTTTGAAGCGTGGAATCAAGCCGGCGACGACTTCTTTCGGATTTGGCGGGGCGATGAACAGACCGGCGATGAAACCGAACGTGATCACCAGCAGCAGGCCGATGATCAGTTTTTCGAAAATGCGATGCGTGGCGCCTTTTTCGAAAATCAGCAGCACCGTCGACACCGCGCCGATGATGCAGCCGCCGACGAACAGCGGCAGACCGAACAGCAGTTTCAGCGCGATCGCACCGCCGATCACTTCCGCCAGATCGGTGGCGATGGCGATCACCTCCGCCTGCATGAAGAACATGAAACGGCCCGCGTCGCCAAGCCGTTCGCCCAGGATTTCCGGCAGGCTTTTGCCGGTGACGATGCCGAGTTTCGCGGACTGGTATTGGATAAGCACGCTCATGCAGTTGGCCAGCACCAGCACCCACACCAGCAGGTAGCCGTAGCGCGCGCCCGACGTGATGTTCGCCGCCACGTTGCCCGGATCCACGTATGCGACCGCCGCCACGAACGCGGGGCCGAGGATGCCGGCGAGCGCGGGGCCGTGGTGGTGGGACGGTTGTGTGCGTTGGGACGGTTGGGGGTGGTGGTGCGTGGGTTGCTGGGCTCCTGCAGGCCGTGCGTCCGTGCTCTCCGCGGGCCGCACGTCCGCGCTCTCCGTACTCATAGTGCCGTCTTCTTCGTTCTCTGTATCCGACTTCATATCCAAATCGTTCTTCATATCCGGGCAACGTTATAGCGCGTCCGCCCGCACGGAATTGTTACGTCTGTTACGGGAGGTTGAATAATCGTTGGATATGCGTCTGGTGCGGGGTAAGCGCAGGGCTCCAGTGCGGGTTGTTGGTGCAGGTTGTTGACGCAGACTGCCGATGCAGGTTGCCGATGTTGCGGACACAGGTTCAGGCGGGCTGCCACGCACAGGTTCAGGCGGGTCGCGGACACAGGCCGGACAACCTGCGAGCGCAACAGCCGCTACACTGGTGCGAAGAACATTGCATTTCGACTCAAGGGGTTGTTCCATGGCTGTTTTCCACACTCCGATGATCACGCTTTCCGACGGCAATCTGATTCCGCAGATCGGCTTGGGCGTGCTGCGCATCGACGATGAGGGCGTTACTCCCGTAGTTGAGAGCGCGCTGGAAGCCGGATACCGTCACATCGATGGCGCCGCGGGGTACAACAACGAGGCCGGTGTGGGGCGTGCGTTGAAAAACACGGGATTCACGGAGGGAGAGCTGCGCAAAGGCCTGTGGGTCACGACGAAGCTGCGCGATTCGGAACAGGGGTACGATTCCGCGCGCAAAGCGTTCGACCGCCAGCTTGACCTGCTGCAGCTCGATTATGTGGACATGTATATGCTGCATTGGCCCACCCCGTTCAATTGGCGTTCCGGCGAAACGTGGAAGGCGTTCGACGAGTTCCGCGCGGAGGGTCGCGTGCGTACGCTTGGCGTGTGCAATTTCCTGCCGGAGCATCTTGAGCGGCTGCATAAGGAAACGGGCGAATATCCGGCCGTCAACCAGATCGAACTGCACCCGACCTGGCAGCAGCGCGAGGTTGTGGAATACTGCAAGGCGCACGGCATCGCGGTCGAGGCGTATTCGCCAATGGCCCGCGGCGCCGACCTGAACGCCGGCGACGGCGTGATCGCGCGCATCGCCGAAGCGCATGGCGTCACGCCCGCGCAGGTGATTCTGCGGTGGCACATCGAAAACGGCACGATCATCATCCCCAAGTCGGTGCATGCGGACAGGCAGAAGCAGAACCTCGACCTGTTCGGATTCGTACTCAGCCCGGCCGAGCATGCGGCCATCGATGCGCTCGACGGGCCGACGCGCGCCGGGCACGATCCGATGACGTTCACGTACGCGTGAGACTGCTTAGGGTGCGATGACAAGGCGCGGATCGCGTGACGGCACGCATTTTCGTAAGAAGCTGCTCAATGCCGACGGGCCGGTGGAACGCATACTGATCCTGCTGGTGATCGCCGTGGTGGCGGGCGTCACCATCGGCCTGCTCATGCCGAAAGCAAACCCGACCGTCGGCGAAATAACAGGCGAATACACCGCGTCCGGCAGCGCCGCGCAGACGCTGCAGCAGCTGACGGTCGACGATAATCAGCGGCACGCCGGCTACGATCGCGACCTGTTCGGCTTCCGCCAAACCGACGACGACGGCAACGGATGCGACGTGCGCGAAGACGTACTGGCGCGCGACCTGACCGACGTGCGCTACCGGCAGCATGGATGCAAAGTGGAATCGGGCACGCTGGCCGACCCGTACACCGGCAAAACAATCCACTTCGTACGCGGCGCGCGCACCTCGTCGGCGGTGCAGATCGACCATGTGGTGGCGTTGGAGAATGCCTGGCGGTCGGGCGCGAGCACGTGGGACCAAGCCAAGCGGTACCGGTTCGGCAACGATATGTACAACCTGCTCGCGGTGGACGGGCCCGCCAATCAGGAGAAGGGATCCGCGTCGGCCGCGTACTGGCTACCCACGAACGGCGCGTACCGGTGCGAGTACGTGGCCCGGCAGATCGGCGTGAAAGCCAAGTACGGGCTGACCGTCACGACGAAGGAGAAGCGGGCGATGCTGTCCGTACTGCGTGCCTGCCCGGCGCAGGCCGTGCCGGAAAAGTAAGGGACGATCGCAAGTACGGTCTGTTCGCCGACGTAACAGGGTACGCTAACGAAACATGGAGCGCAGGCGGAACGCACCTCAATCGCCCATATATAGCAACGTTTGCACGCTTACGCGTCTACGCGCACGTGGTGGCGCGGGCGATCACGCGGGTCTGCGTGGTGATCAGTTCCGGCTGAAGCACGCGGCTGCCGCTGATGCGGTCGATGATGCGACTGACCGCGGTCGGCGCTATCCAGTCGAGGCAGGAATCCATGGTGGTCAGCGGCGGCTGGAAATACGCGGATTCCTCGTTGTTGTCGAAGCCGATCACCTGCACTTGGTCGGGCACGGAAATGCCGTTGGCGGCCAGCGTCGACAGCGCGCCCATCGCAAGCTGGTCGTTCAATGCGATCACTCCGTCGAACGGCACGCCGGAATCGATGATGCGCTGCATATTGCGCGCGCCAGAGCCGATCGACCAATCGTGGCCGACGTTGGGCATCAGCTCAGTGGCAAGCGCGATATTGCGGTCACAGCACGCTTCGAACACGCCGCGCATACGAAGCTGCGCGTTGCCTTCCGTAACATCACGCAAAGTCGAAAGCTGCGCGAAATCAGTGCGCGAGCCGACCACCGCCGGCCTGCTGACGCCACGGTCAAGCAGATATTCCGTGGCGAGACGCGCGCTTTGCACGTCGTCCGGTGTGACGTGGTCCGCCTTGTGATGCGTGAATCGCGCGCCCACGCAAACCAGCGGAAAATCCACAGACAGGTCTTCGGGGGTAAGGTCCTCCATTTCGGACAGCGACAGGATCATGCCGTCGGAAACGGTGGCGTTGAAGTTGCGCAGGAGCGAGGCGGCGCCGCGCGACGTGCCCTCGGCGTACGTGGTGACGTACACGGAGTAGCCGTAGATGCGCGCCGCGTCGATCACCCGGTTGGCGAGCCCCGCAAGATAGGGGGCGGTCAGGCATGGCACGGCGAGCGTGATGAAGCCGGTCCGCCCACGGTTGAGGTTGCGGGCGGACACGTTGATGCGATAGCCGAGCCGATCCACGACTTTCTGCACTTTTTCGCGTGTGGCGTCGGTCATACGGCCGGTGTGGTTGATGACGTTCGACGCGGTTTTGAGGGACACTCCGGCCTCTTCGGCCACGTCACGCAAAGTGACGCGCTTCTTTTCTGATGGCGATTTGCCGGTTTGAGACGCGAAAGGTCTCGCTTCGCTCATGGTTCCCCCGATACGCTTCGAAATACTGCCCAGTATCCCTGCTACAGGGACGATTCTAGCGCCTCACCACGAGAACCCCGTTGCGGCGCACGGTATACGAGCCGTTTTCCTCACCCCGTTCCGTCTGGAACAGGACGACCGGCTCGCCCTCGACGCCCTGCAATTCGACTTCCTTCTTGCCGCGCGGCAGATAGAAATCGAACGCGGCGTCGGCAGACTTGCGCACGGTGTGCAGAACGTCGGTATTGACTTGCGATTGCTGCGATTGTGCCGGTGCCGCAAGATATGTCCGAATCAGCTTCGTCAAATCGGCCACGTCCAGGTCACAACCGACGAAATACGCTTCGCCCGCGCCGTACGGATTGCGGGTGACCGCGGCCATGCCGTCGAGCTCCCATTCGTCGGCCTCCTCGCCTGCGTACATGGCGAGGACTTGCGTGCGATCGCCGGTAACGGTCACGTCGTTCTGCCACAGGCGGGTCGTGGCGCCGTTCAGCGCGGCTGCATCTTCCAGCGCAACCTCACCGCCGGCACCCAGCCGAATCGCCTCCGGCTCGCCTTCCACGCCACTGCCGAGGATGTTGAATTCCTCGCCGCGGATGCCCAGCATATCGCGCAGCAGGCCGTTGCCGGCACCCGGGTAGCCACCGAGCCACGTGTGGAAATTCTCGTCGATCAGGCCGGTCGCGTAACCGACCACCACCCTGCCGCCGGCCGCCGCGAAATCGGCCAATCGCCGCGTATCGACGGCGCTCAGCATCAGGACGGTCGGCAAAACGACGGTCTTGTAATCGCTCCAATCGTATTTCAGCGGCACAATGTCAGCACGCGAACCCGCGTTCAGGAACGCGCGGTACCAGTCGCGCACGTCGTGCCAATGGTTGAGTTTCATGCTCGGCAGGGTTTGGGAACGGGTAGCCCATTCCGATTCGGCGCTGAACAGGATCGCCGTGTCAGAGCGTTCCAGCTCACTACCCTGCACACCCGCATCGGCCAATGTTTGCAACGTTTCGCCCAGCTCGCACACCTGACGGAATAGCTTCGTGTCTTCTCCCGCGTGCGGAACCATGGCGGAGTGGAAGGATTCGGCGCCAAATGCGGACGCGCGCCACTGGAAGAAGTTGATCGCGTCGGCACCCATGGCAACGTGTGCAAGGGAATCGCGCACCGTCTCCCCCTTGCGCTTGCGCATGTTGAGCGGCTTCCACTGCACGGCGGAAGTGGAGTGTTCCATGACATACCAGGGCTTGCCGAGTGCGAACGAATCCATCAGCGCGTCGGAACATGCCAGTTCGTCAAGGTGCATCTCACCCCCTTCGTGGAAGTAGTGGTCGTTCGAGACGAAGTTCACTTCGTTGGCCCAGTCAGCGTAATCCATGCAGCACTGGTCGGTGGAGACCATGAAATTCGTGGTGAACGGCTTGTCGGGGCAGATTTCGGTGATCGCGTCACGTTCGGCCTTGTAGAAATCGAGGAGCATGTCGTTGCCGAACCGTTCGAAGTCGAGCTTCTGGCCGGGGTTGACCATCGAGTCGGCGCCCATGAACCGTGGGATGAGCACTTCGTCGAAGCCGTTCATCTCCTGGCCCCAGAAGGTGGTGCCCCACGCCTGGTTGAGCGCGTCGATGGTGCCGTACTTGCGGCGGCACCATGCGCGGAAGGCCTCGAGCGCGTTGTCGGAGTAGTCCTCGCGGTTGTTCCACCCGTATTCGTTGCCCATGTGCCAGGCGGTCACGTACGGGTTGCTACCGTAGCGTTCGGCGAGTTTGCGGCACAGGGTCAGCGCGTATTCCTTGAATACCGGGCTGGTCGGACTCCAGGACTGGCGCGATCCGGCGTTGACCTGATGGCCGTACTTGTCGCGCGGCAGCACTTCGGGGTGCTTTTCGTACAGCCACAGCGGCGCGGTGGCCGTTGCGGAGGCCAGATCGGTTGCGATGCCGGCTTTGCCGAGTTTTTCTATGATGCGGTCGAGCCAGCCGAAATTCCAACGATCCTCGGTGGGTTGGATGCGGTCCCAGCTGAAGATGGCGAGGGCGACCGTGTTGACGCCGGCTTTTTCCATCAGGCGGATGTCGTCGTCCCAGATCTCCTCAGGCCATTGATCGGGATTGTAGTCGCCGCCGAATGCGATACCGCGGCCGTTTTCCGTCAGCAGTTTCGGCCATGCGAAGGGCTGGCGTTTGGGGGTTGCGGTGGGTGTAGCGGTTGCGGTGGGTACGGCGGGTTTGCTGGTATGGATCTGCACGTCATTGCCTTTCCGAACGTATTTGGTACAACCGTGTACCATTTGATATTTTTAATCTTAGATACTTTTGCGATTCTGTCAAATCCAGACATACGCATGTATTTGCGATCGACTGCGACCGGCTGGCATTCGCTCGCGATTAGTTACGCTCATTTGCGATCGACTGGCGCCCGACTGGCAGAATCGCCCTCATTCGATATCGCTTTTCGCACACATCCGGACGAAAGTCAATTTTCCGCAAGACGTGAGCGAAAGAGGGTGGTGCAGGACGGGAGAACACCCCCATCCGCTCACGGAACGACGAAACGGGACGAAATCGCAGGACGTGAGCGAAAAGCCTCTCCTTCAAAAATCGGAATCGTTGGAAAATAAAGGAAACAGCAACGGACAAACCGAAGCGGAATGCACCCTTCCGTTCACAAACGAATGAAACAGACAAAAATCGCAAGACGTGAAAGAAAGAGGGGGCCACAACACAGAGGAACATACCCCCATCCGCTCACGGAACGACGAAACGGGACGAAATCGCAGTACGTGAGCGAAAAGCCACGAATCTCATAAAAACAGAACCAGCAATACCCTCATCAAATGCAGAGGAAACAGCACCCCGCCACACTGGACCACGAGCCAGCATAGGATGCGCCAAATCACCAATGCGGCAGCCTCGACATAATCAGCCTTTCAAGCCGCGAAGAGAGCATTTCCACCAGGAAACCGGCGTATGCAACGCAACCGGATGACCCGATTTACGCGCACGAATCATGGCGACGTTCATGGCGAGCGCGGCACGATGCGGTTCATCCGACAAATCCAGTTGGGTGACCGCGACAATCGTCCATCCCATACTTTCCAGTTGACGGCGCTTCCAAACATCGCGACGCCACTGCATCTTATCCGTACGGTGGTGGTCGCCATCATATTCAATGCCGATCTTCAATTCCGGATCAGCGAGATCGAGCGTGACCGCAGCCCCATTCTCAAACGAAATTCCCGAAACCACGTATCCAACAGCGAAACCAGACAGACCATACGACAGTAAGCACAATCGCAATTCGGTCTCTTTGGGCGAATCACTGCCCGATTCCACCAGCAACAATGCCAATTGGCACTTGCGACGGCCACGAAAGGAATTTCCCTCGAGGAAAACGGCAAGTTTTTCCTTCGTCGTCCGTCCATGACGCATCTGCGATTCAGCCAATTCGACCAGCATATCAACGCTCAACGTTTCCGCCATTGAAGCCCATGTCGGCTCTGGAGCAAGCACGTCGATGCCGTCTTGCGTATGACAGATATGTTCTTCGGACAGCCCTTTCCATACATGCGCGACCACTCCCGGAATACCTTTTCGGCGGTTTCGCGCGGTCTGTACCACGACATGAACCACGGGAACACCATCTGCCGTCCGCGCCGAATCCATCGACGGATTCGGCACACCCCACATTGCGATCGCGGAGTTCCGCGTCAGCACGCCATACAACTCGTTACGATCTTTCAACGCGCGGCATACGTTCCACACCTCCTGCTGCCGTTGCGCGATCGACTGCGCCTCCAACGGCTTATAGTGCTGCTGGCCGTTCGGACCATTCACATCGTTGATACCATTCATGGTCCGAAGGTATTGCTTCCGCCGATTCGATGTCCAGCTGCACCGGGGTTGTGGTCGGAGAACGCAGAAAATACACATGTTCGGCGTGTCTTCGGCGTGTCAGGCGGGGATAACTTGCGATTATGGTAGATGCTTTGTGCCGGCACGGCACGCTGCGGCATGGAGTGTGTATAAATCAGTGGACAAGCGGGGATAGGATTTCTGTGCGATTCCCCGCATTTCTGCTTGTGTATTTCGATTGGACGTTCCGTTTATGAACGGGCGGAATGGGCCCGGAACGCAAGACGTGAGCAAAAGAGGGCGTAAGGCCGTACGGGACGATACCCCCATTCGCTCACGAACAGACGGAACGTGCGAAAATCGCAGGACGTGCGCAAAATCACGTCAAACGCAAAATCAAAATCGTTGGAAAATCAAGGAAACGCAAACGAAAGGACCGGCGCGCCACACCCCTTTTTGCTCACGAACGGCCGAAACGCATGAAAATCGCAAGACATGAGCGAAAAAGGGTAGGAAACCATACGGAACGAATCCCCCTTTCGCTCACGGACGAACGAAACGGGCGAAAATCGCAAGACGTGCGCGACGAGCCGGAATCTAGAGACTCAGGAAGAGCTCGTGAATGCGGGTGTCGTCGGTGAGTTCGGGATGGAACGCCGTGGCGAGAATCTTGCCTTGGCGCAGACCGACCACATTGCCGCTCACCGAGGTCTCAACGGTCGCGGCCGACCCGACCTCGGCCACAAACGGTCCACGAATGAACACTAGCGGGAAATCCTTCAGCACGATGGAATCGGAGGAAATCTCAGTAGTCGAACCCGCGCCCGACGCGGAATCAGCGAACCCCGGCACACGTTCGCCCGGCTCAACCAAAACGGCGGAATCGCCAGTAGCAGAGCCGAAATCGGCGGTGGCGGCGAACGAACCAAGCTGACGGCCGTACGCATTGCGTCGCACGACGGCGTCAAGCGCGCCAAAGTAAATGTTCGAATCATTATCCAGCTTGCGGGCTAGCAGAATCATGCCGGCGCAAGTGCCGAATACCGGCTTTCCGGCGGCGATGTGCGCTGCGATGGGTTCGAACAGGCCGGTCGATCGCAGCAGCTTGCCCTGCGTGGTGCTTTCGCCACCTGGCAGGATCACGCGATCGATCGAATCGTCGAAATCCTCGGCGGCACGCAACAGTTTCCACGGCGCGCCAAGACGATCCAGCATGGCCGCATGCTCGGCGAACGCGCCCTGCACCGCCAGAATGCCGGTCACGCCGTGCTTCGCGGATGCCGAGCCTGCGGCGACGTCGGCCGACTCTTCCTTTGAAATGTATTCAACTGCTACAACCAACGGATGCTCCTCATTCAGGTTGTTCAACAAATCGTTCGGTGAATCGCCGAACATCACAACAAAAAGCGGCAGGCACGTGCAGCACCGAAAATCGCACGCACCCACCGAGTCCTTCAAAGTCGATCACACGACCGGCTTATGTAATCCTCGCGGAATTGCAAGCAATCAAGCAATCGACGAATCAACAGATCATTCGCCACGGGCGGCCATGATGGTCTGGATTTCGTCCTCGTTGATGCCGACCATGGCCTCACCGAGGTTCTCGGACAGGCGCGCGAGCAGATCGGTGTCCTGCCAGTTGGCGGTGGCCTGCACGATGGCGGCGGCGCGCTTGGCCGGGTCGCCCGACTTGAAGATGCCGGAGCCGACGAACACGCCTTCCGCACCAAGCTCCATCATCAGGGCCGCGTCGGCCGGGGTGGCCACACCGCCGGCGGCGAAGTTGACGACCGGCAGACGGCCGTTGTCGTGCACGTACTTGGCGAGATCGTACGGCACGGCCAGCTGCTTGGCGGCCTCGTACACCTCGTCGTCGCGCAGGGAGACGAGCTCGCGGATCTGCTTGTTCATGGTGCGCATGTGACGCACGGCCTGGATGACATCGCCCGTGCCCGGCTCGCCCTTGGTACGAATCATGGACGCACCCTCCGCAATGCGGCGCAGCGCCTCGCCCAGGTTCTTCGCGCCGCACACGAACGGCACGTCGAACTGGTTCTTGTCGATGTGGTACACGTCATCGGCGGGGCTGAGCACTTCGGATTCGTCGATGTAGTCGATTTCGATGGCCTGCAGAATGCGGGCTTCGGCAACATGGCCGATGCGCACCTTCGCCATGACCGGGATGGACACGGCCTCCTGAATGCCCTTGATCATGGCCGGGTCGCTCATGCGGGAGACGCCACCGGCCGCGCGAATATCGGCCGGAATGCGCTCGAGCGCCATCACCGCGCATGCGCCCGCGTCCTGCGCGATCCTCGCCTGCTCGGGGGTGGTGACGTCCATGATCACGCCACCCTTGAGCATCTGCGCCAGATTCTTGTTCAGTTCGTTCCTGTTGTTGGCCATCGCCAGCCTTTCGTCGAAGGATTTGCCTTTGACACAGATACTAACGATTTTCCATTTCGATTTCACGCGAACTGAATCTTATAACCTACCAAAAAGTCGGTTTTGCTAAATTTGCAACCTTATTTTCATGATTGTTTCATTTCCCTATGATTTCGATTCCGTCGACATTTCGTCGGTTTCGTCCGTTTTTCTTGCTTTACCTGCGACCATGGCTTTCGATTCGTCCGCTTCCGTACGCCGTCGCGCGCGCTATAGGAAACACGAATGACATGCGATTTTCATACGACCACATTGCGGACGTGCGGCGCGTCCGTATGCGGCCGCATGGGCATGGGCACCTCACCAGGCCCCGCATTACGCCGATTCGCACACTAGTTCGCACGCATCGGCTCGCCGCATCAGTTCGCAATCCGCACGCGCCAGCTCACATGCGCACGATGCGGTCCGCGATGCGCATGGTGGAATCGCGGTGCGAGACGAGCAGCACCGCGCCCCCCTGCTGCGCCAACGCGTCAATCGATTGCAGAATCACGGATTCGTTGTAGGCGTCGAGGCGACTCGTCGGCTCGTCGAACAACACTAGCGACGCGTTGCGCAGGAAGACGCGAGCCAGGCCGATGCGTTGCCGTTCACCTTCTGAAAGACGCCCGCCCAACTCGCCGACGGGGGTATCAAGGCCCTGCGGGAGCGAGTCGACCAGTTCAAGCACGGAAGCCTTGGCGAGCGCGGCGCGCAGCACGTCATCACCGACAGAAAGGGGCGTCCGGGTGGAAAGCACGGAATCAGCGGCATTCCACGAAACGGGAGGAGCGGGCGGGGTAAGGAGCGCTCTGCCGGAAGTCGCGGAATCGTCCGAATCGCCAGCATTACCAGCCGTATCCGCACCGCCCATATCGCAGGCCATAAGCAGGTTTTCACGGATAGTGCCGTCGAACAGGTAGGTTTCCTGCCCCATCATCGTTTGCACGCGACGGCGATGATGCGCGTCGATCTGCGGCAGTGGCACCTCGGACAGTGCGACCAAGCCGGATTGCGGGTCCCAGTAACGCATAAGCAGTTTCAGCAGCGTCGATTTGCCGCGGCCGGACGGGCCTTGGACGCCGAGGATGCCGTGTTGCGGAACGTCGAGCGAGACGTGGCTGAGGATTGGCTCGGCGGACGACTCGGGGGCATCCGCATCGCTTCCGGAAGTTGGAACCTCGCTCGAATTGCCGTAGCCGAACGTGACGTCGTGCATGGACATGCCATGGTAGCGCGGCAGGAAATCGCCCCGCTCCTCCACTGCGGGGGTTTCGTCCATCAGCGCGAACAGGCGGCGGGCGGCGGCAAACGTTTGCGTGAGATTGGCCGGCAGCGCGCTCAACGCGAGCGTCGGACCGAACGAGCTGGCCAGCAGCACGAAAGCGGCGGTCAGGCGGGCGGCGGGCGCGGAAAGGACGGTCTGGATGGTCGCAGCGGCGGTGGAAGCGGCGGAAGCGATGGGCATCGTCGTACCGGACGTGACCATCGCCAGCAATGCCGCGATGGCAGTGAACAGTACGACCAGCACCGCGCCGAAGCCTGCGAAATCGCCATTCTTGGCACTCAGCCGGGCGCGGCGGCTCCAGAGCGAGCGCGTGCGTGACGCGATGCCGGCAAGCCGCGCATGGCCTTGGCCGAATCGGATGATTTCGTCGAGACCGCGCATATCGTCGAGCATTTCGTCATCAAGTTGGGCGGATTCGCGGCGAATATCCCCACCGAGACCGCCTACCGCCGTGGCGAAGAGTTTCGGCAGCACGATGCCGACGGTCAGGTGCGCGATGACCAGCGTGACAGCGATCGCAGGGCTCAACGTAAGCAATGCGACCGTGTAAAGCACGGTGGTCGCGATGGCGATGACAACCGGCGAAATGGTGTGCGCAAAGAAGATTTCCAGCAGTTCGACGTCGGTGGTGACCAGCGCGATCAGGTCGCCTTTGCCTTTGCCGGACAGTTTGGCGGGCGCGAGGCGACGCAGCGCGGCAAACGTTTTCGACCGGAACAGCGCGAGCAGGCGGAAAGCGACATTGTGGTTCATGTATTGCTCGGCGTAGCGCATGCCGCCGCGGATCAGTGCGCAGATAATCATGGCTGCGATTGCCGCAGGAAGGCTGAGATTCCAGACTTTTGCGCCAGCTGCGGCAAACAGCGCGGCGACGCCGAAAACCGGCAGGAACGTGGCGGCGAGGTGGCCGAGGATGCCGCACGCGCAGGCGATGGCCATGGGTTTGCGCAGTGGGCCGACTTCGCGCAGCAAGCGGGCGATGACCTGGGTTGTTGGCATATCCGATTTGGCGCCACTGGCGTTCGATTCGGCGGAACCAGACATCCGAGACACGGCAAACGCACCAGACGCATGAGTCATACGCGATACGCGCGGCGCGACGCGACCAGACAATCCCACCCGTTCCACGCTTTCCTGCGCCCGGAACAGCTTGGCATACGTGCCGTCCGCGGCCATGAGATCGTCATGCGCGCCCTGCTCGACGACGACACCCCCATCAAACACTACGACATGGTCCGCGTCGGCCGCGTTCGCCATGCGGTGCGTGACCATCAGCACGGTTGCGCCGGCGTCGGCGAGCGCGCGAATCGTTTGCAAAATCAACGTTTCGCTGTCCGCGTCGACGCTGCTGGTCGCCTCGTCGAAAATATAGACGGCCGACCTGCGCAACAGTACACGGGCGATCGCAATGCGCTGTTTCTGCCCGCCGGACAGATTCGCGCCGTCCTGCGTGATCGGCATATCGAGTCCTCGCGATTGCGCGCGCACGAAATCGTCGATATGCGCGGCTTCCAGCGTCTGCCACAGCTCGTTGTCGGTGGCGTCGGCCTGGGCCATGAGCAGGTTGTCGCGCAGGGTGCCGGCGAACAGGTGGCTGTGCGCGGAGACGATGGAGATTTCGCGGGTGAGCGATGCTGCGGTGAGGTCGCGGATTTGGTGCGATTTCAGGGTTTCACTGTCATCCGGCGCCGCACTGCTTAACATAGCGCCCAGCACTTCGTCCTGCATTCCGGATGGCATTTCGGACAGCAGCACATCGCCTTCATATCCGACAAGCGTGCCGGCAAGCAGCTGGACGGCTGTGGACTTGCCGGAACCGGATGGCCCGACGATCGCAGTGACTTCGCCGGGCAGCGCACGGAGGGCCACGTTGCGCAAGGCGTAGCGCGTTTCGCGCGCGTCACCCGCGCCGCCGCCCTCATCAACGCTGTCCACATCCGCGTTCCGCATATCGGAATGCGATGTGGACGATATACGACGGGGACTCGCAACACCGGCACCCGCAGACCCGGCAGCGTCAGGCCCCGCACCAGCAGCACCCCCAGCATCCACATCCGCGTCCGCATACCGGTACGAAACACCACGAAACTCCACGCCGACACCACGCCCGGAAGCCCCGAATTCCGGCAGTTCCTTGCTGCCATGCTCCGGTTCGGGCGCGTCGAGCAGCGCGAAAATACGTTTCGTGGACGTCATGCCGTTCATCGCAACGTGGAAATACGAGCCGAGCTGTCGCAGCGGAATGAAGAAATCGGCGGCTAGCAGAATCGTCAGCAATACCGCGGCGATCGGCGTCAAACCAAGCGGCAGCACGCCGGACAGCGCGAAAACGCCAGACGGCGAGAGCGAGCCGGATACAAATCGCCATATCGCAACGCCGATGCCGGCGGCCGCGCCACCGTACGCCACGGCATCCATCGCCGTGAGCGAACGCAGTTGGATCTGCAGCACGTTCATGGTCATCACGCGGAACTGTTCGGCCTTCTCGTCCATGACTCGTGCGGCGCGCTCGTCCGCGTCGAAGGTTTTCAGCGTCTCAAGTCCCTGCAGATTGTCGAGGAACGCGGCGCCCATATCCGTGTATTTGCCCCAGTATTTCTTGAATACGCGGGCAGCACGCATCGCCACCATGCCGACGATGAGCACGATGAGCGGCGCGCAGGCGAGCAGCGTCGCGGCGGTGGGCAGGTCGATCGGCGCAAGCACGGCGAACAGCGTGATGGGGGCGAGCACGGCGTAGCACAGTTGCGGCAGGAACAGTTCGAAGAAGCTTTGGATTTGTTCGATGCCTTCGCCCGCGGACTGCACCACGCCGGCGGTGCGCACGCGCTGCGCGTAGGACGGGCCGAGCGCGAGCATCTTATTGAACAGTTTCTCACGCAGCGCGAGTTTGACGCGTTCGGCGGCCTCGCTACCGAAACGTGCGGCGGCGCGAATGGTGACGAATCGCACGACCGCGGCAATAAGAATAATGGCGATGCAGGGCGCGGTGGCGGACGGTACGGGCGCGAACAGCGGTTGCAGCATACGCACCACAGCCACGACGAAGGCGATGTTGGCCACGAGGCCCAGCCATTGGCAGGCGACTTTCGCCGCGATCAATCGACCGACGCCGTCAGCCAAGGAAAACAGCCGCTTGTCGAACATCATGCCCCTTTTCCAATCGTTTGCAATCCCGCCATCCGCTCCAAGCGTATCGGGCATACCGACGAAAGGCAATGACGGAACGGCAATCGCAGAAAATCGTCGGAAAAATCTAGAAAACCATCAGAACTCGCAAGCAAATGCACAACAGCAAAACCACAGAAAACCAAGGGAACGGCGAAAAGTGAGGCGGCTGAATGTTCGCCGTTGAGCAAACAGCCTAGGCGCAAGGGGTAGTTGCGCCAAACTTGAGTGTACACGGAACATGTTGTGGTTCGCAACGTCACTCCGCCCAGTTTTGCCGCATTTTCCACCGTTTTCGCCCGTAAGGGCAACCCCTCTCGAACCCGTCGCGCAACCCGTTGGACACCCTGCGATCGAACGCGTCAAACCTTTTTTCGAGATGATGGATCCGTGTACCAATCCCCCGTTCCGTTGACGTTTCGTGCCACTTTGTCAGTTCAAACAAACCCGTCGCCATATTTCTTGTTGTTTCTTACAATGCGGACTTACGTCACCGTAACTTACGATATGCGAGGCGCGACACAGGACGCGAAAAGCACGTCACCGATCACCGCAATCGCAGCGATCGCATATATCGCAAAACCCACGAAAACCGCGGAAACGCAAGAAAAGAGAACACTTCATGCTCACCGAGTACACGACCCCGGGTGCATCCGTCGAAGTACGCGACGACGAATCCATCTACTCCCTGCTTACCGAACGCATCAAGCGCACCGGCGAAGACACCGTGATCGCGGAACGCAAAACCGCTCCGGGCCAGTGGACCAAGGTGACGACCGGCGAATTCCACAAGAACGTGCTCTCCGCGGCCAAAGGCCTGATCGCGTTCGGCATCGCCAAGGGCGACGCCGTCACCCTCTTCTCCACCACCCGTTACGAATGGGGTGTGCTCGACTTCGCGCTGGCCGCGATCGGCGCGGTCAATGTGCCGATCTACGACACCGATTCCGCGGCGCAGGCCGAGCGTATTCTCAACGACTCCAACGTGAAGCTGGCCATCGCGGACGATCGCGAGCGCTTCGACCGTCTCGACTCCGTCATCGACCACTGCCCGTCTCTGAAGCATATTCTGATGCTCGACGCCAATGCCATGGGCGCACTGGAGGGCTTGGGCGTCACCGTGTCCGACGAGGAGCTGGATGCGCGTATCAAGTCGGTTCGTGCCGACGATCTGGCCACCATCGTGTACACGTCCGGCTCCACGGGGGCGCCGAAGGGTGCCGAGCTGTCGCATCGCAATTTCGTGTCGATCACGCGCGCCGGCAGCCTTGCGCTGCACGAGATGATTCTTGAAGACCATCCGCGTCTGCTGCTGTTCCTGCCGCTCGCCCACTGCTTCGCGCGCTTCATCCAGTACGCGTCGATCGCTTCCGATGACGGCGTGGTCGGCTATCTGCCGGACACCAAGACGCTGCTGCCGGATGTGCGTTCGTTCGAGCCGACGTACCTGCTGGGCGTGCCGCGCGTGTTCGAGAAGGTGTACAACGCGGCTTCCCGCAAGGCCGGCATGGGTTGGAAGGGCCGCCTGTTCCTCAAGGCCGCCGAGTCCGCGCGCGACTGGTCGCGCATGCAGCAGGCCGGCGAGAAACCGACCATGAAGCAGACCGCCGAACACCTGTCGTATGAGGCGTCCGTATACCACACCGTGCGTGGCGCGTTGGGCCCGCGTATCCGTTATGTGGCGTGCGGTGGCGCTCCGCTGGATGTGTCGCTGGCGCATTTCTTTAACGGCATCGGCCTGCCGATGATCCAGGGCTACGGTATGACGGAAACCGCGGCGCCGTTCGCCGCGACCCGCGTCACGGACAATGTGATCGGCACCGTCGGCCAGCCTGCGCCGGGATCGTCCGTGCGTATTTCCGACGATGGCGAGCTGCAGGTCAAGGGACCGAACGTGTTCATGGGTTACCACAATCTGCCGGAGAAAACGGCCGAGGTGTTCACCGAGGACGGTTGGCTCAGGACCGGCGATCTTGCGTCGATCGACGATGAGGGTCGTATTACGATTACGGGCCGCAAGAAGGACATCATCATCACCGCCGGCGGCAAGAACGTGTCGCCGATTCCGATGGAGCAGGAGATTGCGAAGTGTCCGATTGTGGAGCATGCCGTGGTGGTGGGCGATAATCGTCCGTTCATCGGCGCGCTGGTCACGCTCGATCCGGAAGGATTGGCGGCCTGGCTGCCGTCCGTGGGCCTGTCCGCGGATACGCCGCTTGACCGCGTGGCGGCTACCGCCGCCGTTCATGACGAGATTCAGAAGTATGTGGACAAGGCGAACGCGACGGTTTCGCGCGCCGAATCCGTGCGTAAGTTCGTGGTGCTGGATGCGCAGTTCACGCAGGAGAACAAGTGCCTGACGCCGTCGCTGAAGGTGGTGCGTCCGGCAGTGAACCGCGTGTTCGCCGACGTGATCGACCAGCAGCTGTACGCCGGCAAGCGCTGAGCCGCACATAGGTAAACAAAAACAGCACGGCGGAGAACGCTGCGTACAAAAGTACGTCAACTTCCCCGCCGTGCTGTTTTTTAAGCGCACCCCGTATCGCTGAGATAACGCGTGCGGTAACAGTGCGGCAGGAAACGCCGGCGTACGAAGGTACGTCAAGTTTCCTGCCGTGCTGTTAACGCTCCGTTATTTCAGTGACGGTTGTTGAGGCGGTGGTACATTTCGCTCAGCTCCAGCTCCTTCTCGAACTGGCGGGCGTTGGTGTTCTCGTCGATGACGGCGAGTTCGACGCCGGCGATGCGGGCGAAGTCCTCCCAAGCCTCACGACCGACGGACGTGGTCATGCAGGTGTGGTGGGAGCCACCGGCGGTGATCCAGCACTGCACGGCGGTCTTCAGGTCCGGCTTCGGCTTCCACACGGCGCGGGCGCACGGCAGGTTCTTCAGGGAGCCCTGCGGTTCGACGATGGTGACCTCGTCCATGAGCAGGCGGAAGCGTTCGCGCTCGTCGGCCATGGAGACCACGACGGCGTCGGCCGGCTTGCCGGAGAACACCAGACGGACCGGGTCGGACTTGCCGCCGATGCCCAGCGGGTAGATGGCCAGCTTCGGCTTGGCGATGGTGCCGATGGACGGGGA